>Ga0310906_10000120_pt1 | contig 16167 bp, 9 predicted proteins | sample C48D3metaG_FD_203749 | JGI IMG/M metagenome (GOLD analysis project Ga0310906, IMG submission 203749) | Lab incubated soil microbial communities from West Virginia University Organic Research Farm, Morgantown, WV, United States - C48D3 | ecosystem: Environmental > Terrestrial > Soil >...
AAACTCTTCGTGGAGTACCCCAAGTAACATACGAAGATATCGGTGGCTTAAAAGAGGAAGCCCAAAAAGTTCGTGAAATGATAGAACTGCCATTACGACATCCAGAAATATTTGAAAAACTGGGTATCGAGGCACCAAAGGGAGTGTTGTTGTATGGACCTCCAGGTACCGGTAAAACGTTGTTGGCAAAAGCAGTGGCCAATGAAAGTAATGCACACTTCGTGAGTATTTCTGGTCCAGAAATAATGAGCAAATTCTACGGTGAATCTGAAGCAAGACTGCGTGAAATATTTAAAGAAACCAAAGAAAAGGCTCCTTCTATAATGTTTATCGATGAAATAGACTCTATAACTCCAAAGCGAGAAGAGGTAACAGGAGAAGTTGAAAGAAGAGTTGTATCTCAGTTATTATCTTTGATGGATGGATTAGAAGCAAGAGGTAAAGTTATAGTTATCGCTGCCACAAATAGGCCAAATGCTATAGATCCAGCTCTAAGAAGACCTGGTCGATTTGACCGAGAAATTGAAATCAAAGTTCCTGATAAACGTGGTAGATTAGAAATCCTACAAATTCACACAAGAAACATGCCTTTAGAATCAGATGTAAATCAAGAAAAAATAGCATCTGTAAGTCATGGTTTTGTTGGTGCAGATTTGGAATACCTCTGTAAGGAAGCTGCGATGAAATGTCTTAGACGATTGTTACCTGAACTTAACTTGGAAGATGAGAAAATCCCGCCCGAGACACTTGAAAAATTGATTATTTCAATGTCTGACTTTGAGAATGCTCTTAAAGAAGTGATGCCATCTGCCATGAGGGAAGTTTATCTGGAATCTCCCGATGTTGAATGGAATGATATAGGTGGATTAGATGATGTTAAACGAGAGTTACAGGAAGCAGTGGAATGGCCGTTAAGGTACCCAGATCTTTATACAAAACTAGGTCACTCTGTACCTAAAGGAATTCTGATGCATGGTCCCTCTGGTACCGGAAAAACTATGCTTGCCAAGGCAGTCGCAACAGAATCTGAAGCCAATTTCATCAGCGTAAAAGGACCAGAATTATTGTCAAAATGGATAGGCGAATCTGAAAGAGGGATCAGAGAAATTTTCCGACGAGCAAGACAAGCTGCACCATGTGTTGTTTTCTTTGATGAAATAGATTCCATTGCTCCTATCAGAGGAATGGAAGGCGTTAATGCAGGCACTGAACGAATGGTTTCTCAGTTACTGACAGAAATGGATGGAATTCAAGAATTAAATGGCGTAGTTATTATTGCTGCAACCAATCGTCTAGATATGATTGACAGTGCATTGCTAAGGCCAGGTAGATTTGACAAGATAGTATTTGTCCCAAAACCCGATATAAGTACAAGGCTAAAGATCTTGGAAATATATGCAAAGGAAAAGCCATTAACAGGTGAAGTCAATTTACAGAGAATTGCCGAACTAACAGATGGATTTAGTGGTGCAGATATGTCTGCAGTTGCAAATACGGCGATTTCACTCGTGTTGCATGAGTATCTTCAAAAATATAGTAATCCCGAAGACGCTGCAAAACATGCAACTGAGGCACATGTTACAATGAAACATTTCGAAGATGCTGTAAAGAAGATAAAAACTCAAAGAGATATGAAACCCGGAGAAAAGGTAACGCTTTCACAATACAGATGATAAGATAATTCCATCTACTTTTCTCTACATATTTTCTTATACTCTAGTAGGGTTTTGGTGCGTATATTGTATGCATAACCGATAAACAAAAAATTAAATAAACTACTTTTTTGTAGTTTTTAATATAGTTGTATGCTGAGTCGATAGAGTCTGGGAAAAAGGAAAGTCTTGCTATAATAGACCTTGGTTATAATTCCATAAAAATTTCTACTTATGATATTTACAAAAATGGGCATTATAAAAAACAGTATCAGAAACAGGATTATGTTCAAATCGGTTCAGAGTTAATTAGAAACGACAATATAATATCTGATAAAAATGTTGACAGAACAATCAAAGCACTTGATAATTTTAAAAAGGATTTGAAAGAAAAGAACATAGATGTAGTCATTCCTATAGCGACTAGTGCAGTAAGGGACGCATCTAACCAGAAATTCGTAGTGGATACACTAGAAGATAGTACGGGGTTTCTATTCAATATTTTGTCAGGACCAGAAGAAGGATTTTTTTCTTATTTGGGTGCTCAATCCTACATGCATATCCCCAATGGCTTGTTCTTTGATCTTGGTGGTGGTAGCCTTGAATTGATGTATGTTCAAGATTTTAGAATATTAAAAACGATTTGTTTAGATATGGGAGTTTTGAGACTCTCTGAAGAATTCGTAAATTATAATAATGGTGTAGAGGAGAGCGAAACCTGGTCCAATATTAATTATGAAAGATTGGAAAAATCACTTGTTGAAAATATCCCATCAAAATTTCAATTGAGTTTGGGAAGATCTCCTGATACAAAAATGGTGGCAATAGGAGGAACAATTAGGGCGATTTACAAGTTCATGTCGCATATGATATATACAGCTCCTTCTTTTTATCATAGTCGTGCGGTACTTGATAAAAGAATGATAACCCTTGCAAACACTATTTTTAGAGGACTATCTATTGAAGAATTATCAAAACTAAAATCCGTTGACCCTGAAAGAGCTAAAACAATTACAACAGGTAGTTTTATCGTAAAAATATTGATAAATAAGCAGAATTTTAACAATTTATTGGTATGTCCTACCGGGGTCCGTGAAGGAGTACTGGAATACTATCTGTATTTTAGAATGGATAAGAAATATCGTAGCAGGAAGAAATTCATTAAGGTAAATTGCGAGCCATTGTTTGCAATTGAAAGTAGTAGAAAAAATCCTATATCTACAGTCTCTGATTCAACTTTAGGTCCATCAGAACCAGATACTTATGTTTTTCCGAGAAAGCTCAACAGCATAAAAGTTAACAAGTTAAAAGACTAATTCAAATTTTTTACTTTTAACCTGATTTGGTTTTGTTCAAAAGAGATTGTTGAATTAAACAATTTATAATAATCTCCATACTAAAATTTTGTAATGGACGTTGAAGAGAAGATCCGATTAATTAAGAGACCTCCAACAGAAGAAATAATAGCGTCAAATGAACTCGCTACATTATTTGAAACCAAAACAACGCCTAGACATTATATCGGATTGGAAATTTCCGGAAGATTACATTTAGGTAGCCTTATAGTTACAGGCTTTAAGATCAATGATTTTCTGAAGGCCGACGTCCAAGCTAATGTGTTTCTAGCTGATTGGCATACTTATATCAATAATAAACTAAACAGTGATTGGGAATTAATTTCAAAAATTTCAAATTATTATGAAAAAGCATTCAAATTTTTTTGCCCTGGCGTTAACATAATTCACGGCACAAAGCTTTATGAAGAAACTGATGATTATTGGAAAAATTTTGTACTTTTCTCAAAGCAAATTACGCTCGCAAGAACATTAAGATCATTAACAATTATGGGAAGAACAGAGAAAGATTCACTTGATTTTTCACAACTTCTCTATCCTTCTATGCAATCAGTGGATATCAAAGCCCTAGATCTAGATATTGTACACGCTGGAACCGATCAACGTAAGATCCATATGTTGGTGAGAGAAGTTTTTCCAAAATTAGGTTGGAAAGTTCCAGTTTCCGTTCACCATCATTTGTTACCAGGTCTATCTGAACCTGTTTCTAATAGTATTACTTCTACTGCCGCTCCAACTTACACCACTACAGAATCTGACGATGGAGTCTTAGATGATGATCATAAAATATTTAGCAAAATGAGCAAGAGTAATCCTTCTAGTAGTATACTAATTCATGATACATCCGATGAGATTTCTAAAAAGATAAAAAAAGCTTATTGTCCTTCAAAGATTTCAGCAGGCAACCCAGTCTTAGAAATCATTAACCATGTAATATTCCATCAGTTTGATGAATTTGTATTGGAACGCCCCCAAAAATATGGGGGTAACATGTCGTACTTCTCGTATAATGAGCTTAAAAATGATTACGAACAAGACAAGATTCATCCCATGGATCTAAAGGCAGCCACTTCCAGGTATCTAGACAAAATAATTTCACCTATTAGAAGCTATTTGCAAAATGACAATCCAGTTACCATTTGATTATTACTCATTTACTTATCTATTTTAGAATCTAGCTGCTTATCTGGATTTCATTTGACATTTGTATCCCTTGATCCAAAATATTTTATTATTTTATTCTCTGATGTCTAGTACAATACATTCTATCAATCGATTGTGTTTCTACTATAATGTTCACTTGATCGCACGAATGTTTAGTCTAGTATAGTCTAAAGCATAGCCGGTACTATCTTCAGAAAATCCCTTAATATTCTTCTTTTGATGCTTAAAGAAACAGTCCATAAAGGAATTTACAATCTGATTGTCATAATCAGAAGGCAAATAAGATAAATATGGTTTCATTACCACCGTTTTCATAAATAGTCTATATTCCTCAAAACTAGAAAATTTTGCTATTTTTTTTGTCAGACCAGTTTCAATCTGTTTAAACCCCACCCTTTCCATTATTGAAAATGTTTCTTCAGCTGAAGCAAAATTCCATGGGTCCTTCCAGTCATGAAAATAGCCTTTGAATTTACTACTCTTTCTTGTCAAATCTAACATGAGCTTGACTGTTCCTAGATTTCCTTTACCTCCACATTGAATTAAAATTTCCCCGGAATGCTTTAGTAGTTGCCAAAAGTTACAGAATAGTTTGTAATGATCTTTGATCCAATGTAATACTGCGTTTGAAAAGACAACATCTACTGGTTCTGGTATTTCGACAGAGGATAAATCTGCATTGACAAAAATCACATTTTCTTTATCCTTTAGATTTATCTTTGCCTGTTCGATCATGTTTTGATCCAAATCGATAGCATAGATTTTACCATTTTTCAAAATATTTGAGATAATTCTGGTAACCCTACCACTTCCACATCCTGCATCTATTAATACCTCATTTCCCTTCCACTTTCTTTTAGCTAATAGTTCTATTGCCCAGGTTTCTTGTATGGATGAAACTTTGTGATAATTTTCCGCATCCCAATTTCCTCTTTCATGTCTTAAAGACCTCATTTGGTATAGTTTAAAATATTACATGGTTTCATTCTTAAAATTTTTCTAAACCATTTTATAGGCTCAAGTGATAAATTCTCATATTTATGAAAACTAGGGTTTTATACGCAGTCGGAATAGGTATAATAGTTATAGGAGTAGTTTTTTACTTGTTTAATATAGGATTTTTATCTCAAAATTCAAAATCAAACAATAATCCTGAATCAGTGGTCAACGGCACTAATGCGGTACCACCCCAGTCAAATCAGCCTTCAGCATCTAACTCGCCTGAAACCACCGAACTAACCCCTCAGCAGCTCAACAGCCAAAATTTATCTTTATCGATTAATTCGGTGAAAGTAGTACCAGTAAACAACGAATCTAGGTTGGAAACTGTTTTCACAGTATATAATCCAAATAGGGGGGCAGCAATCCTGGAAACTGTTACCTATAATGTCTACCTTGACAATGTAAGGATAGCTTCTGGAGATCTAGGATCCAGAACAGAGGGATTTGTAGATTCTCTCGAATCAGTGTATCCAATAATAGGAAATCAAAGCATCGTTCTTCGTGACAGGACACCATTGGACGAAGAAGGAAATTCACTTTTTGATTCTCAAGGAAAATTTTTACCTGCAATTGCAGATAATTCTAATTCCTCTACTTCCAAGGTGTATGACGTAAATGGAACCTATTTTTATACGCTGAATAGGGGAAGTGATGCACAAGTGAGGGAAAATGCGTTTGACTTTCAATATCCACTCAATTAATTTTACTACTTACATCGGAGGCAATTAAATTCACGATAAAAATAGACTAATATATCTGAAAAACATTTTAAACGATTAAAATATAGATGGTCAAAAAACAAAGGGTACCCTACTATTCAATTAATTCATCTAAATCGGAGCAGACTAAGGATAATAATTTAATTCGATTTATGGAGAAAAATAGTATTGATACATTGGATGACTTGTTGCAGAAATCTGTAGAAAATATTGAATGGTATTGGAAGGCCGTAAATGAGGATCTTGGAATTACATGGAGGGAACCATTCAATAAAGTAGTTGATGTACAAAAGGGTTTACCATGGTGTGAGTGGTTTGTTGGTGGAAAATGTAACATTATCGATAATGTTATTCAAAGTAATACCAATAAACACCCAAATAAAACTGCATTTATCTTTGTAAACCATGATGGAATAAAGAAACAGCTTAGTTTTAAGGAGCTGGAAATAAGGGTAAATGTATTTGCTAATGCATTAAGAGATATAGGAGTTAAAAAAGGTGACGTAGTAGGAATTTATCTTCCTATGAGAATGGAATCATTTGTTGCACTTTATGCAATCTCAAAATTAGGAGCGGTTCATGTACCTATTTTTTCCGGTTTTGGTAAGTCAGCACTTGAACAGAGACTCGTTGATTCAAATTCTTCATTTTTAATTACTAGTGATTTTTTTCAAAGGAGAGGTAGTATAATTAATTTAAAAACACATTGGGAAGATGTGTTATCCAATACTTTTGTAAAAAAAATAATTGTGTCAGAAACTGAGGAAACTGAGGAAACTGAGGAAACTGAATCTGATCTTCTTCCTAACGATAAAGTCTTTTCCTTTAAACGAATTTATGATGAGGCATTTAGAAAACATGATCCAAACAGAAAATTCGAAGCGGAACTGATGGGATCTAGTGATCCTTTATTCATTTTATACACTTCAGGAACGACCGGAAAACCAAAGGGTACAATTCAGACACATGGAGGATTTTCTATATTTTCTGCTCATCAATCATCATACTTGATAGATCTCAAATCTACTGATACAATTTTTTGGTATGCTGATATAGGTTGGATTACTGGTCAAACATGGATAGTTTATGGATCTCCTATTATAGGATCAACTGCTGTCATTTTTGAAGATACGCTGGACTATCCATCTATGGATTATTGGGCAAGGCAGATTGATGATCTGAATGTTACAATATTTGGAGCTGCTCCAACGGCGATAAGACAATTCATGAGAAATAAGATTGATTTTTCAAAATTTCACTTTTCTTCCCTTAGGCTACTGGTTTCCACGGGCGAGCGATTGAATAAGGAAGCATGGGATTGGTATTTTTCAAAAGTAGGAAATAATCGTTGTCCTGTGATAAATTTGTCAGGTGGCACTGAGATAGGTGGAGCCATTCTAAGCATGCTTCCATTCTTAGATAATGTACCTACTTCTGTAGGAGTACCCGTACCGGGATTGGATGTTGATATCTTAGATGACCAAGGTAAGTCTGTCAATGAGGGATATCTTGTAATTAAGAATCCTTGGCCTGGGATGACCAAGGGTATCCTAAATGATGAGGAAAGATATATGCATACATATTGGTCAAAATTTCCTAATATTTGGAATCATGGTGATAAGGTTCGAACTGATTCACAAAACATGTGGTATATCTCTGGCAGAGTAGATGATGTCATGAAAATTTCTGGACACAGGATTGACCCTAGTGAAATTGAAGAAGTATTAACTAGCTATTCTGGAATTGTTGAGTCAGCTGCTGTTGGCATTCCAGACGAATTAACCGGTGAATCGGTATGTATTTTCTGTGTTTTAAATAATGCTGATACAACAAACCCGACAAACTTTTTGATAAAAAAGGATATTGAAAAACTTCTGATAAGCCGGATTGGTAAATTTCTACTTCCTAAATCTATTTATTTTGTTAACGAACTACCCAGGAATCGATCAGGGAAGATATTGCGAAGATTGATGCGTAAGAAACTCTTAGATATTGACATTTCAAAGGATGACCTTTTGTTAGTCGAAAATCCTGAATCCCTCAAATCCTTCTCCGTTATTAAATCATGATTTGCCTTGTACTAAAAAAATGAATTTTCCCAACCCTTTGGCTCGTCCCTTGCTTGTTATGAATAATAAATAAATTTAGTCCTTGAGTTGGATATAATATTGTTGTCTGATCTTTACCTGGATGCTATCAAAAATAAGGAGAAAAAGCTTTCATCTATACATGGAGATGAATTTGATGATCTTTTGAAGATCGCATCTACTAAGTGGGTGGAATATGAACCGATCAGAAAACCGTCCTTGAGTGTGGGTATTGATAGTAGCTGGAATAAGAAATCCTTTCAAGGAATCGATCTGTTTGTTATTGATAGCGTTGCAGTAAGCTCGCATAATCACATGTTGGCATCAAGATGGGATTATGGGATCTCTAACATTACCGGTGATTCTCTGAGTGCTAAAGCTATGAAAATGGAAATCGATCTAGCCAAATCTGTATTGGATCAAAAACCAGATTATGTTTGTGTCGATGGATCCATAATATCTAATTTAGTTCATAACAAAAATGCAACCTATAAAGAAAACGTGCGAGCCCTCTTTGATAGTAATGATGAAGAGAGCGATGTTTTGTTTATTTCAAAAAATTCTACATCAAAAACCCAGTTCAAAGAATATGGATCGCGAGCAGCTGATATTTATTATTATAATAAGTTAGGTCACAAGACCGGATTTAGTCTTGCAAACAAAAATAACTTTATCTCTGATAGTTTAGATGTGATTGAGATATATGCAAGGCTAGCTGCCTATGTTCCCCTTATAAAGATTGAAATTATTAATAGGGCAAATATTGCTCAAACTGAAATTCAAAATTTGATTGATGGTTTGTGCTATCACAGTATAAAGGGCTATCCTTATTGTCTGAAGCTTGCCCATCAGTCTTGTAAAATAACCAACAATGATGTGAAAAGACTGGCCAGTCTATATGGATTTAAGAATGAGTTTGGATCAAGAGATTCGCTAAACGAATAAAGTCAAAAAATGAACGAAGGCCATACGAATGGTTTACCCAGATGTGCTGCAAATAGACTAATTGTTTATTTAATCAGTTAGTTAGGATTAGAATTTACTACTGTGCTTAGTACCACTTGATACATAAAGGAATGGTTGATACTGACCTTTAAAAAGTAAAACCACTAATACTAATGCCGAATCAAGAAAAAAATCTGTGTTGGTATCTAATCATTTTAGTATAGAACACTTAATTGCTTGAATAATATCTATCAATAAGATATGGGGCGTTGGGACGATGGAGGATCGCCTGATAATGGTAGATCGCCTGATAATGGTAGATCAGGCAAAAAGCGAAATTACTTTAAATTAATTCGCAGAATAATCTTTGTTGGCTTTGCTGTAGTTGCAGCAGTCGTCTTGTTTGTATATTTTTCAACAGCGGGATTAAATATCGAAATAATCCAAAGGGGAGGTCCTGTCGAAACAATAAGTGTAAAATTAAGTAACAATAATTTCAATTCTATCAATAACGTTACTGTCCAGTTTGATGACGATCCAATTCAGCCTTTAGGAAACATGGGACCATTTGCATCCATCTTTGTATCTCCTGATGGGGGCGATTCTAATTTCAAAAAAGTAGTCGTAAAAGCTAATAATGGACAGATTGAGGCAACAAAAAATAGGTAGTACTTCTACTTTAAAACTATGCCTTTCCACAATCCTCTTGTGATTGGCTGTTTCGACATTTTCTTAATATCTGCTCTACTCAATATTTTGATCAAATTCATGCATGTGTGGGATTACTAGTATGCATGTAAATAATGCTATCATATTATCTTCGTCTAACATAATCCATTGAAACCCACCAACAAACCAATTACTGCAATACTTTCAAACAAGAATACAAACAAAAGAAATTAATTATTTAATTTATTTCAAAACTCTGCATTTTCATCATCAAATTGTGCATATGCTCCTTGGATCACCTAATACTTCGTTGATAATTTGATGGGGTTCAATACTATTGCTGTTTCCAGATGATTCTGCCATGTTATTGCAATTTGCTAAATGAATTTGTAGGTGCAAGTTGCAATAAAGAGTTAGACATTTTGAACATAGACATCTTGATTCGTTCTTGCAATCAGGGAAAGTACACACCGACACAGAATTAAATCGATTTGTCCAGTCATGGTTTGCTACTTCCATTCTAATACACAAGTATTGGATAGAGAAAGTAATATAAAAAAACAATGATTTTAGTGATATTTGTTAATCATTTGAAGCATTTTATTGAATAAAATACAAAAGATTGGAGATTTGTTTATTAATTATCCAAATAAAAATAGATGACTAAAGTAAAGGTTGGTTTCACATTATTGAACCAAAACGGCATTTTTGTTATTATAAATCTGATTTTCGCTATATTAGTACGTATTAGATTAATTTTAGCCAATAAATGCCGAAATCAGTAAGTAATATATAGGGGTTGCTTACAAGAATCTATATGGAATTAAATGATACATGTGAAAATTACGGCGAACAAATATGTGACTGCGGATTTTGCTGTCAGGATGGCTAGAAGGTCACACCCTATGTTGATGTCCTCAAAGGACGTCTTACTTCTATCAATTATCGATAAACTCATTACATATCGATCATAAGAAATGACAAACTAGAACAAAAGTACTTTTTTATGAACCTTGGGCGGATAATCAAAGAGAATGGGTTTTTGCAAGTTCCTGATAACGACCCACTTATTTTTAAATTATCGGATTTATCAATCAAATCAATTATGATTCTTATTTTAGTAATTATATGCAAGATATTTAGTTAGTTACCCAGGAATATCATAATACTTGTTGAAGGGGTGTTCTTAGTCCATGAGTGAAGTAATCAGACTTTTGATTACACTTCCTTTATAAAATTTTGTCCCTTAGCACTATCATTTTCTGTTTGTCTTCTAAATTTGGTTTGGTTGTTCTTTTTTAGTCAATTAAATTTAATATATATTTTCGAAGAATGATTCAAAAAAATAAGAAATGTTTCTAGATGGAATTTTAAATGTCGTCTTTATTCTAGTGTTGTCATTCTTGAGTCTTCTAATCACATGTAGGTAATATTTCCATACTAGCTCCAGGCGTATCTGAGCAGGGAGTCAGTGAAGTAACTGTTCCGATAATTGGTTGTCCAGCAAAATGGTGATCGGTAGCTTCGTGATCTACTGATATAGTTATAGTTTTACCTCCACCTCCAAGATTAATTGTTGAATCAACTCCATCCCATGTAATGACTCCGTTAGAAGCTACGTCCATTTCTCCATCTATTGTTAATATATTATCAGAAGGCAGTTCTATATCGTCGCGTGAATCAAAATTCAAAAAATCATGTGTATGACCAGTAGTACCATTAAACCATGCCATGTTTGTGACAAAATTCTTCATTTCGCCATTTTCTACTATCATACTCCAATCTCCAGTTGCATTCCAGGGACTTGCTGCCGTTACAATGTAGGAATTGATTTTTCCACTTGCTTTAAAACTATCGATGGGGCCATGTTGTGGTATCTGGAGTTGTTCTTGTGTGATTTGTTGTTGAACTGGTTGCTGCTGAACTGGTTGTTGTTGTTGCTGATCCGTAGTAAATAACTGGGTATTATCTCCTGCTACTCCAGTTTGAGGTTGATTAAAACTGCCATCATTGGGCGTGTTGACATTATTTGATTGGAATGTTTGAGCTGTCGATGATTGCAAAGGTTCGTTAGTCAATGAAGTCCCGTTTCCCGTATTTGCATCGTTATTTGGTGTGAAATTATTATCAGCAAAATTACCTGTTGTACCAAATCCAGACTCTGTATTGTTCTCACTCACGGTTGTAATCTGCCCTCTAATATTTGTCCATATTGGATCATAATAGTCGATTACACCAGGTGAGTCGAAAGTTCTATTATATGCCTCATTTGTAGCAAAAAAATCTCCATAAAAGACATTTGTTGGGCCAGCCTCAGGGGTTCCGGACACTATTTGATGATATGCGGAATCTTTGTTGAGCCATACAACAGTAGCCCCTACTGGTATTGTAACGTTAGCTGGTTCTATGGGGCTTAAACTATTACTATCAGTTGCACCTGGGTTAATTGTAAGTGTGAATTCTCCTTCTTGAGCATTTGCTTCTGACTGTGCAAAACTTGCAATGCCAATCAGAAGGAAGATTGTAGCCAAAGTTAGTAATTTCATATATGTTAATTTTCTAGATAAAAAGACAGATATATATCTATGATCCTAATTGCCATAGCTAGTAAGCAAACGATGCCGATTTCTAAAATAGTTTATACCCACATCTCAACGTCTCGTGGTTAGTTTGAGTATCCATTTTTTAAATAAAGTCCATAAGAATAAGGTCTACTCCAAGATCTAAACCTAAGTTGATTTCTATTTTTAATATGATTTTATTGAGAGGATCGATCTTCAGATGATCCTGACTATTTTCTACTCGTTTCTATGTTTTAGTGCTTATTGGGATTGGGTATTTTCCCAAGAAAATTTGAAACATGCGGATTCATCATACATTTGCAATTGCCTTCAAAAATCAAATTCTATTCTTAAAGTGATTATCTTAAAACCATGAATCGTGAAGTTAAGGATGTTTTTGTTTGCACCAGAAATCGCTATGTCTTTATCTTCATCATCACGATTATCACCATATATATCACCCTTGACATCCTCAATCAGGTTCACATATAATGCCGATTTCATAGGGTAATGGAATTTTATGTCTGCAGTGACTGTTTTGCCCTCAGTTTCATATAATCGTAATATTACTACTTTAGCATCACTGCTATGGCTAGAATCTTGTGGGAGTTTGAGCGTACTTAAAATCACATTCTTTGGTGATATAGACAAAAATGAGAAACCATTCGATAAAGTTGTATCAACCATGGTGTCTGCAGAACCAGCCTCGTTTGTAATGGGGCTCCATTTAGGCTGTTCTTTGTTTGAAATATGAATTGCTGTTGGTTTCATATTAAAAGCTATCCCTTCTTTATAACTTGATGCATCGCGCCAATCTCCGTCATGCGGGAGCAGCGAATATTTGAAAGTATACGGTCTCTTTTCTGCTGCATCAGGGGTGGCAATACAAGGACCCTTGGTTCCATCTCCAGAAAGTGTTTCTACTCCTCTTAATAGTGTGAGGTACATACTATTGTCCCTAATTTCATGTGATGGTATTCCTAAATGGGTCAGTGTTACGCCCATATCTTGTTCTTTGTTGGAAAAGTCTATCCATTCTACAGAAGGAAATGTACCGCTGGGTATTTCTTTCCATTTCTTTAGTACATCGGGATCTTTGTTTAAGTAAAATAAATTAGTTGGTCTTTGGATCGCACCAAACTGCGTGCCGGTCCAATAAGTGTACCCTTTAAATGGTACATCAAACTTGACTCTAATTCTCACATGGGGGTGATTATTTTCTATATAAGTTGTGCAATCTATTCTAGACAGTCCCTTGTAGATGGATATTTCTTTCCTTACAGTCAAGAAACTATGCTGGTAAATAATAGTTGGTAATTTTTCATTAAGTCTATATGGCCAACGAATAGCGTAATATTTGTTTTGAAACACTATTTTAGTTCTGATCTTTCCATTCAAAACACTGTATTTTTCTTTTTTAAACACTCCAAATGGAATGCCCTCACCACTTTCTGATTTAATTATCCCAGTTACATCTTTATGGTAGTACAAGTCCCCTAGTTCTTCTTCTATACGTACTTCATTGCCAATGAAATATAGGCGATCAGCCTTCATTAGTGTAAATATCCCGGTCTCAGCATCAATCTCTAATGTGAAATCGTCAAACGTGAATTTTGTTTCATAGGATCTTGGGTATGCAAGCAAGGGTGAGTGATCCATATTATTATTCTTACCTTTCTCCTTCTTCCTGAATATTATTTCATAAGCGGAAAAACCAAGAGATGGTATTCTCGCAATGAATCCTAGCTGGACACTTTTTATTCCTCGATCTTTTTCATGTAATTCTAAATCTAATATTTCTACATCAACTATTTCGTTACTATTTATAGTTCTAAGTTCCATTATTTCGATTGCCTCGTCAATATCAAAGTTGACTCTTGCTTCTACCCATTCCTTCGTGTCCCATGACACAGAATTGAACACTAAGATGTGATGTGCTTTATTGTCCTGTCTAAATAATATCTTTGATAATTTATTAATACATTCCATGTAGGATTTTTTTAATGTATTCTCTAATTTATCAAATGCAGATCTCATCTCATCATATACTGCATCAATACCAGTACCAGGTAAAGAGTCATGCATTGCAAAAAATAGTGCTTGCTTCCAGTACTTTTTAAGGTCGTCTGTATGATCATTTTCTTTTGATATCAAATGAAGTATGGTATTCCATCTTTCAAGCATGAGTAGGTAGGTTTCAAATTCCTTAAATCCCTGTTTTATCCATGATCTTGTTGAAGTACTATCTGGGAATACAAATGATGCTTTTCCCGAATACATCTCTCCTTTTTTTATGGACATGTGGATATTTTTTTCTTCAATTTCTTGTTCTAACGCTTCAAAGAATTCTGAAGGGGTCGACACCTTCATTAATGGATTTTCAATGATACTTTTGGCAGATTCATTATATTTGTCGATAGTGTCGCATAATTCTGGTTGCGGAGGTGTGGAACCACTGCCAGAAGGCATTAGGACGTGTCTTGTAGATGATTGTCTTCTAAGTTGTTCAAAAGTTTCATGTAAAAGTGACAAATCTAATCCAGCCCGATAACCTAAGGGCATCCAGTGGGACAGTATAGATGTACCATCAATGCCTTTCCAGTAAAATTCAGAGACTAGTGGCTCTGTTACTCCCCTTCTAAAGGCGAAGTATTTATAACCACAATCTTTTAGAATTTGTGGCCACTGTGCATTGTAACCAAATTCATCTGCACCCCAGGCAACTAGAATATTTTTTCCAAATTTCTCCTTTACATAATTTTTACCTTCGAGAATTTCTCTGATCAAAACTTCGCCTGATGGAAGCATTACATCTGACATGAGATATTCTCCTCCTGCAATTTCTATTCGCCCATCTTTGATAAACTGTTTAATTTCGGAAAATAATTCCGGATAACTCGTCTCAATATTTTCTAAGAGATAGGTCTGTTCAATTATAAATTTGAAATCTTTTTCATTTTTTAAAATTTCAATAGCTTTTTTTATAATAAAGTTACAATTAATATCAAAATTCTCTTCTTTACTGAAAATCCAAATAGCATCATAATGACTATGAGGAACGACATGCACAATAGATTTATTCAATTCTATGATGTGTTACTTGGAGATATGTAAGTTTTACCTACCATTGATGAATTCTATTGAAATAGAAGATTGTATGATACTAAAGGCGCTCAATACAAATCAATACTCTTTTGAATGAAAAACGAGATGCATGTCTTAAAAAAAAGCGAATAGAAACCATACTCATAACAAAGGATTCAGTAATGTATGTACTTACTCTTGGTCCTTCTTCCCTTGATTTGACAGTACTAAACCTTTTATTTTTCACATAATCATAGATTCACAAAAAAAGTATTTATCATCATGATTAGTAGAACGATATGATCGATTTCAGATTTTCATTATTGATTGGAATTATTTTCAAAGCCAAATCATAATTTATCATAATAAAGCGAGGTTTGAGACAATTACCTCAAGATAACAGATTAGATCTAAAACTTTATCCCTTCATGAAACTGAATGAAAAATCTGAGTCAGATAGATGAAATAATGAGTTGGATTTATTATGTTGAAATATAGGTTGCTATGTATATCAACCCAGGGTATAGACCTAGCATTTGACTCCTATCGCCAATCATCAATTATAAAAGTGGAAGGAGTATTGTATCCTTGTTTGTTTCCTTTGTGCATGGATACTCCTTGGAACTCTGATTTGAAACCATAGTTGATCATCGCTTTGTAGGCCAAGTGTCGTTCCATGTTACTACCGGCAGTAATTTTATATATACCTTTTTCTAATGCCATCGATTCTACAGAATTTAACATTCGAACAAAATTTGAGTGAGAATTATTATTTGTTGATATAGCTGCAAACTTGATATAACAAACATTGCTGCCTGCCTCCGTCCCCTTGCCGTAGTGACATACCGCAATTCCAGTTAGCTTGCTTCCAGAAGGATCATAAAGTAATATTGTGTCTCCTAACTTTTGACTGTCTACAGCAAGTATTT
>Ga0310906_10000132_pt1 | contig 16032 bp, 13 predicted proteins | sample C48D3metaG_FD_203749 | JGI IMG/M metagenome (GOLD analysis project Ga0310906, IMG submission 203749) | Lab incubated soil microbial communities from West Virginia University Organic Research Farm, Morgantown, WV, United States - C48D3 | ecosystem: Environmental > Terrestrial > Soil >...
AGTGACTCTCAAAATTGAACGATCGCTTATATATTCTGATTGAACGGATAGTGAATTAGGAGATGCATTTTTTCTTATAGCTACATCTTTAATCTCCGTTATTAATTGAGTAACATCTTCAGGAGTAGGATTATTAATGGTTTTCTCTTTCTCTTCATAAATCATTCCTGTGGCTACACCTATAGATGAAATGACATCGGCGTAATCTGCTTTTTTGTATTCAAAACCTAGTTCCTTAGCAACAAGTGGTACCAAAACCGAAGCGCCTCCTCCTCCTCCAATAACCACTATTCTATTCTTTGATAATTTGTACTCTTTTACCATTGGAATTATATAATCCGATATCTTTGAAACAGAAATATCCAAAACTTGTCTAGCAATTTGCTCAGGCGGCATTCCCATATATGTGGCCAACTTCGTAAATGCAATCCTAGCTGAATCCGCATTTCCATATGCATTATCATTTTTTGGGATGAGACCTAATGCATTTGCAGCACATGTGTTGGTGACCCCGTATGATTTTCCCCCAGGAACTTTGATACTAATATAGTCACTTGGATCATTATTCAATGGACTAATAGGTACAATTTCACCCTTTATCAATTCATCAGGATCGGCAAAACAAGAATATTCTAATCCTGCAATGTGTGAGGATCGAGGACCAACATCAATAATTCTTCTCTTTGATGAAAGTCTCAATAAAGACCCCCCAGCAACACCACAAATTCTTACATCAAGTGATCTTATACAAGTTGGATGTTCCATTATGTTCACATAACGCATTTCGGGCTTTCCATCCTTAATTATACTAATGTTAGTTGAAGTACCACCAACTTCAATAAATATACCTTCTAAAACCTGCAAAAAGAGCAATGCGCCTACAACACTTGCAGCTGGGCCTGAAAGCACCGTTATTATGGGCTTGTGCAAAAAAGAATCCAACGTGGTTACACCCCCATCACCTTTCATTATCATTACTGGTACATCTATACCTAAGTTATTGACTGCAGATTTAACGTAATTTGCGGTACTTGTGGCTTTTGGAAGAATGCTAGCATTAATTGTTGCTGTCAAAGTTCTGATCTCTAATCCATAAATTCCAGTTAATTCATGGCCGGCAGTACAAGGAAGTTTAGAATGTTTCATTACAAATAATTCGTTACTTGGATCATCAACTCCGAAAGCTTCACTTACAACTATGGATTGAGCTCCCTCTGAAACCAAATTCTCTATGGATTTTTTGATCCCAGGCTCCTCTAAATACTTGGAAGTATCTAAAAAGGTATAACAGGTTCTGAGAAATTTATTGGAATTTAGTGATATATCTTTAATATGAGTTCTTTTCATGACATTCGTTTTTTCCATTCCTACCCCCATTCCAATAATGCCAACTTTTGATACGTCTCCCTCAAGAAAGGCATTGACAGCTTGGGTAGTACTATGAGAAATTAACTCTATTTCTTTATAGTCTATGCTGCACATCTCTATTAATGTGGATAAGGCGTCAACTATGCCTACAGAAACACCCCCTTCTAAAGAATGTGTGGTTGAAACAGATTTTTTTCCTAGTATTCTTTTTTCAATTACATCAATAGCTACGGCTTTGGTAAAGGTGCCCCCTACATCTATTCCGATCCTAATTTTTTTCATCCTTTTGCTCACTCGCTTCCATAAGAACCAGAAAAACGTTTGTTTCATGCATTACAAGTAATTTAAATGCTACCATATCGAAGAGTTACATTTGTAGCGAGACATCAAATATTATTTCTTTGATTCCCATGTATCTAAGAATTGACTGAAAGTTTTTTTTATCTGCAGAAACAAGAATTTCGAGCTTGCCTTTGCTATTCTTGTTCTTATCCAAATCTCCAGTATATTTGAGATAACTCTTCACATCTTTTGCAACTTCAGCTGAAGAATTGATGAACTTTATCGATGGCAAAATATCTTCAATATAATTTTTAACGAATGGCAAATGGGTGCTACCCAACGCAATAACATCAATTGTGTCATCAATATTTGATTCAATTATTTCTCGAATTTTATCAGAGGTAAATTTCTGATCAAATAAAAATGATCCACTTTCAACTAGATTAATAATCTCTGAAGAATCAACCTTATCCACAAAAATCTGTTGAGGTATTTCTTTTTTTATCAAGTAATTGAACTCTTTGCTATCAAGTGTACCTTTTGATGCCATTATTGCTATGTGCTTTTTCCTACTCAAGCTTATTGTCTTATCAAGTGGTAGTTTTGTTGAAATGATAGCTGTCGAAAAATTGTTCTTAATTTCATCATAAATTTGAACGGATGGTGTATTTGATGCCATTACGATTAGTTTTGGCTGATATTTCTCCAAAAAATTAATGGATTTTAACATTATTGACTTTAATTCACTCTTAGTCTTATTTCCATATGGAAAATTTTTTTTATCTGCAAAATACAAAATGTTCTCAGAGGGAACAATCTTTCTCAATTCTCTCACAACAGATAGCGAACCCAATCCTGAATCAAAAACTGCAATTGGTCTATATAGCATAACTAACAGTATTTAATAAGAGGTAAAAATGTTTGAAATATAATTACTTTCCAATACAACAATTACCCTCAGGAATATGATATCCATGTGGACAGATCTTGGGATGTTTTAACAGGGTGCATAGTGCATCGGTAAAAATTTCTTTCATATGATGTTCAATGCCACAAACCATCTCCTCATCTACATCGATTTTTAAGGCATCTTTCATAAGTACTTCTAACAGTCGAGTGTTTCGTATCATTTTTTTCCCGATGTTCTCACCCTCTTTTGTAAGTGTCACTATGGAACCCTTTTTATAATCAATTAAAAGAGAATCATTTAATTTATGAAGCATTTGAACCACTGATGGTTGTGTAACATTTAAAATTTTGGCTATGGAGCTAACCTTTAACTCTTGGCCACTCTCTGTAATAGACCACATTGCCTTCAAGTACATTTCGACATGCTCGGCTTCTGCGGTGCCTACATACAATTGCTCTGGGAGTCCAGAATTCTTTGAATAAACAGTCAATGTATATGATTATACGTTATATTTTTTAACTTTATTGATTCAAAAGTAATGGAAGTAAAAAAGTTAATGGTAAATTCATTCATCCTCATTTGAATGTCAATACTTATTGTGAGATAGAATAAGGTAAGTTTCGTTCGTTTTTCTTAAATTGTAAAAGGACTTGTTTTTTGTTCAATATCAATTCGACTGATTGGATTTTACTTTTGTAAAAGACAACCTTTTTTCCTTTTTCATTTATCACAATTCTATCTATAAATAAGAGTCCAAGGTCCTTGAGTTTTTTTATTTTTTTGTATGTCGAGCTAATAGGCAGATCATTTTCTTTGCAAATTTCAAAAACGGTTTTGGAATCTTCGATGATAGACATTACAATCTTGTAAGAAAATCCATCAAACAATTCCTTCAATAAAATTGAAGCATTTTTATCTTCTTGATTCAGTAAATATCGCTGATCAGATAACATCATTTAGGCTACCCTAATTGTTAGGGCAACCTAATATTTAAACGGTGTTATATTATTCAAGTTTAATCTATAAAATTTTATTATAATTTTTTCAAATTGTATATACTCTGTGCTACGATTTCAAAAAATGATTAATAATTATTGGGATAATCAGATGTCTTGAAAGAACAGTATTATGCTAAATATATTTTAACCCATGGTCAAATCTAACCGAGTTAGTTTTTGTTAATGTAAAAGATGAAGTTGTGTTCAAGTTCTATCAATACACAAATCTAATACCAAAATAGATAAATTAATACTAACAAAAGTGTGTAGTAGGGCTCTCACTATTTTACTACAATCTCACCAACCATCGATGGGTGGTAAACACAGTAATAATCAAAAGTACCCTTATTGTCAAATTTTAAGGTGAACGCTTGTTTTGAAAGTATAGCGTCTGAATCAAACAATTGACCCTCATCAGGATCGCTGTCTGATCCTGAAGTAGCAGTATGTGATATGGTATCTGCATTATACCACGTAATTGTTTCACCAGAGTTTATAGTAATTGGATTTGGTGCGTATGAGTTATCACCGCTTATACCATTAATTGTTATCAGGGTAGAACCTTCGGGTACAACACTAGATTGCGATAATGTAGATTGAGCTTTTGGTATGGTACTCTGTGAGGTGGGCAATATCTTGTACACATCCCCTGTATAGCTTAGGACATACATATAACCATCAGGTCCTACCTGAATATCAGTAATTCCACCGAAGCCTTGCCCAAATGTAATAGGGATACTTTCAACAGGATTATCCACTTTTTTATCAGCTAATGTGGCTGTTCCTCCTACATTCGTGTTATTTATGACAATATCATCACGTGCCCCATTTAAAGTAAATCTATATAAATTACCATTATTAATGTCACCCACAAACATATCATTTTCATATTCTTTACCCAACTTATCGGAATTCAAAAATTTTAGTGCAGTCGGACCTATAGGAATATGCCAAGCAAATTTTGGTTCTGCATATTTTCCGTTTCCAAAACTCACGAGATCATTTGGGGTTGCCCCGTTACCCAACAAATCATCGTTAGAGAATCCCTGAATTAAGGACCAGCCACTATTAAAGCCAGGAAAAACCAGATTAATTTCATCGCCTGCTGTAGGACCATTCTCTGTATCCCATAAATTACCAGTCATAGGATCAAAATCGATACCGAAGCTATTCCTAATACCCATTGCATAGTACACACCTAAAGGCAAGTCAGCACCAAAGATTGGCTCATCATCAACTAATCCACCGTCTTGAGTGATTCTGAGAACGCCGCCTAAGCCATTAGGTGCTGGACCATTTCCTATATTTTGTGCCTGAGTTCTATGGCCTCCAACTTCCCCCATTATCATATAGACGTTATTGTCCGGCCCAATTGTTACTTTACCTCCATTGTGATCCGTTCGATTAAGATTATTTGGAATTGCAGTCAGATCTAAAAGGAGGACTGGATCTATTAATTTACCGTCCACATACTGATAACGATAAAGTCTATTTCCTAATGGATCTACATTATTGGAAACATCACTACCATCTTCATTATTTCCAGATTCAGTGTAGGACAAGAAAACAAAAATTTTTCCGTCCAAGTGTTTTGAAGCCGCAATTCCTAATAATCCACGTTCGATTTTTGAGGCCACAGATAGATCAACTAGGGGGTTATCTTGTACCTGACCATCCAGTACTCTCATAACTCTCCCTGTATTTTTTTCAGTAACCAATATATCATTATTTCCCACAAAAGTCATGCTAGTTGGAAATGTCAAATCGGAAGTAACTTTTTCAACCGTTAGACTATCATCATTGATTGTAGGTCCATCTGGGGAGGGTTGAGCTTTAGAATAAGCTCCATAAGAAAAATAAACGGAAGAATAATTTGAAGACAATAGTATTAAAATAATTGCTAAAGAATAAAACAATAGTTTAATGTTATACACAAGTCTTATCAACAGAAAAAATAAAACGCGAATTAATTAAAAGGTTACGTAGTATTGTTTTTAAAGATATTCACCAAAATAAGAGATTTAATGTGCTCAAGTGTGTGTACTTCATCTAATTATTGAGAAAAAATCCAGATTTATTTTAGAAATTATGAATAATGCTAAATAGGACCATTGAAAACCTCTTGTGAGAACTATTGGATATAATCGATCTAACACTGGAAATTGATGAATCTATTCAAGTTTTTCCAGATTCACCAAAAGTAAACATTTTACAATGGTCTAATTTCGACAATCACAAATATGCTTCAGAAGTATTGTTTTCTAGTACACATGTCGGCACTCATGTAGATGCCCCATATCACTTTCAAAAGGATGGCATTACGGTAGAAAAAATTCCTCTTAACAGGCTGGTAATTAACGAAAATATTAAAGTATTAAAAATTGAAAAAGAAGATAACGAAAAAATCGAAGTAAATGATATAAGAGATCACAACATCATAAAAAATGATACCATCTTAATCAACACGAATTGGGTATTGAATAGAGCTTTGGATAAGTATTTCAATAAAAACCCCGGCCTATCAGAAGCAGCGGCAAAATTTCTGGCAGAAGCTGAGATAAATCTAGTAGGAATTGATGGTCCCAGTATTGATCCCGCTATCGATCATGACTTTAATGCGCATAGAATTTTTGGTGCTAATGACATTCCAATAATAGAAAATCTGATAAACTTAGATAGGCTACTGAATAAAAAATTTACTTTGGTGGCATTGCCATTAAAATTAAAGAACTGTTCTGGCTCACCCGTAAGAGCATTTGCCATAATGGGTTGAATGAATCACAACAATATTCGACAGCGAAGAAAGATTTTGAAATCAGTCTAATTAATTTATAAAATCGGTATGATCATGATATTATACCAATAATATTCATAAACTCAAGGATGCAAAATGAAGGAGAGAAACCCTTAATTCTATGTAACCAACATTTTTAAAGTCGACATATGGAACTCTTTTAGCACTCGTAGTTAATTCACAAACCCTGATCTTTTTAACCCAGATCAACAACGCAGGTCATATTATTTTTGCAATATTATGATACAAGTTCGCTTTTCTATGTTTAAGTATCAAAATCCTAAGAACTGAAATAGGAATTCATTTGTATGGATCTTAACAAATGTTTTTTTTATTCTTGGATTTTGTATTACTGATTAGGCCAACCAATCTATAACCATATTCAAAATTATGTTTGACATGATTAATTCCATGGGTCAAATGTGTTTCAAATTTACCATCCAAAATGTTTTCTATGTAAAATTGGACCTTTTTGATTGAAATTTGTGAATGCCGAATTTGTTTATCAGATAAAGAACGACCAAGTTCGGATTCGATTTCTGTTTTAAAATCCTTTAATTCAATGAGTTTACCATATCGAAGAATTTTATTATAATTATTACAAATGTCATGTAATTTTTGTAGTTCTTTCTCAGGCAATACAGACAAAGATTTTTTGACTTGATCAGGATCTCGCTGAACAATTTCTGCTAATCTTGATACCATTTCATCTGTCATGTAACCAGTATTTACTAATTCAGAGGCATAGGACTGAGATTTATCTCGTTTAACATCGGTGTAGATTTTTTTTGTAGTAGAAGGTACCCTAACGGTATCTGTACTATCAACCTGTTCTCTTGAATTTTCAGTAGATTTTCCTGGCAAAAATTGTAGTTCTTTTGACGGATAAGAATAAACATGCTCTAGCAAGGATGATTTTTTGGATTCATAGTAAGTCTTTAACTGGAAAAGAGAGACCTTTTTGCCATCTAAATCTGACTTGAAAAATATTATACAAAGGACATCTACAAGCAAGTTAGGAAACTGAATTTTCATATTTTTGTCAAAAGTATCATAGGTATGAAGGAAGTCATTGCAAATTTCAAAGACAACATTGTCGAAGGTAGACAAAGTAAATGGAATAGAATTAACCTGTTTTTTTATTAAATGATCTATCAAAAATTTGTATGACATTATAAAAAAATCATATACATCGCTCTTTTGTAGTACAAAGGTATTTTTTTGTATGACAAATGTTATCGTTTTCAATAAAATCATATATGGATTTACTACCTTGATCTCCGGAAATAAGGTGTGAAAATCCTTCATTATAGTAGTCAAATAGTCATCATCATTTTCTAAATTATCAAGCCAATTAATCCCAAGTTCTTTATAACTTTTTTTAAACAGAACATTGAAATCAATATTTGAGTCGCTATCCATTTTTAGACATGATATATGGTATTTTTTTGTTATTAAACATTAGAAAATAATTTAGGTGAAGAAAATTATATTAAAATGTTATCTAAATAGATAAGATGGTTAGTTAATTTTTTTTGTTGACATCGTCAGAATTACCTTCAGAATTATCTATAGCCCATGGAAACCATTTACCAATTATTTTGGCCCAATCAAATTTAAATGTAAAATATAATACCAAAGCTAATAGTAATACGGTTAATATAGTGATCAAAATAGTCGAATATTCACTATTATAATCTGTTACAATAAGGAACCTATCCATTATTGGTCGACCCAATAATACGGTTCCCCACACAATTACTGCCCCTAGAATAAACTTGCCTGCGAATGTAAATATCGCAAATTTAGGTAGGCTGTATTTGGCGATCCCAAGGGGGATGTACACCAGATCGTCTGGTATAGGTGTTAAAGCGGCCACAAAAACCCCTGTGCCTCCATATTTGCCTAATAGTTTTTGAAGAGGAAGCATCCTGGTTTTTGTCTTATTACTCAGGATATTCCTACCGTAATAGCTTGCTGTAAAGATTATTGTTTTTGCCAGAACTGCCCCCACAGTACTCACTAAAACAATTAGGTTTGGGTCCAGACTTTTATCTAAGGCTGAAGTGACTAAGACTGGAAAATAAGGGACTGGAATGAATGGAATAATACTGCCTATAAAGCTGATTATAAATATACCAATGTAACCTGAACTGCTGTAAACAGAATATAGGTCCGGTATATCAATCAAACAAAAGAATATTAAATTACCAAATATAACTACTTTATTAATTTTATTAATTTTTTATAATAAATACAGTAATTATTAGAAGGCTTTATCCTCCTTTTTGGACCTTTTTATCATTGTCGCTCACGGACTTTCTCATCGAGGCTATCTTTTTTTGTCGTCTAGGTTGAATAAACAGAATATAGAGAGACCCAACCAAATATATTGCAAGTAAGATGACTTGAGCCACTACTGTTTCTACCGTTGGGTGGATCCCAGTCATCGTTGCAACATTAATATCTAATCGAGGTACTATGTTATATATAGGAGTAGTAGAGATCCATCCAAGTTCCTGAAATTCACGTACTGCATTACCTAAAAAGGTTATCGACATAAAAGCTCCCACTGCCATAGTAAGTCCAAACAAAACTCTTAGTGGTAACTTCCTTCCCAGTTTTCGAATTATGAATACAACTGCAATTATTACAGCCAGGCCCAATACTAACCCGGCAAGTACGTATATCTCCATATATTTTGCAAAAGAAAATAGAGCTTGATAAAACAAGACTGTTTCAAATCCTTCCCTATACACTGTAAAGAAAGACAACAAAACAAATACCATAAAACTGCCCGTAGTCGTTGCTTGCCAGACTTTGGCCTTAACAAATTCAATCCATTTCTTAGTTTCAATCTTGTTGAGAACCCAGAAGCTGACCCAGAAGAGTACAGCTACTGCAGCAATGCCAGCTATAGCCTCGATTAGGGCTCTTTGTACACCAGATATTTCTATTATAAATTGAGCAACAAACCATGTTACAGCAGTCAGTGCTATAGCAAGTACAATTCCAGCGTAAACATGCTTTTTGAACTTTTCATTTCGCGATGCCTCCAAGTATGTCAAAATGGCACCAAGTATCAAGGCAGCCTCCAAACCTTCTCTAAAAATAATTGAAAATGATGAAGAAAAGGCAATAGCAGGTGCAACTACCCCGATACCTGAAACAAACCGTTCGGATTCATCTAAACCACTTTTAAGTTCCGCAATCTTGGAAACGATCTCATCAGGCGGGGCATTTGATGAAATGAGGTTGCGTAATTCAGCAAATTTTATCTCCATTTCGAGAGTAAAATCTGGATCAATTGGTCTCAAGGGTATTTCAATATTTTCATAACTGTCAAGATATGCTGATCTAGCGGTTGCTAGTGCCTGAGAAGTATCATTTTGATTGTAGATAGATATTACCTCATCTAATTTAAGTCTGATTGAATCTATATCGTTACGAACCTGCCCCTTGAAATCTTCCGAGGCTTCGCCCATAGAACGCCTCTCCCCTGTGTAAACTCCAAACCCTTGTTTTAGAGAATCGATATTGGCAGTATTAGTAACAAAAGAAGATGGCAGGGTAAAATTATTGTTTGACTGTACAGTACTAGGGGTACTTAGCAACTGTTTGGAAACTTGTAGATCTTCTTTTATATTAGAAATGTAAGCTTCAATGTCAGCAAGCGGGGTTTGATTTTTGATTAAAGCACGCAGATTTTCCCTCATATTTGTTTCTATTTGCAACATTAAGGTGGAATTTACCTCCTCTATTGGGGCTTCAAGGTATTCAAAATTATCCAAATACGCAGAGGATACATTTTTGTCTGCAGCAAGATAATTACCATTTTGAATGGAGGAAATTGCATTATTTAGTAGAATCTCTATGTTATCATAATATGTCTGGAGAGATGGATCAACAGTGCTAGTTGTGCTTGGTATACGAATATTATTAGACTCATTCAGATCATTCTCTATTGCAGAGACTATTCTTGAAAACTCGGGTGTATTATCACTTTTGGAATCTATTATTGTATTCAAATTTGTGATAAAATATTCTATCTCTTTAGATTTTGTATCAGTCATATTCGGTTTTAATATTTCAAAAATTGTATTTGATTGATTTATCAACCCTTTTGTATTCTCATAATCGATCATGGCCAATTTTGCAACATCAGCGTCGGCAATTTTTGAAGTGTTCAAATATAACCCATATGAATTAGAAGCATCTCTTAGTAGATATGACATGGTTTGAGATTCAAGAATTGAAAAATCTTGTGCAGGAAGCGTATCTTTCAATTTTGAGTAAAAATCGTTGATTATGTTTTTGGAGTCGGTTATGTCTGCAAGAATAATAGGAGAATTTGGATCAGCACGAGATTGTATTCCGACTTCCGTAAGGTTTGCTTCTAAATTATTAGCCAATTCTTCATCAACTGCAATCGCAATAGGTTTAGTCGATGGATAAATTACAGAGTGGGGAATATAAGCATGTTCGAATATCAGAGAATTGTTATTATTATTTATTTTATTTAATAAGATATCAAGCTGTGTATCTATTCTATTTAGATTAACATTCAAAAGCAATAGATCCTCATTTGATATTGCAGGATTTTTGGTAGAAGTAGAGTTTTGAGCTAGAACATTATTTACAGATGAAATTGATATATTTACGATCAACAATAGCAAGATAAAAGTTGCTAGTAGTTTTACCACATTCTTTTACCTCGCTTGCAAGCGCTAAAAATTAGACACGGCGTCAACACTAATAACATTAGGCTTCCCTAATTTTGTTGGATATGCAATTTAAACATTCTTTGATAAATTTACTATGTTTGATATAATAGGATTAAAAGTATTACAATAATACTTCAAACTTTTTAATTAATTACATAAAAACATTATGTTGAATTAAATATAATAGGATATCATTGTCGAAATATAATAAAAAAATAAAAATTGTTAACTCAAAGGGTTAACGCGACGTCAGAAGATAATGTATTTGATAATGTTTCAGTCTTATTCAAATCAGTTAGAGTCACATTTGTTTTTACACTTGTTAGTGCAGGGTCACCGAAGGAAGTTGCAAATTGGATAATCCCCCCATCAGTTATTGTAAAGCCGTTTGGATAGGAAGAAGTCTTTATTAGAGTTCCATTAGGTGCAAACACTTCCATTTTTCCGTTAATGGTGGAATCCACTAGCGAAAGATCCTTGGTTTGATAGTCCACCAATAGTTTTACTTGATTAACGGATGGATTTGAAGTTAAAGGTCCGAAAGTAGCAGAATTTAGACCTATTGTAATTTTTTCTAATGATTGTGCGTTTATGCCATTAAATGAATAGGCACCAAAAAGTAACAAAGTAGCAGCAAATAGAGTTGCAGAAAGCAGCACAATTCTTTTGTGATTTGCTAATGAATTAGACATCAGATTAAAATTTAATATAATACTATAAAAACAATATGTTAAGATATAACTATACATTTTAGTAAAATAATTTATAAGAAATTTATAAAAAAATAAAATTGGATTTTATGAAGATAAAAAATCAAAGATGAGATTATTTATTTTCATAGGCCACCTCCTGGTGATACGAAATATCCAGGCCCAAGTCCTCTTCTTCCTCCTTAGCTCTAATCCCAATAGTATAGTCTAGAATCTTCAAGATTACAAATGTTCCAACAAATCCCATTAGAGCGCCAACTCCAACCCCTAAAGCCTGGATTGGTAACTGCATTGGATTTCCATATAGCCAACCGTTTGGACCAATTGGATTAATTGCCTGAGTCGCAAATAGACCTATCCACAAGCTGCCAACAATTCCAGTAATTCCGTGAACAGAGCTTACATCCAAAACATCGTCAATCTTTAATCTCTCCTTTATCAATACAATTCCGTAATAGGATGCAAAGCCCAATACAATACCTAAAACGAATGCCCATTGCCCCGTAATGAAACCAGCCGTTGGAGTGACTCCGGCCAACCCAGAAATTGCACCATTTATTGCAGCACTAACGGTAGGCTTTCCAGTCCTCTTCCAACTTAATAGTATCCAAACAAGTGCACAAGTACAAGCTCCTATTTGGGTGGCAAGTAGGGCACTTGCGGCAAGGGCACCTGATGCTAGAGCGCTACCTGCGTTGAAACCAAACCACCCTATCCATAGAAGAGTAGCTCCTATAGCCGCAAGCGGAAGATTATGAGGCACCATAATTTCCGGCCCAAATCCTTTTCGCCTACCCAAGACCAAAGCCGACGCTAGAGCCGCCATACCCGCACTTGTGTGGATAACGATACCTCCTGCAAAATCAAAGACGCCTATCTTTGCCAGCCAACCGCCACCCCATATCCAATGGGCAAGTGGATAGTAAATTACAAGGCTCCATACGATTATGAAAATGAAAAAGGCGTTCCATTTCATACGTTCTGCAAAAGCGCCAGTAATCAGTAGAGGAGTAATGACTGCGAACATCATCTGATAGGTGGCAAAGTTAACTCCAGGTATTGTAGGAGCCCAAACAACTGAATCGTTATATGGTACATTATTAAAGAAAAACCACTGAAGGTCCCCTATAATTCCATTAACGTCCGGTGCAAACACCAACGTGAAGCCTACTATGAACCAAAGGGTTGATAGTAATGCCATTCCCGTCATAGTCTGCATAATAACGGACAAAGAATTTTTTAATCTGATTAACCCTGCTTCAAAAAAACCCAGAGCAGGAGTCATCAAAAATACTAATCCAGTGGAGATTAACATCCACGTCGTATCGCCAGTATCTATTGCCAACGGTCACAAAAGGTTTATAGTAGATTATAAAGTTTTTCCTTTTTTACTTAAAAATTTCAATCAAAATGAATAGATTAATAAAATTATCATAAAATTTTGATTTTTTGATTAACAGATTTTAAAACATACAATTATTAAGGTTTATAATTTCGATGCCTTCGAATGTGTAGAAAATTATGTCGATATGTTCTATATAAGGAATTGATTGCCAAAGTAGAAGTTAGAAGTTAGGAAAAAAATTCGCAATTGTAGTAACTCTTCACTTTAGTCATTTAGGATAATGAAAAATTAATCAGTTAACAGTGTCGTATTTTAGTAACGCTATCTTTATTTCCATCTCTTAAAACTAAAAAATGAAGATTATCTTTCTTTTTTCTTACTTATTGAAATTTAAGAAATTTTCCCAAAAATTCTTGAATTCCAGATTCTTTGTTTCAAAGCTTCCCTTATCGTTCAATTGAGATCGAGGTTCAAAGCTTCCCTTATCGTTCAATTGAGATTGAGTGTCATTAGTTGTAGAATTTTCAGACAAAGCTGTATGACAGGATTGACCATTGTTACAAGTAGTTACAACACAGGTATCGTTTCTGCAATTTTTTTCGTAATATGTAGAACTAATATTATTGCTATTAAGCGAAAATCCATAAGGTATTTGAACTACTGAAAACCCAATAACAAATATTATCATTAAAATAAGATAGGCATTCATCAATTAAAATTGCTATTCATCACATTTCTAAATTTTGATGCAATCTAAAGGATGATTATTTACTAGATATTAGCAATAAGAAATCAAAAAAAATATTATACATAAAATATAACTGAAATAAAATATGAAAGCCCTTTTCTTTAATAAGCCAGGCATTGAGAATTTGATCTTTGGTGATTACCAATTACCTCATATGAGAGAAGATGAAGTCTTGGTAGAAACTAAGTGTATTGGTGTAAACCCCATTGATTATTATACTGTAACCGGGATACACGGAGAAAACGGTCCAGCAATGAAGATAAATCCATATCCTCATATAGCTGGCTCTGAAATATCCGGGATTGTAAAAAACAAGGGCGAGAGGGTAAACAATACAATTAAAGAAGGTGACCGCGTTATAATATATAACAGAGTATTTGACGGATTTTGTAAATATTGTATAAATAATCATCAAACGCTTTGTGAAAATGGCGGAATGATAGGTATTTCAAGAAACGGCGGATTTGCAGAATATATCATAGTTCCTCAACAAAACATCATAAAAATTTCCGACGAACTAGATTGGGAACTTGCCTCTGGTTTACCAATAGCCGGCTTAACAGCGTTCAACGCAATACAAGAATCAGGACTCAAATCAAAAGATAATCTTGTGATATTTGGTGGTTCTGGAAATACAGGCCTCTTTTGCACACAATTTGGCAAAATTATTGATGCGATAACAATATCGCTTTCTACTAAACCATGGATTAAGGAATATGGCGCGGACTACGTTTTACCAATTGATGAAAATCTTAAAGAAAAAATATCTGAGATTACTGATGGAGCCATGGCTGACGTAGTCATAAATTCACTTGGAGAAAAGACCTGGGCCAAAGGAATGGAGATAGCTGGAAAACTAGGAAAAATAATCACATTTGGTGTACTTACTGGTGGTAACTTATTTACAGATGGCAGACTATTGTATAATAAACAAATTACGATAAAAGGTACTACTGGAGGGTCTGTAGAGAGTTTACTAAACCTCATAGAAATTATAAAAGGAAAAAACATTAGCACCAGAATTTGGAAAAGATATTCTCTTGAGGATTCAAGGATAGCGATACAAAAGGTTTTTGACAAAAACAAAGAAGGCAGAATCATTATAGAAAACTATTAATGAATTTCAGCTATGAATCCCTACTAGTAATATAGTATTTAATACACATTATAGAAAATATCATCTTATTACATAATTGAAATCATAATGATACATTCTAAATTACTAACTAAGGTATTACTTTTATAATAAGAAAAATTATTGATAGTATATGAATAATCTAGGCAAGTTATCCGTTGTAATGATAGCTATTTTCGTAGCAGGTAATTCCATATATCCAGTTAGCCAGCTGGTGAACGCACAATTGGATATTTTAGAAACACCTACAAATCCAAATAATACCTCAACAACAACGACAGCAACCACAAAAGCTGTGGACACTGATAAAAATGCAAAGATAAAAGAAGCATTAGCTAACATATTTGAAATATATCAATCTCTTGCAGGAAAGGGCGATGTAGATTCTTTGTTAAAGCTAAATACCATAGAGAGGATATTGATAGAGTTATCGAGATAATATAATAACTTTAATTTTTTTTTAATTTAATAATAATTTTTCAGGTTTTAAAAGTTTTCAAAAAAAAGAGAGGTTTAGGATGTTGTGTTTTGACCATTCCATGCTAATGGAGTACCAAGCATGTATGGTTTAACATTCACTGGAATGCTGTTTGCACCAGTTGGTGGGATTGCATTTGATGGGTTTGCATCATCAGTCAAGCCTAATAAGTTGCTTGTACCATTGTCTGGACCGTCAACTACAATTAATCCTGCTTGACCTTTGAACAATTGTGAGTAGTCATGGTTTACAAATGCGTAAACTCCTGGTTGGTCAAATACTACATCAACAATTGCATCATTAGATCCACCTACTGTGTATGTTTGTTTACCAAGTCCGCTAACTGTGCTACCATCAGTGACTCTGTCAAGTATTTCACCTACAATGTGGAAGTTGACTGGGAGATCACCGTGATTTAGCACGAAGAATCTTACGTGGTCACCTTGTTTAAAGAACAATGTTGTTGCATTTGGTGTCTTGGTAATTACTGGATCATATCCAAATGGAATACCATTTATCCATGAAGCAGTTGGAGCGTGT
>Ga0310906_10000139_pt1 | contig 15805 bp, 16 predicted proteins | sample C48D3metaG_FD_203749 | JGI IMG/M metagenome (GOLD analysis project Ga0310906, IMG submission 203749) | Lab incubated soil microbial communities from West Virginia University Organic Research Farm, Morgantown, WV, United States - C48D3 | ecosystem: Environmental > Terrestrial > Soil >...
CAATGCTTCAAAGACAGCAAATAGCAAAATTAACTTTATGGACTTTGTTTCAAAATATGGACTCACAAATCCATGGCTTACATTTTCTGAATACGCTGATGCAGTAACTGATGAATGCACTAATACAATGTTAGCAAAATGGAAAGATCGATTAGGAGGAGCAGAACAATTTACAGAGAGTCATTGTTGGATAATGACTGAAAGTCAGAGAGTTGATTGATTGATTAGCATAATTATATTAATTCATCAATCAATTCCTTTTAATATTGAAAAACATATATAATTTTTTAATAAATATCAAGAAATTGAGAATCATTTAAATTTGGATTTTCTTTATCCATGAAATTACTCTTAATTATTAGATGGTATTTGAAAGAGTATTTGAATCATATTACTTGAATAAACGCAATATGTGGTATTCGCATCATATGAAAAAGATGTATCATGATATGATTGATTCTTACCTCATTACCAAACATCATATAAGCAGGGTCTTTGCAATCTACCATATGAACTCTTTTTCCAAACTTACATTAACTATCTTGGTAATGTTATTGATTCTTAATTACGCCAAATTTCCAAATTTCGTCTTTTCCCAAAATAATAAAATCAACGTTAATCCCATTGTTAACAGTACATGGATAAGTAAACGTGATAACCTCAACATAACAATGTCATTAACTCCTCCAATGCCAATAATTGATCAGACGACAAAAATCAACATTGAAGTAAAAAAATTGGATAACCAAAGTTTTCTCAACAATGCTAGTGCAAAGATAACAATAACCGATCAAGATGGAAGACTATATAAATTTGAAAATAAATTTTTTCCAATAATAAATGGAAAAGTTTCTATGGATTATCTTTTCCCTGTCGAAGGAGAACATGAAGTCATCTTACGGTTATACAATAATTCTATGCCATTTACTGTAAGCTCATTTAATATAATAATACCACAATCGATCCCCAAGGATAATAATTTAATATCCAACCTTTTTGGCAATCTGTTCCACTAGGTTGTTTAACTTTATTACAAACCAAGTTCACATCGGAACGAGATTTTGGGTATCATGTTTAGACGATCCGTCTGAGTTGATCAAAAATCATAAAAGAAATTCATAAAGAAGCCATGTAGGCGTCTATTTCTTAACCCATTCATCACCTTTTTTCTTGTATTCTTTCTTCACAGCAGCCCAAGCTACTTTGTGAGCCACTTCTTCCACATCCTCCTTTGCACCACCTCTCCTCTTTTTGGGGTTTTCATATTGTTTCAGGGCGCTAGCATGTGCTTCTTTAAAAATATGCTGAGCGTGTTCAGGCAGCTGATCTATTCTTTTCTCTGTTGCATCAGATAATTCGACGGCGTCCACTTTTTTCTTTTTGTCTTTTTCAGGCATTTCATTTACACCTTAACCATATTTTCCATGAAATTTCATGGTGATTAAGTCTTGTTCCATTTAGCACTGATCATCTGTACCTCCCTTTTCAAACCATAATTCGCAATTTTTCATGCAAGAGAGTACGCAACATACATTAAATACTAATTACTTTACCCATTTATTTAGTAAAAATTAGAATACATGAATAAAAAATCAAAGTTTGTAAAAAAAAGAAATGTTTATCAAATAAGCATATCACAACAATAGACAATTTAGGTGGCTTGATCTGTATAGCCTTTGGCTAAAATAGTAACGCTTTACCATTTTAATAGGATCAGCCAACGTAAAAGAAACATAAAATAGAGATTAATTTACCTCTAATTCTTTTATTCTCTCCTCTACTCCTTGAACCTCTCTTTTCAAATCTTGATGATACGCCTTCAATAGTTGAATTTTCTCTTCTTTGGTTAGAAAACTTCTTGTATAGCTTGATCCATAGCAACCGTAACCCATTATTTCACCCCCCTATCCATTCCATCGGACATACGATACATTAAGAATAGGTCGTATTTATATATATCGTATGTCCAATATCATTTTCTGATTTACTGAATTAACTGAAGGCAGGAGTAAAGATCCGAAGGACGATAACGCCTTCGACTCCTTTCTCTCAAAAAGCAGCAATAAGGCACGGCACTATATGGTTACAAATGGGATAAAGAAGGAAAAACCATCATAAAAGCGGCTAGTTCTACTTCCTTTACAATATTCGGTGATTTGATCAGAGCAAAATGATAGACTGAAAAACCACAATATTAAACACCTGTACAAACATGCAATTTTACAAATGGGATCAAGATCGGAATTTCAATTTATTAACCATTTTGGCAAGTAGAACTTGGTCGAACAAAGTTGCATTAAAAACTATGGGTAGAATCAATTAGAAGAGTGATACTCACCATGATATCAAAACAAGCCATAAATGATTATAGTTTTATTTATTAACTCCTATGGAGATAGCTATCAAATTCTTGTTAGACAATTGTCAATCGAGTCAGACAAGAAATTATGGTTACTATGAAAATGTTCTTCTATATTATTACAATTAAGACAACTCCAAGTAATGATTTCTTCGCATGAAGAATTGGATACATTCAGGCATATTTGATACGGTTCCAAAATCGATCCGCATTTTTTACGAGAATCTATATTGTGCATTTTCTATCTCCTTTGTTTTCGGTCAACGTTTTCTAAAAAATAAAAAGACTTGGACCTATCCTTGTGCTAATGCGTTACTTCCTGTGTTTTCTTGACTTTGGACGTTAATGTTGTTACCAGAACCGATTGTGTCTCCACCAGATACTACTTGGCTGTTTTGGCTAGAAGATTGAGATTGGCTGATACTTTGTTCTGCAGAGTTTCCACCCTGTCCACCTTGTGCTAATGCATTGTTTCCACTATTCTTTTGGTGTTGGAAGCTGACATTGTTGCATGAGAGAAAGGTTGTTACGCCTGATACACATTGTGCATTTTGGTTTGATGATTGTGATTGGTCTATGGACTGTTTTGCTTTATTTTTCTTGTTGTGTGTGGCTAAAGCATCATCTACATTGAGCATTGGACTGACAAATAGGGCTAATGCTACCACTATTGCAATGGATGCGACAAAGAGTTTGTTGTTTTTGTAGTGAATATTTGTTTTATTCATACCTTTGATACAATAGAAAAAATATAATGGATTTGCTAACTGATTGCAATAAACTAATATTCTAGCAGTTTTAGAATCAGATAATCGGTTTAAAAAATTAGAAAAAATCCGGTAGGAATTTGAGAAAAAGATTAGAAAATATATCAACTAAAGAGTAAAGACTAGACTTGGAAATTTCATCTAAACTCATTATATCACTAAAATTTGATACTGATAAATAAGTTCAACCAAATTGAAGTTTCATTATTAACTACATCTCATCACAATATAAATGGTCGCACAATATAGAAAATCATTTACATATGAAATTATGAATTTTGAATGGCTTTTAAACAAATAAGGTAAAATTCGGATAATACCCATTCAAAATTGTATATAATTATAAATTTATGATATGTTTAATACGAGCCATTTATCTATATAGCCATGGATTATGATCAGATTTGTAAGAAAGTTTTAGACATCGATCCAAAAGTTCGTTTTGCAGGCATTTGTGATGAAACCGGTGAAACAAAGTATGGCGGCATGAGAGATGGGAAACCAAGTCTACTTTCGCCTCAAGAATCACAAAAATCTAATTTACAAGCACTGGGTAGATGGGGACTGAGAAAAACGCTAACTAGTAAAACAGGAAGGGGAATATATGCAATGACAGAATATGAAAAATTAAAACGAATAACCATTCCGTTGGATGATGATGATCATCTCCTGGTGGTGACTACCGAAGTTGATGCGGATCACGGAAATATCATTAGTAAAACTCTCAAATTAGTTAGCCAGGAATAAAAAAGAAACAATCTATTTTTTTGGATCCTAGGCAGATCCATTTTAGATCATTGATATAAATTCGATTCAAGGTCTTATCAAAAACAAGACGGTACCTATAATCGATACATCCTAGCGATTGAACCACAATCTTTTTATTAATATAATAAAGACTTCCATTACCGCACTTTACTTTTATAAGGACTAAGAAGCTGAGAATGGTCAAACGTGAAGGAATATGTTTGTTATATGAGTCGACATCGACTTCATGCAGCAAACGATTTCAGGTGTAAGAAAGTTATGCAGAATACAAGTTGGTCTATAAATCTTTTTAAAGCATGATTTTAGAATTTACTCTTTGAAGGGAGAGAATACGGACTCGGATAAGCATATAGATAAAGATAAGCTAGATGATGAAGACAGAAGGGTTCTAGAAGACATTATTTACAAAAAGACTAACGAGAATGAAAAGGAAACAGAAATTTTTGATCTGAAGACTTTGGTCAATTTGAGACAAGATCGATTATGGGGGGCAATAAAAGAAAGATATCGATACAACACATCTATTAAAAGAGGCCAAGACTATTTGCTAAGACATGTAGATTCTAAAGTATCATTAGTAGTTATGTATGCTGACTTGGTCGGCTCCACTAAGATGAGCATGACCTTGCCGGTAGAAAAATTAGTGACGGTTGTAAGGGCGTTTTCCCATGAAATGTCCTCAGCCATAGAGAGCCTTAATGGATATGTTCTAAAATATGCAGGTGACGCGGTTATCGCTTTTTTTCCTTCCGGATTCAACAAATATCTAACATGTGATAACGCATTCAGATGCGCTGAGTCCATGATTAATATCCTTAAGGATGGTATCAATCCTATCCTAAGTAAACATGATTACCCGAGTCTTTCCGTAAAAATTGGTATCGACGAGGGAGAAAACATAGTATTCCAATACGGTTATGATAGGAGTTCTCAGGTTGATATTTTGGGATACACAATGAATGTAACTTCGAAAATTACATCTATTACATCACCCAACGAAATATCTGTTGGAGAAAATGTTTATAAGTTACTACATCCACAGATTCAAACGAATTTTAAGCAAGTCAATTTTGATAATAGCGATTGGAAATATATTGACATAAAAACAGGGGATCCGTACAAGGTGTATACTTTAAAGTAATCGGCCATCAAACTAGTATCAACCCTGTTTGATCTTATTCCAATACTTATGCTGATTATGTTTTTTTACCACTTTGATTATCGTCGCCTTTATTATATTATAAAGCAATTTCATTTATACACTTGTACTAATTAGTTCTATGATTTGCTGTACTATATGACAATAATGTTTAATACCTATTTTTTGAAATTGCAGAACTTGCTAATAAAACTTATTCAAATTGGGATAAAAATACTGATCGGTAAACTTTAATCTACTATAAATAGAGATACACTATGTATAAAACTAAACTTTTATTTTCCTTTTTTATTTCATCAGTTATATTACTTTCCTTAGCAATCATTCCATACAGCGTCCATTTATCCTTTGGCGCTTACGCAAAAGCACCTGTGGCTCCTCGTGGACCTACTATTAAAGATGACAATCTTGTTGTTGAAAAAATTACTGACGGTTTAGACTTTCCCACTAGTATGGCATTTTTAGGACCCAACGATATATTAGTAACCGAGAAAGTAACAGGAAAAGTCATGAGGGTACTGGGTGGTCAAATACAAAACGAGCCGGTCCTGGATGTACCCGTGGCTAATTCCATTGAACGTGGTCTACTGGGTATTGCCGTATCTAAACAAGTTGATGGAAAAACGTATGTTTTCTTGTCTTATACGGAATCTGGAAATGGAGTAGATGGTAGTGATTTTACGGATCAGACAGATCCATTGGGGAATAGACTATATCGTTATGAATTTGTTGATGGTCGATTAATAAATCCTGTTCTCTTGTTAGATTTAACCGCTATTCCCGATAATGGTAGAGGTGAACACAATGGAGGTAAGATCTTGATAGGGCCAGATAATAACATTTACTATGTAATTGGGGAGGTCGGTGGTCACAGAACACAGGCTCAAAATATAGTGGACGGTCCAGCACCTAATGGTCTTGGAGGTATTCTAAGAATTACACAGGACGGCAATGTAGTAGATGATGGTTCCATATTTGGCAAAGGATTGCCACTGAATGTTTACTATGCCATGGGTATTAGGAATAGCTTTGGTATGGATTTTGATCCGTTGACTGGAAACCTATGGGACACAGAAAATGGACCTACTGCTGGCGATGAAATCAATTTGGTATTTCCGGGGTTTAATAGCGGTTGGTCATTAATTCAAGGATTTTCAAAGAATGATTTTCTTGGTACGGGTGCAACCTCGGATGATCTGGTATATTTTGGCAAAGGATCATATGCTGAACCTAAGTTCGACTGGGTAAATCCAATCGGGATCACTGCATTAAAATTCTTAAATTCTGCTAAGTTAGGACAAGAATATCAAAATAATATGTTTGTGGGTGATATTAACAACGGTCTTTTATATCGTTTTATCCTTAATCAGGCTAGAGATGGCATACTCATAAACGATACTTCCTTAGGAAATATCAAATCATTAGCAGATTATGAGGTTAATGATCCTAAGGAAAATCAACCCGTAGTTTTTGGACAAGGCTTTGGCGGGATAACCGATATTCAGGTAGGTCCGGATGGATATCTATATGTATTAAGCTATACGGGATCATTGTTTAGAATTCTTCCGTCTTCAGACGGCTTGGCTGGAGAAGAGAGTCAACTCGCGGATAAGACAGGAACTAACGATACCCAGAATGATAACTCTGTACCCGTATCCATTGTAGGAATAAATGGAGATAATTCTTATTCACCAAATCCTGTAAAAATACAAAAAGGTCAAACTGTAACTTGGTATAATGGGGATGCTATTTCCCATACTGTTACATCTGGTATAGATGGTGACACGGATGCGGGAAAGATGTTTGATTCGGATGCAATAATACCAAATCAGCACTATAGTATAACTTTTGATAATACTGGGGACTATCAGTATTATTGCATTTATCATCCATCTATGGTAGGTGAAATTATGGTGGAATGATTAATTGTGTATAAGATATAATAACATGTTTACAGCCAGACATGATATTTCTAAAACATCTTAGCAAAAAAAGGCAGAGTCTATATCTTAATTATTCCAAATTGAATGAAGTATATATACACACAAAATAAGGTAAATCTGTTTGTCAAAATATTTATTATCAGTAGTAAGCACATCTGTTCTACTCACAAGTTTACTTCTCATTCCATATATTAGTAATATTCAAGCATTGCCTGTCCGGGATGGTAAATAAATGAGTTTTTTTAATGCATCGAACGTCATATACGAGGGGAATGGTGAAAAATTATTGAACAATAAAATATATCATTGATACCCTATTTGTAACAGAACAAAAGTATGTCGAGAACGGATTATTAAATGGTGTCGAAAATGTGACCAATACTCAGACATATTTAAACACACATATATCAGATGATATACTCCTGGGAAAAGGAAATGGAACTATTGAAACTATGGATGGACAAAATATCACCTGGATTTCTTCAGACATTGGAAGACAGATTGATGATAAATGGGTATTTAACGGCATAACTCTGTTCAATAATACTCAAGGAGATTCTTTGTCGATTTTAAATAACAGTATCGCTTTAACAAAAAGTCAGTCAGGTCCCATTCTTGCAGACTATATGTGGCTCTTAGAATAGATTGATGGGAAAACGGTATTGCCGTACTAAAATAATTCTCTTAATTATTTTTTCTTTATTTTTTACTAACATACCTAATGGGTTATGTAATGTTGGATCTAGGACGTTTTGGATAGATTGAGAAAATCTTTATTTCGTGAAATAGCGTAACTAACTCTATTATTTTTGTAGGATCTGATTTTGTATTAGTTTAATAGAATCCTAATACCACTACCACAAGAAACCTAATCCTTGGATATGAATAAATTGAACAATGTATCTAAAGTATCTACAAATCCTTTTTCTAATTTTTGGAAGAAAAAATTTGTTATTATGAAACTACTACAAGTTATTGTTTTGCAATTTGACCACGAATTTCGTCATCCAAACCAAACAGGCTTAGAGAGTCAGGATGATAGGCATAAACTTGTACATAGGCACTACCATTATTAAAAAGATTGACTAAATCTGTTATATTTTTGCTATCTGCTAATGGTCCAAATTCAAAGGTTTGTGGAAAAACTGTTCCATTGAAGAAGAGTTTGGTCCTTTCATTTTCTGAATCGGCAGATGTACAACAAATTTCTGAAGGTAGGGACGTAGTTGTTTGATACAAAGTAGTCACAGCAGGTCCATTTTCGTTCTTTTGGCCCAAGTGAACTTCAACTTTTCCCACGTCACTATTTAGATTTGTGAGATTTATTTCGTAATATACCTCATTATTGTTGTAGTAATGATCATTGGTGATAAATTTAACAATACCAGTTGCATTTGTGTTTACGGGAGGTATGTTGTTCACACCAGCTAAGTTTGCTACATACGATTGATTTTGTTGTGTCGGTTGCAATAGCTTTGATTCAAACGATACAACTGTTCCAGTTAGCTGGATAATAAAATACAATGATGCGATTATCGTAATTGATAATATTAGTGCGGCACACATATTCCAACGTAAGAAGCATTAGGTTAATTATTAAATATTTACTAATAATGTAGATGCATGGGCTCTTATTTGTAGACACGTTACTTAAATGACTTGGCGGACTTTTGGATAATTGTTGATTTATCATCAAGACATGATGATGGATTATTTGCTCCAGGGTTTCTCCTGACCATGGTCGTGTAAATCTTTGAAAAAATCCAACTATCAAGAGGACCTCAATCCTAATGGATGCATTCTCATCAGTTTTTGATAGAGGGCCATCTATTTTTACTTCATCACAAGTTGCTGAAATAAATCACAAATGAATAGTTAAGGAAATGACACACCTCATAAATTAATATGTCTAGTATGCGAATTTATATTAAGGAATTTTTAGAAAAATGAATTCTAATCATATAAAGCGAATTGATTTCACTAAATCAGTAGAATATGACGATAAGGAAGATGTTTATTATGTGAAATCAGTTACTACAGGAGAGAAATATAAAATTAATAAATTAAAAGATAATAACCATTGGTTTTGCACATGTAAAGGATATTTATATTCGGCTGGAAACCCCAAGAAATGCAAACACACTCAAAGGATTAGAGTTATTGATCAGTTGTACAAAAAATACGCTGATAAGATTACAAACATGGAATTAGAAGATAGGTAATTTGCCTACAGTAATGTGAACAGTATGGATATCTAGCAATTTTTTTAATAGAGAAATTCTACATTGATTGCGCGACTACCCCTTGCAAAAGATCTATAGTTGATTCATGCTTTAGATAAGCATAGTTTTTTTTTGTTAGATTATCTTTAATATTGAATTGAATTTCCACGGATGAATCCAACACGAGACGAAATATATTACCTCTTAAAAGACAAGGACATTTTAGATTAATCGTCTGTCTGTTTTTTTATCTGATCCATAATGCATCAAAAAGTGTAACAGAGGAAAAGACCTTTAGAGTATTAAAAGTCAAAACATAACAGAATAATTACAAACCTGTCAAAAATATAATAAATCTCAAAAAATTAAATAGACATATCAACAGTATAATTGATATAGACTAACATGATAGGACACTTTTGTTCTAAGTATAAAGAAAAGTTAGAGCGATATAGATTAATTCGTCTCAGAAATACAAATTTTTACAGAGGTGAATTTTATTGACGTCATATAGTGATAGTAAGAAGAGTGAAGACAATATAGCAGAGAATGACCCTATTAGAAATATTCCTATACTTCCTACATTGACAAGCATCTTATTAGAAATAATACAAACTCAAGATATTTTTCATATGGGGTTTCAACCTGAATTCAGTGAATGCGATATTAGTGTATACGAATTCAGAAACTATCTTGATATAAGAAGGGAAGTTTTGCAAAAGTTGATCGGTTACCAATTTCCTCATGGACAGATACACTTTTTCCTTTTGAATATAGACAAACAATCAGAAGAAATAGATAATAATATCAAATATTTTGGAATTCCTCACTGTTGGTCGCACTAACTATAATGAAGTTTCTTTCCAAATTTGAATTTAATAAAGGACAACTTTTTAAATTAGAATTTAATCAGATACACCAATAATACTGCCTATATCACTTTCACCATTAGAATAGATTTATCAAACGTACTTGTTTTTTACACCTGATTCTCAAAACAAGCATATTATATGTAGTAACAGAAACCTAAAAATTCCACTATTACTATGGGACTTGGGTGGTATTGGTATTAGTTGTTTGATTTGATCCTGACGTTATTGTGGCTGTTTCTTCTTCAGCAATGTAAACATCTTCATATGCATTCCCTGTAGGTTCATCTATACCCGACAATATGGTAGCATTTGTATCTACTGGATAGAATATTGAACCATATAGAATTCCTGTAAATATTAGCACGATGCCATACAATTTAATCTTGACTCGTCTCATAAACTCCAATTATGATGGATGCTTATATTTTTGATGGCATGATTCAAGGTTTTTCGGTCTAATCTCCTAATAACTTCTATAGTCTTACCAAATTTCATGGATTGATATATGTCTTTACCAGATTTAAGTAATTTACTGTGAAGAAATAATATACTTTCCATAACTAATGAGATAAGGCATATTATCCCAACCTGCAATAACACATTTTCAAATAGAAGATTTGAATGACAATACAGCAATGCGAGGCAGTAACAAGTTGAATTCCTCAGACTGAACCAACTAGTTTGCCTTCCAGTGTTGCATTGAGAAATATTGATTCTTGCTGTATACTTTCAACATAAGTTCGAGTCACTTCATCACTCCTGTGGTGTGAATGGATCGACCACCTCAACGATGCCCATCATACCGGTATCCTCATGTGGAAGAATGTGACAGTGAAAGACGAATTTTCCAACAAAATCTGTGAATGGGATACGAACCACCACCTCACCACCCTGTGGAAGCACTACTGTATCCTGCAAGCCATGTGCATTATATGGTTGGCCATTCACTGACATCACCTGAAAGTCATTGACATGAATGTGGAACGTATGATCTTCATTATCGCTATTTTTAAGTGTCCACTCCTCCACGTCTCCAAGTTTCACTATATAGTCGACCCGGTTATGATCAAAAACTTTGCCGTTTATCTGGTTAGTTCCCACGTCGCCAAATCGGGTTGCTGTTTGGTTGTCTGGGGAGCCATTGAAGACTAGCGTACGTTGAGTCTGGATCTGAGCATCTCCTAGGTCATGTCTTGGTACTAAACTCGAAGGAGTGACCTCTGTTGTCTGAGCTCCATCTTTGCCTTGTACGTTTACCGTTGCTAGGGTTACCTCAGAGGTAGGAGAGAATCCCGAGCGGTTGTATGGGAGCGATTTAAGAGGATAAGTTCCATTTTCTCCACCAGTAACCAGTACTTCAAATCTCTTGCCAGCGGGAAGCACAAGGTTTTTTCCATCCCAGACTTCCCAAACAGGGTTACCGTCTTCCGCGATTATATGGAAGGTGTGACCGGGCAATGTTATATTGTAAAATGTTGCAGGATCAATATTTGCAAATTGCCATAGCTGAGTCTCCCCAGATGAAATATTTATAACAGGATTAATTTGACCATTGACGGTAAAATAATTTGCCCACTTATATATTGGATTAGTTGAACTTCCGTTCAGGCTCCATGGAAAAGCCTTCAAGACAAACGTCTGCTGAGTGATATTGTTCAAAGCACTAGGTAGTAAGTCTTCTAAGCCCTCGATTTTGATCAAACCCGACATCCCGCCACCCACTTGAGTAGTAGCGAGACCGTGGAGGTGCGGGTGATACCAAAAAGTTCCTGTGGGATGATTGATCGGGATGTCAAGCACGTACTTTGCAGTTTCTCCGGGTTCCACGACACGAAAGATATTGTCTGAGCTACCGGTCGGTGACACATGCAGACCATGAAAATGTATATTAGTTTGATCTACCTCGTTAACAAGGTTTACCACCAGTCGTTCACCAGGTTTGATGTGTAAAGTTGGTCCCATTAGCGATCCATTATAAACCAGCGCTGTGACTGATTCGTTTCCAACCAAACCCTGCTTCTCTTCAATGATGAGTGAAACTTCCAATATTCCTTGCTTATTGCTGTACATGTCTGAAGGTTTTGAGAAATTCATACCCTTAAGAGGTGACGACTCATCCTGACCAAGAGCAATTTGGTTAGCAGTAATCATATATGTCAACGATGTCATAAACATAGTAACAAATAGGTAAGTCGAGTTACAGTGTAATAGTCTCTTGTCTCTAAATCTCATATTTAGCTACTGATCGAACTAGATATATATGAACATTCTTAGGAGTTGATTTTTGACCTAGATATTTATTCGGAGATCAAATATTTTTTTCACTAATTGGACCTAAATCCGCTTATCGATCCCACTTTCAACATTACCAAAAATAATAATCTAGATCAAAAATAAATAGGGTTTGGAAGAGACTTTAGTTACTAACCATAAGCAAGATAAATTGGCTCCCAAATTGACCAATTGGAGAACCAGGTTTGATGACTTAGAAAGCACGCATTAAACCTGAACTCTATTACTTTTTCTCGAACTATTCAATCTTAGATGAAGTTGTTTGAGTATAGATATTATGTTATAAATTTGAGTAACCTCAATATTAGAAGCATGATCGATTCACTTCAACGTTTTTGCTGCAACTGATGCAACTATTACACCTTCAAAGGAAGTCATATTATTATTGGTTTGTGATTATGATTCTAACAATCCTGTTTGATTAATTTTGAGAATTGGAAATGAAATAAACATTCTAGGCACATTATCATTAGGGTCTATAACCTTACTGATGTATGGAATTTTACTCTGTTTTGGAATCTGGAAATACTCCCTGTAACTCAAGTCGATATCTCTGTAGTTCGCATTTTGGCCCTTTTCAATTCCGGTGAAAGTTTTCAATCTTCCAGTGCTATCCAAGTAATAATAACCATCTGTCAGATTACTTGTGGACTCTAGTCCAAAATTTAACAAGGTTTGAATTTTAGAAATGTTTCCTTCCATTGTTGAAGGGGAATTAGCAATTATTAATAAATTGGACGTTATAGCAGAAATTGCATTTGTTAAACTATTGGAAATACTATAGGCTTCTATCTCGGCGTTTGTTTGCAATTCATTTATAGCAAGTTCTTGAATTTGATTCGCTGTTTGAGTAAAATAGTTGTAAGAAAATATAGCCAACATGATTGAAGATGCAAACTATAGGTAAAATGATAGCACTCTTATTATATTCCAATAATCGCAATATTTTAACAAAGTTTATTATGTTTTATTTATAATTGGTCTATTAAATTCGTACATACCGGTACATCAGACGTATAATAACAGCAAGGATAGAAATAATCCAGATGGTCATCTTAATAGATTAATTTCCAAGTACAGCAAAAAGTAAAATGATAGTTAGAATTCCAAATATGATAGCTATTGCTAATTGTGACTTTCATATTTGATAGAAGATTATAAAGCTAGAATGTAAAATTGAGAGTATGTGTGTTACGATTGACCGCACATAAACGAGATAATTACAAAGAGAATAAGACAGTTGTTGGATGAGTTGATGAAGAAGTTTACTTTGCTCAGAAATCATCAAATCATGAAAGTAGTTTTTTATAGAAATTATAAAATTCATCTCTAACTGACAATCGTATCTAAAAATTGTGGTCCTGGATGAGGTTGAGCAGATTTTATAATCGCATATTAACTTGATGGTCTTTAAAACTGATTACTCTATAAGTATTACTTCTTGAATTCAGAAAGGTCATTAAATCTTAATATCTCATCAAATCCACAACTAATTTCAATTTTGATATCTCGTCTTTCAAAACCGAAATTTCATTGTTATCCTTTGTATATTTTAATAATCTTTCACAGGCTTGAATCTGACCCAGCATCAATTCACCTCTATTTAGACAAAGACTATGAGCAGAGTCAAGAAAATGATATGAAACACTTTTTCCTCTTTCAATACCGCCACAGGTTTTTGCTTCCACTAGATATGGTATTTCATTTTTAACTATGTTCATTGTTATTAGTATAACAACCTCACTAATAAGGTACTAGTACATAGTAATGATGCATATGTCAATCGAATTAGAATAATATGATATTCATTTTAAAGAATAGGGCCCGAAATAACAAATTTATGGCAATATAGGATCAGCGGTTCTGTGCTTGTTAATCAGTATTATGGACCAAAGATGAAGATTTAATATCAAATAAGATAAGGCCGGTTTTAGATTCACGACACAAAGAACGGATAGGCTGATACTCCTTGGTTCATGAAATTGTTTCAAGCCGCCTATGAAGTGAGGTGATCCATATTCACATATGATAGAATACAGCTGATCCGGATGATGCCCGATTCACAATCTTGGTAAATCAGAAGACATTCGATCATTTTTAAAAATTGATGATAATTATTAACTTGATTAATTTTTTTCTCTTGATAGTGGTTTAGCCTTTTCCCACAGACTATGAAATAAACTTTGTTTTCTATTAATCATATATTCAGAGTTGCTCCATAGAATTCGGTCGGGGTCCTTGTTAAGTGGGTTGAACAATGGTTTTATACATATCCTATTATCAGATATTTGAAAATTATCTTGGATGTCGTTTAAACACCTTATATCACAATATCTCAAAGATTTTAGAAAACAAACGCTATTCTCACTTGATTCTGTTATTACACGAAATTTGATGCCTTTTTGTTTAGACAGTTTTTCAACATGATAAATTATTTCTCTGTAGCCTTTCAAAATATGTCCAAGCATCCTCTTATCCCAAATGATAGTAAGTTCACTTAAAGGTAGGATTAACGAATCTAAATAAATAGCCAATAGTATATCTGGATTGTTAACAATTGTAGTTATTAGGGGAAATTTGTAATTAGATTCCTTTAGTTTCCTAAACGAACACGAGTTAAGCATATTCTAGTTAGTTCAACAACAGTTATAAACTTCAAATTCAATTACAATTCTTGAATATAAATTGAATACTCAACCAAGATTTATTTTCGCATTTCACAAAGCTGTATGATCAATTATTAATGAGATGTAATAAATAATCAGCATTTTTATCTTCTCAGCAAGGCCAATCTTTCAATTCAGTAAGCAGTGTATCGGGAATGACTACTTTGATTGCATCAAGGTATATGACCGTTATGTGCCGCCTTTAGGGCGCCGCCGATCCTTTGTCCACTATAGATTGATTAATACCCTTTCAATCTATCTGGTTTCAACGTTGTCAGGGTGTTTCCTATTGTTGCTTTTTATAAGATTAGGGTTGTTGCCAAAAACAACAGTAAGAAAATCCTTGACATCCTTGACAACCCCCGACACATGAAGGAGTGTTTAATACCAACTAACATCATTGGAGGCAATAAAATAAAACCATCACTGTTCCATATTAATAACAATTGTTGGGGTTATTTACCAAATTAAATAAAAAATTACACCAGTGAAATGATTAATTGTTCGATCTTCTTCAGTCAGAGATTTTGATTGGTATACCATATTGATGCTTTATTTGTCAAATAAGTTTGCAATTGTTTTATATAATAAATTCTCAAAACACTTGTGTTAAAACAGGAAATATTTCGATGGAGCAACACCATCATGAGTGAGATCAATAATTTTCTAGATAGAGGAAATAGAAAGATTGTTAATATTCAAGTGGTGAAAGATTTTGATACTGAACTCACTGGAGTGAATTATATAGTTCTTTATG
>Ga0310906_10000141_pt1 | contig 15666 bp, 14 predicted proteins | sample C48D3metaG_FD_203749 | JGI IMG/M metagenome (GOLD analysis project Ga0310906, IMG submission 203749) | Lab incubated soil microbial communities from West Virginia University Organic Research Farm, Morgantown, WV, United States - C48D3 | ecosystem: Environmental > Terrestrial > Soil >...
ATTGGGGGTAAAGCGGACATGCTCTCTTGCACCGCACATGTCTGCTTTTGACCCAAAGCAGACATCTTTGCTCGATAGACACACCGGGCTCCCGACCATAAGCTGGGTCCGAAATCGAGTGGTTAAAGGCAATCTATGGCTGAAGCGCGTGTCGAACGACGGCTTGCCGCGATTATGGCAGGCGACATCGTCGGCTACAGCCGGTTGATGGGCATCGATGAAGAGGGGACCCTTCGACAGCTAAAAGCGCATCGCAAGGAGCTGATCGATCCCAAGATCACCGAGCACCGTGGCCGTATCGTCAAGACCACGGGCGACGGCATGCTGGTGGAATTCGTCAGTGTCGTCGACGCGGTGCGCTACGCGGTCGACGTCCAGCGCGGCATGGCCGAACGCAATGCAAATGTAGCCTCCAATCGTCGCATCGAATTTCGTATCGGTATCAACGTCGGCGACATCATCAGCGACGAGAATGATATCTATGGCGATGGCGTCAATGTGGCAGCGCGGCTGGAAGCACTTGCCGAGCCCGGCGGCATCCTGGTTTCACGCAATGTCCATGATCAGGTATGCGACAAGTTGAGCTTCGGCTTCGAGGATCTGGGTGAGCAGACCGTCAAGAACATCACTCGGCCAATCGGCGTCCACCGCGTCTCCCTCGCCGAGACACAGACATCTGCCGCCGCAGCTTCTAAGTTTGAAACTGCAGGCTCCAACCGGCCCTCGATCGCCGTGTTGCCATTCGCCAACATGAGCGGCGACCAGGAGCAGGAATACTTCGCCGACGGCATTTCCGAGGACCTTATCACCGGGTTGTCGAAACTGCGCTGGTTCTTCGTCATCGCGCGTAATTCGTCTTTTACTTACAAGGGCGCGGCCGTTGACGTAAAGCGCGTCGCCCGTGAATTGGGTGTGCGCTACGTCCTGGAGGGCAGCGTCCGCAAGGGTGGCAACCGCGTGCGCATCACCGCACAACTCATTGACGCCGCAACGAACAACCACATCTGGGCCGACCGCTACGACGGCGATCTGACAGACATTTTCGAGCTGCAGGATGAGATTACGAAGAAGGTCGTCGCCGCAATCGAGCCGAAGCTGTTGGAAGCTGAAGGCATCCGCTCCCAAAACCGCTCGCCGGAGGATATCGGCGCTTGGGATATGGTCATGCAAGCAAACTCCCTTTTCTGGCGTTTGACCAAGGACGAGGGCGAGGCCGCAATTGCGATGCTAAGGCGAGCTGTCGAGCGCTACCCCAATTACGCACCGGCGCACAGCATGTTGGCGTTTATGCTCCTAGTTTCGGGCTATGCCGCGTGGACATTGTCAGAATTGGAACCACAGGTTCGGCAGGCAGAAACTCTGGCCACGCGAGCGGCCACGCTCGATGATAGCGATCCGTGGGCTCATCTCGCGCTCGGTTACGTGGCATTCACGCGGCGTCAAACGGTCGAGGCGGTTCAGCAATTCCAACGATCAATCGATCTGAACCCAAACTTCGCTGCTGCTCACGGTTATTTTGGCTGGGCCCTTTCGCTCGATGGCCAATCGGACCGTGCAATACCTCATCTGGAACAGGCTATCCGCATGAGCCCGCACGATCCGCAAAACGCTATATTTTTTGTGGGCCTCGCCGCCGCGCATTACCTGATAGGCCGATACAGCGAAGCGGTTAATTTCGGTCGCAACGCTGTGCAGCACCGATCTACCTTTACTGGCGGTCATCGAATTTTGTGTGCGAGCCTTGCACAAGCCGGGCAGCCTGCGGAAGCTCGTCTGGCACTCCAACGGCTCAAGGAATTGCAGCCGGAGATCTCGACGGCCTGGATTGAAAAATACGTGCCCTATACCCAAGGCCCGATGGCAAAATTCCTCGAAGGCATGCGCAAAGCCGGATTGGAATGAATGTCCGCTTCTGGCCCTTAGCCGACATTCGGTATTGCGCCGCACATGTCCGCTATTGGGGGCAGAGCAGACATGACGGGTTGCCGATGTCCGCTATTGCGATCGCTTTCAGGGGTAAAGCGGACATTGCTTTTTGCGCCGCATATGTCGGCATGTGACCCAAAGCGAACATTTTGCAGCGCAAAACCCAATTAGTGGTCAATTTTATACAGACTGCCCCTTGTTACGTGGCTTACCATTTTTCTAAGACACTCGAACCGCTGGGCACATGATCCAGTAGGCCGTAGGCCGCGGTCGGTCGTTCTCCACGTACGGGAGACACGTCGCAGAGGCGCTATGCAACCAACGAACTTCAGGAAACAGTTCACTGCCGTCGCTGACGCGTGTGCGCTCGCTCAAGGTATTGTCGACACTGTTCGCGAACCTGTTCTTGTGCTCGACAACGAACTGCGTGTGATCGCCGCGAGCCGATCTTTCTATTCGGCATTCAAGGTGAGGCCCGAGGATACCCAAGGCAGACTTCTGTACGCTTTGGGTGATGGACAATGGGACATTCAAAAACTTCGAGTGCTGCTGGAGAAAATCATACCTGAGCACGGCGTGATGGAGGGCTATCAAGTCGAGCACGAGTTTCCGGATCTAGGGCACCGCACGATGTGCTTGAACGCCCGCCAAGTGTTCTACGAGGAAGGCGCGGAGCCAACCATACTGCTTGGCATGGAGGATGTTACCGAGCGGCTCATCTTGGAGCGCGAAAAGGACGAGTTGTTGCGACAGAAGGACGTGCTGCTTGAGGAAATGGACCACCGAATTGCCAATAGCCTGCACATCATTGCCAGTATTATTCTATTGAAGGCGCAGAGGGTAGAATCGGAAGAGACGCGAGTTCATCTGCAAGACGCACACAAGCGGGTCCTGTCGGTTGCTGCCGTACAGAAACAGCTCCACGGGTCCGAGGCCAACGGGTCCATTGAACTGGTCCCGTATCTCTCAAGACTTTGCGACACTCTTGCAACCTCGATGATTGGCGACACTCGGCCAATCTCGTTGAAAGTGGTCGGCGAAGGAGGCGTCGCCACGTCCCGTCAGGCCGAGAGTATCGGTTTGATTGTGACTGAACTGGTTATGAATGCTCTAAAGCATGCCTTCCTCCCCGATAGAGTCGAAGGAAGGATCACTGTCGCATATGACGTTGCCGGAACGAATTGGAAGCTTTCAGTTTCTGACAATGGTATTGGCAAGCGGCACGACGTCTTTGCTCAACCAAAAAACGGGCTTGGCACGAGTATCGTCAAGGCGCTCGCGCAACAGCTAGGTGCTCAGGTTGAAACTCTTATCGGCCCCGCGGGCACGACCGTGTCGATCACTCACGCCACGTTCTCGTCGAAGGCAATCCGTGACGCACAAATGGCTGCCATGAGCAATTAGGGTTTGGCGCGTATTCAAATGTCGACCCCTCGGTATTTGAGATGCCAGTACCCGGCAGATGAAGCCGGGTTTTTTTATCTCCGAGGGCAAGTGAACAGTGCTTTGGAGGCGGCGATGATAGTATGGAAATACATCCTTCTGTTTACTTGTCTTGGCATTGGGGTGGCGCTTTGCGTTGGGGCAATTAGCATCTTGAGGAGTCCTCTCGACAACGGGCCACCCGCTTGGTTCGCGGCGGCGTTTGGCGCGATGTTCTTTTGGGGAGCTTTTGAGCTAGCGCGCTGGAGGCTCCAATAACATCTACAAGCGGGGCCGATCATTTGCCCCGAACCACACCGCGCGATAGCTGACCAATGTCCGCTATTGGCACTTAGCGGACATCGGCTTGTGCGCCGCACATGCTGCTTTCGGGGGTAGAGCGGACATGGCTTTTGCGGCGCAGAATGTCCGCTAATGACCCAAAGCGGACGATTGGACCGCCACGGGAATGCCTCTTTGGAGCGAGTTGGCGACCATACTGATCGTCCTGGTTCTCTCGATGAGTCTTTGAGAGTCGGAGCCGTCCAGCATCTCGCACGACACCGCCATCCTCGCTCCTGTTGTTAACAGCGGATTGCCCGCCATCTCAACTGTGACACTGACGGCGATCTTTCCTAGCCCGACCCCCATGTCGTTCGCGACATACCGCAGGTCGTTGCAGAAACATCCTCCGATTGCCAGCGCCAGCAACTCCGCCCCATTGAAGCCGAGTCCTCGCCCCCCGGCCTTGCCCGGTGGCCGATCGACAACGATTGTGTGGCCGCCAGCCCACCCCATTGCCGCTTCAGTGCCCTCAACATTCCGCAACTCAACAGTCATGGACGCCATGGTTGAAGCCCTCGCCAGCGGGAAAGTGAACAGAGCGCAGAATGTTAGACGCAGACATTTCGCGCCGCAAAGTCAGGCGAGGGCGACTTCTGGCACAAAGCAATTGAGACTGGGTAATGTCCGCTATTGGCCCAAAGCCGACATGAGCTGTTGCACCGCACATGTCCGCTATTTGGGGTAAAGCAGACATGACGGGTTGCTGAAGTCCGCTTTCGCAGTCGCTATTGGGGGTAAGGCGGACATCGCTTATTGCGGCGCATACGTCTGCTTATGACCCAAAGCGGACATTGGTCAATATCCTGCGCGCGCACTGATCACCCTATTTCCAGCGGTAGTTTGCGCCAGTACTTTGAGGCGGCTCGAATCGGCACTCAAGGGGTAAGTAGATGTTGTTTGGTCCTTGCGCCCAAGATGCAGCAGCCTCATTCCTCCCAGCCACGAGTTCGCTCTGCACCGGCGGCGCTGGTTTCGTCACCGCGATGATGGCGACGCTGGCTGCAAATGCTCGCACCGCACCAGCTAAAACGCTTGGCCACGCCGTCCCCCAAGTCGATCGCCTTGCCGTGCGCATGGTCACCGACAATATCGTGATCCAGTTCATCCAATCTGAAACCCGGGAGGGATTGATTATTGAGCGGCGCAACCGTGCCAATCTTGCGCCCGACCGGCAGCCGCGCACCGCACTCAATGGCGAATGGGGTCTCGCCATGTACGCTGAGTCCCAGCGCGGTGACGAAACACGTCATGTTTTGGTCGATTTCGGCTATACGCCGGAGGTGCTGCTGAACAATATGGCGATCCTCGAGGTCGATCCGACAAGTTTCGATGCATTGGTCCTGAGCCATGGGCACTACGACCATTTCGGTGGCATGGTTGGGTTTCTCAATGCGACCAAAGGCAAGCTTAAGGACAACATCCCCTTCTATGTCGGTGGTGAGGATTGCTTCTGCGTTCGCAGGTATCCGTTCGGCAATTACGGCGCGCTTGACCGTAAGGCGATCCTCGACGCCAACCTTGCCCTGATGGTGGCATCGGAGCCGGCGATCGTGGCCGACCATGCCTTCACAACTGGCCGCATTGGACAGACCTCGTTCGAAGATCCATTGCGCGCGACCGAAGAGATTGTCGGTATTTTCGACGGATTCGGCTGCTTCCCGGAGAAGATGCCGGCACATAAGACCACCGGAACCTATATCACTGATGATTTCGAGCACGAGATCGCGACCAGTTACTTAATCAAAGATAAGGGGCTGGTGGTGCTCACTTCATGCAGCCATCGCGGCGTGATCAATACCGTACGCCAGGCGATCGAAGCCTCCGGCGTCAACAAGGTGCATGCGGTCATCGGTGGCTTCCATATCGTTCCGCCGCTCGACGATGTCTATATCAATAAGGCGATTGAGGAATTCCGGCAGATCGATCCGGATTATCTGATCACAGCGCATTGCACCGGTGATCGATTCTACGATCTCGCCCGGCAGGCACTCGGTGACAAAGTCATCCATTCGGCGGTGGGAACGCGCTTCGTATTTGGGAAGGCCTAAGCGGGGTTACTGTCGTGCCCGATGTCCGCATTTGGCCCTTTAGCAGACATCTGGTTTTGCACCGCACATGTCTGCTTTTGACCCAGAGCGGAATTCGGCTTGCTCTTAACGACTACCGTTTGAGCCTTTAGCATACGCTGTCTTACCGCAGGGGGCTGGTATGAGATGGCGATGGCAATTGGCACTAGTGTTATTCTTTCTTTTCATTGCAAGCGGCGCGGGTGGTGCTCCTTGCACCACCGCTAACGCCGACTGCACGGAGTGGATCGAAGTCGCTGGAGAACCGTCGCGTGTCCTAGTCTACCGTACCTATCCGCTGAATATTAAAAACGATGCAATTAGTCGTGCGCTCATCATGGTTCATGGACAGGGGCGCGATGCCAATAACTATTTTCGACATGCCTTCGGCGCAGCTTTTTTTGCTCGATCTCTCGAAAATACAATCATTATCGCGCCACGCTTTGCATCCAATCATGGGGCCAACTGCCGCGATACTTTGTCTGACAAAGAGCTGAATTGGGACTGCGCACAGTCGCCGGAAGGTTGGAGAGTTGGAGGGCACGCTGTAGACAACGGTAAGATTTCATCTTTCGATGTTATCGACGAAATCGTTGCCAAGCTTGCTCGTAAGGATGCCTTTCCAAACCTGAAGGTGATCGTCATAGCGGGTCATTCCGGCGGCGGGCAATTTGTTCAGCGTTACGAAATGACCAATCGGGTTCATGACCAGCTAGGGGTCTCAGTCACATATGTTGTGGCGAACCCATCTAGTTACGCCTACCTCGACAGCCTTCGGCCTACGCGAAGTGCTGTCTCATCCGAGTTTGCCGCTGCATCGCCGGGGTACATGTCACCTTTGCCTGCAAAACCTCCTGAACCCTTCATGTCATTTCCCGATGCTCGGAACTGCACCACGTACGATAGTTGGCCTTACGGGCTCAACAATCGAAAAGGCTACGTCGCAAAAATAACCGAGGACCAGATAACAAAACAGTTCGCTTCGCGGCCCACGACATACCTAATCGGCGAACTCGATATCCTCCCGCTGTATGGCTTTGACGGCTCTTGCTCTGCTGGCGCGCAAGGCCCGACGCGCCTTGCCCGGGGATTGGCGTACGGAAAATACGCAAACGAAAAATACGGCGCAAAGCACACCACAATCGTGGTGCCTGCATGCGGTCATAGCGCCCGATGCATGTTTACTGCCGATCCCGCATTGCCCGTGATTTTTCCTAAGTTGGAGTAACGTCCTGACTATCCGTTTTTGGCTCCGAGCAGTCATGGGACTGTTGCAATGCCCATGTCCGCTTATGGCCCAAAGCAGACATCTCTAGTTGCACTGCAAATGTCCGCTCTTGAGGGTAAAGCGGACATACCGTTTTGTACTGCAAATGTCCGCTTATGACCCAAAGCGGACATTACCGAGCCCTTCCAATATCCCGATTTAAGTCGTTACGATGCCCTTGCGGGTCTGGGGGCGAGCATGAAGCGGCGCGAGTTCATCAGGTTTCTCGGCGGCGCCGCGGTCGCGTGGCCGCTCGCGGCAAGTGCGCAGCAGTCGGAGCGGGTGCGGCGTATCGGCGTGCTCAGTGCCCTTGCCGAGGACGATCCGGAATCAGTGACGCGCCGCGCGGCGTTCGAACAGGCGCTCAAGACACTGGGTTGGACCAATGGTAGCAACGTGCGGGTCGACTATCGCTGGGCCGCAGCCAATGCAGAGCGCATGCGCAAACACGCAGCGGAAGTAATAGCGCTCGCGCCCGACGTTATCCTGACGTCCAGCAACATCGTCTTGGCGCCGATGATACAGGCGACCCGCACCATCCCGATCGTTTTCGTGCAGGTCATCGACCCGGTCGGCTCGGGCTTCGTCGAAAGCTTGGCTCAGCCCGGCGGCAACGTCACCGGCTTTACCCAATTTGAATACAGCCTCGCTGGAAAATGGGTGGAGTTGCTCAAGCAGATCGCGCCCCACGTGACGCGAGCGGCGGTTATTCGGGATCCCACGCGAGGCCCTGGGATCGGCCAGTTCGCCGTGGTCCAGGCCATAGCGCCGTCGCTCGGGATTGAATTGAAGCCGATCAATGCGAATGCGCTTGATAACTCCGAAACGGAACGCGCGATCGCGGCATTCGCGCGCTCCCCCAACGGCGGGCTGATCGTGACGGTGGGCGGAACTGCGTTTAATCGCGATCTGATCATTGCCCTTGCGGCAAAGCACCGATTGCCTGCGGTCTACCCGTATCGCTACTTCGCAAGTGGCGGTGGCCTGATGTCGTATGGGCCCGATACGATCGAACAATACCGGCGCGCGGCTGATTACATCGATCGCATCCTCAAGGGCGAGAAGCCGGCCGACCTGCCGGTGCAGGCGCCGACCAAGTACGAGCTTGTGATCAATCTTAAGACCGCCAAGGCCCTCGGCCTCACCGTGCCGCCGTCCGTGCTCGCCCGCGCCGACGAGGTGATCGAATAAGTGGCGCGATGTCCGCTATTGGCCCAAAACAGACATCACTAGTTGCACCGCACATGTCCGCTTTCAGGGGTAGAGCAGACATGACCCGTTGCGGATGTCTGCTTTCACGATCGCTTTCGGGTGCAAAGCGGACATACCTTTTTGCGCCGCACATGTCGGCTTTTGACCCAAAGCGGACATGGCCCCTTTCAGAATGCTTGGTCGAACCGCTACGATGCCTTGGCCCTGAGCCCTTGAGGTGAGCATGAGGCGACGCGAGTTCATCACCCTAGTTGGCGGTGCGGCGGCATGGCCGATGGTCGCCCGCGCGCAGCAGAACGAGCGAGTGCGGCGGATCGGCGTGCTCGTGGCCTCGTCCGCGGACGACGCGGAATTTCAGGCCCGAGTGGCGGCGTTCAATGAGGGCCTGGCACAATTGGGCTGGACCGAAGGACGCAATGTACGGATCGACACCCGCTGGGCTACGACCAATGCCGACGAGCTTCGAAAACACGCGGCCGAATTGGCCGCGCCGACGCCGGACGTCCTTGTCGGTGCCAGTGGCACCACAACCGTGGCGGCATTGCTACAGGCGACCCGCACTGTGCCGATCGTGTTCGCGATTGTCGTCGACCCGGTCGGCGCCGGTTTCGTCGCGAGCTTGGCGCGGCCGGGCGGCAACGCGACTGGGTTTACAATGTTTGAGTACGGCATGGCCGGAAAATGGCTGGAGCTGCTTAAACAGATCGCGCCCGGCGTGACGCGGGCGGCAGTCCTACGGGATCCGGCCATCGCCTCAGGGATCGGGCAGTTCGGAGCTGTCCAGGCGGTGGCGCCGTCGTTGGGAGTGGAATTGAGCCCAGTCGACGTGCGCGATGCGCGCGAAATCGAGCGCGCCGTCACCGCCTTCGCGGGCATCCAAAACGGTGGTCTGGTGGTGACGGCCAGTCCGTCAAGCACCGTTCATCGCGATCTGATTATCGCCCTTGCAGCCCGGCACAAGCTGCCCGCAGTCTACTTTGAACGTTTCTTCGTCGCCGCGGGCGGCCTGATCTCCTATGGGCCTGATCTGCTCGACCAGTACCGCCGAGCGGCCGGCTATGTCGATCGCATCCTCAAGGGCGAGAAGGCCGCCGACCTTCCGGTGCAGGTGCCAACCAAATTCCAGGTTGTGATCAACCAGAGAACCGCGAAGGCGCTTGGCATCACCGTCCCGCAGTCAGTCCTCGCGCGCGTCGACGAGGTCATTGAATAAGCCGCCATGTCCGCTTCTGGCCCAAAGCGGACACGAGCTATTGCGGTGCACATGTCCGCTTTCAGGGGTACAGCAGACATGACGGTTTGCGGATGTCTGCTTTCGCGGTCGCTATTGGGGGTGAAGCGGACATGGCGGTTTGCACTGCACATGTCGGCTTATGACCCAAAGCGGACTTAATTATTGGCTATGCGCCACACCGTTTGTAGCTCGTTAGGCGATGAGAGGTTTTGCCGCAGTTAAATTACAAAACCCAATGAAATTAGGGGTTTATGGCATTCAAACTGTCTCACCACGGCGCCACAGGTTGTTGCTTCGAGTTCCGTGATGGAACTTTAGGATTATTGTTCCTTGTGGCGTTCCCCCGGTCGGGGCGATTAGTGGGGCGAAGCTATGTGTTCCAATATTGGGTGCCTACGTGTTTTCCTGTCAGCTCAACTAGACCGTTTGCGGCAATTCGTTCCGGCAATTTTGTTTTCAATTACCCTTGCGCTCTCAATTTGGTCGCCGGCGTCGGCCCTAACCATCAGCGCGACTGACCTTTGGAACGGCGCGACTGTTACCGCTAGTTCCGCGATCCACCCCGCCAGCAACGCCAATGACATGTTCGGGGCTGTGAGTGCGGCGAGTGAGCCAGGCAATACAGTGTTCGCAGACGGTCTTCCTATCAACACCATACATTCCATCGAATGGCAGACTGCCGCGGCGATAACGCTTCGGAGCTTCGTACTATTCGCCGCTCATGATGGTCCGCCGCGCGATGCCAATCAGCGCGGATTTAATCATTTTGAATTGTACGCTTATGTCGGCGGTTCCTACCAATCGATATTCAGCTACGACACGCCGGCGCTCCTTTATGGCAACAACGTCGCACCGCCTAACTCGATCCTGGAAACCAATGCCACATTGAACAACCTGTTTCTCGGGGTAAACCTACTTCCAGTCACCTCGGACAAATTTCGCGCCGTGTTCGTTCAATACGGCATAGCGCAATGTTGTGAATCGGGTCCGAGAATCGCGGAGCTCGACGGTTTCGACACCTATCTTACTCAGGCCTCGATTCCCGAGGTGCCGATTCCCGCCGCTCTCCCACTATTCGCCACCGGCCTCGGCGCATTGGGTCTGCTCGGCTGGCGGAGGAAGCGGAAGCAAACCGCCTGATCAATTTCGTATGTGGCCGGGAAACCCTCGGGCGTAAGCTCGGGGGTTTTTTGTAGACGCGATGTCCGCTATTGGCCCAAAGCAGACATGACCTGTTGCGCCGCACATGTCCGCTATTGGGAGCAAAGCGGACATCGACCTCGATAGACACCCCGTCCGGGTGACAAATACCGCCGCCGACCCTAGCCTGTCCGCGGAGATATGCCACCGGCACAGCAACGGATAATGGAGGAATGCGCCATGATATGTCCACGCCGCGGATTCCTTCAGTTGGCTGCCGGCACGGTCGCGCTCGCCGCGTTCGCGCCTATTGCCTCGGCGCAGACCTATCCGTCGCGGCCTATCACCTTGGTTGTGCCGTTCCCGGCGGCAGGGCCGGCCGACGTGTTAGCGCGCATCCTCGCCGAACGCATGCGGGAGACTCTTGGGCAACCGGTCGTCATCGAGAACGTCACCGGCGCCGCCGGCAGCATCGCAACCGGACGTGTCGTGCGCGCGACAGCGGATGGCTACACCATCATACTCGGCAATCTCGGCACCCATGTCGTCAACGGCGCGATCTATCCGCTGCAATACGACCTCGCCAAGGACTTCGAGCCGATCTCGCTGTTGCCGAGCAATCATCAGCTGCTGATCGCCAACAAGGCCACACCGGAAAAGGATCTGCGCGAGCTGATCGCACGGCTCAAGGCAAACCCCGACAAGGTGACGATCGGCAATGCGGGGCCCGGGAGCCCATCGCACCTCACCGCAGTCTATTTCCAGACCGCTGTCGGCAAGAAATTCCAGCTCGTGCCCTATCGCGGCACGCCGCAGGTACTGCAGGACCTGATCGCGGGGCATATCGATCTTGTGTTCGACCAGGCCTCGAGCTCGTTGCCGCAGGTGCGCAGCGGCCAGGTCAAGACCTATGGCGTCACCGCCAGGACGCGGCTTGCCTCGGCGCCCGAAATTCCGACCATCGACGAGAGCGGACTGCCGGGATTCTATGCCTCGATCTGGTTCGGCCTGTGGGCGCCGAAGGACACGCCCAAGACCCTGATTGTCAGGCTCAACAGCGCCGTCGTCGATGCGCTCGCTGATCCCTCGGTGCGCACGCGGCTTACTGGACTGGGCGCGGACATTCCGCCGCGCGAGCAACAGACGCCAGAGGCGCTCGGCGCATTCCAGAGGGCCGAGATCAAGAAGTGGTGGCCGCTGATCAAGGCCACCGGCATCAAGGCGGAGTAGTACGAGGAAGCCATTATGCGCCAATTGTTTGCGACTCTGCTCGCCGGTGCCGTTCTCATCGTCCCGGTCGTTTCGCGCGCTCAGTCGACGACCGACTATCCAAACCGGCCGATCAGGCTGGTGGTCGGTTTCGCGCCCGGCGGCGCCACCGATACGCTCGCCCGCCTTTTGACGGGCGCGCTCGGTCAGGAACTTGGCCAGACGATCTATGTCGAAAACATCGCCGGCGCGAGCGGCTATATCGCCTGGCGGAACGTCGCGGCCTCCGCGCCGGATGGCTATACGCTGCTGATGGCGGAGAATGCAGTCGCGATCCGGCCGGGGTTCAAGGATATGACGCCGACTTTCGATCCGGTCACGGAACTCGATGCGGTCGCGTCGGTGGCGCATTCGCCGCTTGTGCTGTGCATTGCCGATGCGGTTCCGGTCAACAGCGTCAAGGAACTGATCGCGTACTCTCACTCCGGTAAGGCTTTGAATTACGCTTCGGCCGGGACGGGATCAGTCGCCCAACTGGTCTGGGAAGTCGTTAAAGAGGGGGCAAAAATCGACGCACTCAGCGTTCCTTATCGAGGTGGCGGACCGGCAATGGCCGCCATCATTGCGGGGCAGGTCGACGTCATCATGGCATCGAGCCAGGTGGCGAAGCCTTTGGTTGAAGACAAGCGGATCAAGGCTCTTGCCGTCACCGGCATGGAGCGCTCCCCGGCGCTGCCGGATGTTCCGACATTGACGGAGGCCGGCGTCGCGCACGCCGACGTCGATCTCCAGTTCTGGTTTGGCGTATTTGGACCGAAGGGTATGCCGGCCGACGTAAAGACGAAGTTGGAGAAGGCCGTCCAAAAGGCGCTGGAATCGCCCGCCGTCGGCGAGCGCCTCGCTGCACTCGACATCAAACCGGAATTCGGACCCGCTGCAGCGCTGCAGACGCGGCTGCAGAACGAGATCAAAAATTGGACTACCTTCATCGAGGCCAAGGGGCTCAAGGCGAATTAGTGCGCCGGTGAACGACGACCTCGTTCAAGCGCATGCATGCGATGTAACAACCCTCCAGAACCTGCCTTCGTCCACGCGCCAGCTAACGGTGCACACATAAATCGACCAACTCGCGAAGGGATTTTTCATGACCCGTGGACCATGGATCGATCATTTCGGCGATAACTTTCTTTGGTCCAATGCAACCCTGATCTTGAAGGGCATGGCGCCCTATGGCGTGGTCGCGCTCGAGGAGATCGATCGCGTCTGTGAGAGGCTCCGGGTGCGGCAAAGCGATCCGAAGGCCTGGCACGAAGAATGGCGCGCGATGGGCGCGCAGCTCGAGAGCCGCGCCGATGCGGCGCTGGCGAAAAGCCACAAGATCAGCGCCGGCGACTATTATCTGCGCGCCGGCATCTACCACTACAACGCCGAGCGTTTCATCACGCCGGGCCCGGAAAAGCGAGCGCAGGCCGAGAAAGCCTATCATTGCTGGCATGCCGGCATCCGCTTGCGTGAACCGTCGATCGAATTCGTCGAAGTGCCCTATGAGGGCACCACGCTGCCGGCGTTGTTCATGAAGGCGTCCAAGAATGGCCTTCCCGCGCCGACGGTCGTCGTCGTAAACGGCATGGACAATGCCAAAGAGATGAGCATCTTTTTCTCGGGCCGAGAGTTCGCGCGTCGCGGCATTAACACCCTCGCACTGGACGGTCCCGGCATGGGCGAGACGCGACGGATCCGCGACATGCCAAGCCGCTACGACTACGAGGTGCCTGGCACGGCGGCTTTCGATTATCTCGCCAAGCGCTCGGACGTTGACGCGAGGCGCATCGCCATCTTCGGTTACAGCTTTGGCGGCTATTACTCGTCCCGTATCGCCGCTTTCGAGAAGCGCTACGCAGCATGCATCGCGCTTTCCGCACTGCATTGGGACCTTGCGGAGTGGCAGGAGAAGATCAGGCAGAAAAACGCCAACTCCCCGACCACGGTGGCGCAATCGAATTTTCAGTTCCGCTGGGTGGTCGGGGCGGAAACGGCGGAAGACGGCATTGCCATCGCAAAAAAGTTCACTCTGAAGGACGTGGCGAAGAACATCACATGCCCTTTCCTTATCACCCATGGTGCGAACGACAGAGTCGTGCCGGTCGAGAATGCCCAAAAGCTCTTTGATGCGGTCGGTTCGCAAAACAAGACAATCAAGATCTTCACGACCGAAGAAGGCGGGGCAGAGCATGCGCATGTCGACAACCGCCAAGTCGGCATCGATTTCGCCGCTGACTGGATCGAAGATAATTTGTAGGCGGCAGACGCAATAAACAGTGGCTGATCTCCGCTATTGGCCCATAGCTGACATCGCTGGTTGCGCTGCACATGTCCGCTTTTGAGGGTAAAGCAGACATGACCTTTTGCGAGAGAGAAGGAGTCATCCAACTTAGGACAGTACGACTGACCTGGAATGAAATTCGAAGTGTGGCTCTCCTTGTCGGCATAGAGGCCTCGGCGCATGATTAAAGTTGGGGGCCAACATTCGGAGAAGATGTTATGCCAACATTCATGCTATCGATGAACTTTACCGATCAGGGCATCCGCGGCATTAAGGAAGCCCCGAAGCGTGCGGAAGCGGCACGCGATCTCGGCAAGAAGTTGGGCGTCGAGGTCAAACATCTCTATCTCACCTCTGGCGAAAGCGATCTTGTGGCCTTTGTCGATACGCCAAGCGGCGACAACGTTGCTAAGTTTGCGCTGGCGCTTGGTTCGTTGGGTAACGTACGCACCCGCACAGCTCGCGTATGGACCGCGGATGAGTATATGAAGCTCATTTCTGAACTGCCCTGAGTGACGTTCGCGCGGCGTAAACTTTTTGGACAACCGTAGTTTGCCGGCCCTGACGGACGAAATACCGGTTGAGCCGTTCGCCGAACTTCAGGGAGAAAACTTTTTTACCTTAAATATTGGAGGCCTTCTCATGCCAATCGCAGTCCTGTTTAAGTTTGCCGGCGCCTCGTCACGGGCAAAATATCAAAATAGTGTCAGGAAGATTTTGAAAGGGCGGAGGACGCGGCTCGCCGATTGGCCGGTGAAGGGGTGCCTCACGCACATTGCCGGACCAGTGCCAGGTGGCTGGTGCGTCATCGACGTGTGGCAGTCGCGTGCTGCATTCAACCGCTTTGGTAAGAAGCTTAGGCCGGTTCTGAAAGAAATCGGAATAAAAGGGCCGAAACCAACCATTTTCCCGGTTGCGCGCTTTATCAAAACCTAGCAACTGCGTTTCGCTTTACGCCCACGGCGGACACGGGCTAGTGCGCCGCAAATGTCCGCTTTTGGCCCTTAGCGGACATACCGAGTTGCACTGCACATGTCCGCTTTCAAGGGTAAAGCGGACATGGAGGTTGCGCCGCGAAATGTCCAGTTTCGACTGGTAGTGCTCCGCCGAATCCGACTTCAATAATGATGCCGTCATACCAAAGCTTAAAACGCGATCTAGCCTTCGCTATGTTGGCTCTCGGCGTGGTCGCTACCACTTCAGTTCTCGGTCAAATCGCGACATACCCAAATCTTAGCCCATGGTACGCCGGGCTCGTTAAGCCGTCTTTCAATCCGCCAAACTGGGTTTTTGCACCTGTATGGACGATACTTTACGCGCTGATGGCCTTCGCGCTGTGGCGCATCTTGCGAATGCCATCGAGCAGACGCCGGCATTACGCGATTGGTTTGTTTTTTCTATTGCTCGTCCTCAATGCAGCGTGGTCATGGATGTTTTTTTGGGCTCACAGTCCGTTGCTTGGCCTGATAAATATCGTGCCACAGCTTGTCGTAATCCTAGCGACCATTGTCGGTTTTGCCCG
>Ga0310906_10000153_pt1 | contig 15427 bp, 19 predicted proteins | sample C48D3metaG_FD_203749 | JGI IMG/M metagenome (GOLD analysis project Ga0310906, IMG submission 203749) | Lab incubated soil microbial communities from West Virginia University Organic Research Farm, Morgantown, WV, United States - C48D3 | ecosystem: Environmental > Terrestrial > Soil >...
CGCAGCCCGGGCCAAAGAGCGCCTGCCCCAGGAGACGAATGGTCGCGTCGAGAGCGCCGTCAAGCTGGTCCTGGGGCATGACATCGAGCCCCAGGAGGACGGCAGTATCCTCGTAGGCTCTAGCAGCGATCCGCTGAAGCAGTATCGGTTGGAAGGTCACACGTGCGAGTGCCAGGACTTCACGCGGGGGCAGGCCCCTGGAGGCTGGTGCCAGCACCGCATCGCGGCGGGCATCCAGAAGCGCGTGCAGGAGTTGTTGCCGCCGCTGCCCGAGGTGGTCGAGGTCCCGTGTGATCCCAAGGCGCCTGCGCCGCTACCCGAGGCGCCCGCCAGCGTGAACGTCAGGCTGACCATCAGCGGGCGTGAGGTGCAATGGACCCTGCGAGACAGCGACGAAGCCCGGCTGGCCGAGCGCTTAGCGGCCCTGCTGGAGCGGTACCCGGCTAGCCCACCAGCCACCCCGGTGGCAGACACCACGCCGCAGTGCCCGCAGCACGGGGCGATGCGCACGGGCAAGCGCGGCTGGTTCTGTCCGCGCAAGCTGGACGATGGCTCTTGGTGCAAGGGCAAGTAACCACCCACCGGGGGCTGGCGCCTATGCTGGCTCCCAATAAGGATGTCCCTAGGATGTCGCTAGGATGTCGCACCTAAGACGCCGGTGTGGATCTGATGTGCAGTTAAAGATCATATGCACTATACTTTCGTAACACGCTCTCGTGTTGATACGTTACAAAAGAGGTAGAAGGAGAAAGCATCTTATGACCATGATGGGACGCCCACGACACTACCAGACCAATGCCGAGCGTCAAGCCGCCTACCGTGTGAGGCGCCAGCAAGAACACCTGCGTCAGATCCCGCAGATCCACGCGGATGGCTACAGCGTGTACCAGGGCGATGCGCTGGCGGTGCTCCCGCTCCTCGGACCGGTGGATGCGGTGGTGACGGACCCCCCGTATGGCGTCAACCTGGGGGTCGACAATAACCCGACCCACGATGCCACCCATCTCGGCAAGAAAGGCTATGCGACCTACGCAGATACCTATGAGAACTTCTGTCGGACGATTGTGCCCGCGCTCAATAGGGCGCTCGACCTGGCGCGGCTTGGCGCGGTCTTTAGTGGACCCCATCTCCACGAGCAACGCAAACCCACCACCATGGGCGGGGTGTATCTGCCGCAGGCGCTCGGACGCACGCCCTGGGGCAGCAAGAATTTTCTGCCGCTGCTGCTGTATGGGCGCCCTCCAGGGGCGGGGCAACATCGGCCCACGATGCGCGCGGGGAGCGCCAAGGCGGAGGACGTCGCGCATCCCTGTGCCAAACCCCTGGCCTGGATGACCTGGGTGGTCGAACTTGCGAGCCGCGTGGGGGAGGTGGTGTTGGACCCCTTTATGGGCTCAGGCACCACGGGCGTCGCCTGTCTGGAGCGGGGGCGGCGCTTCGTGGGGATTGAGGTGGACCCTGGCTACTTCGAGATCGCCTGTGCGCGCCTCGCCCAGAGTGCCGCCCAGGGCCAGCTCTTTGCGCAGACACCGCGCGCCATGCAGCCCCCCCTGCTGGTCACCCCGCGTACACGGCGTACCGCCTAACCACCCACCGGGCGCCAGCCTACGCCGCTGGTGCCCCAGAAGGATGTCTGGGGCACACACATAACGAGGATATCTTTGTCCGCTTTATCACACGAAAGGAGTCCAGATGGGGCGCCCTCGGCTCTACGCGAATGACCGCGAAAAGTGGCGGGTCAACAAACACGACCAGCGCCACCCCCCGCAGCGCCATGTCCCCGCCTCCCAGATCCCCGGGACCTATGTCACCGCGATGGACGCCCTCCTGACGAGCGGCCAGCGCTTTGGGACCATCTACGCCGATCCGCCCTGGCCCTACGCCAACCAGGGGACGCGAGGGAGCACGCGGCGCCATTATGCCTCGATGCCGCTGGAGGCCATCTGCGCGCTGCCCGTCGCCGCCCTGGCGGCCGCCCAGACCCATCTGCATCTGTGGGTGCCGATGGCGTTTCTCTACGAGAGTGCGCGGGTCTTCGATGCCTGGGGCTTCCCCTACGCGGGCTCCGGCCTCGTGTGGCGCAAGCCGCAGATGGGGCTGGGCAATTACTGGCGCTTAGAGCACGAGCTGCTGTTACTCGGCGTGCGGGGCGCTCTGGTGGCCCAGCAGAAGAATCTGCGCTCGTGGCTGGACACACCCCGCACGGCCCACAGCGTCAAGCCTGAGCGGGTCCGGGATCTCGTGGAGCAACTCTCTCCCGGCCCCTACCTCGAACTGTTTGGGCGGGCCGCCGTGCCTGGGTGGACGGTGTGGGGCAATGAGTGTCTGCCGACGACCGGCCGCTTGTTCAAGGACCGCACGGGGTAACCTGTTCCCCGCGCGCACGTGGACACGACATCTTGCAGAGCCCCCCCCTCGCCACCATGTCCCCCGCCCCGGTGACCTTCGGCAGCCGCCAGCGTGCGGCTCCACCGGGCGTCGACGCGGGGCGTCTGCCTGCCAGTGAGGGACGGCACGCAGCCACGCGGGTGGCCCTTGCTCCGTGCTGCGCCACTGCGCCCAGACTGCTGCGCAATGCTCGAGAAGCGGCGCAGTAGTGTCGTTGCTGGGGCTGCGCACGCCCAAAACCCCACCTGGACCTAGCAAGCCTATGGTTTCTCAAGATGGGGGGCTTTATTCCTCGACAAGCATAGATTGTTCCATACTTGACATAGAAATACCGCTATGCGTACAATACGTGGCAGGAAAGCGCTCGCGCCTAGAAAGGAGCGACATGAGCGAGAAGGACATCTTTGGCGAACGGCTCCGGCGGCGTCGGATGGCCCTGGGGTGGTCACAGACCACGTTGGCGGACCGCCTCAGCGTGCGTCCGGCCACGATCAGCCGCTATGAGAGTGGGACGTACGGGAGCGTGACGTTTGCGCGTCTGCGGCAGTTGGCCGACGTGCTCGCGACCTCGACTGATTATCTCCTGGGCCGCGTCGAGGATCCCGGCCCGGTCCCCCACACCCTATGCACCGGGAGAGGGGCCGCAGTGGACGGCATGCCCCTCTCCCAGACACTCACCCCCGAGAAGGAGCATGAGTATGTTTAAGATAGCACACCTGGCCCGCCTCAGTCTCCTCCTCTGCCTGCTCGTGGGCTGTGCCCCCACGGCGGCACCCGAGCAGCCCACCGTCAGTGGCGGCTACGAGTTCACCGTGCAGATCGCGCCACGCACCAACCCCGATGGCAGCCCCGGCTCCGCCATGACCGTGGTCGTGCGGCCCCCGGATCCTAGCGACCCAGAGCAAGTCGCCGTCGCCCGCGCGATGGAGCAGGAATTTCTGAAGCGGATGCGGGCGCAGCAGGACACCGGCTCCCGGTTCCTGGAGCCTGGCCTGCCCACCGAGGCGGAGCAGCCGCACTGAGATGACCGCACGAGAACGTGTCTTGCACGCCTATGGGAACCGGTGTTCCTGGTGCGGCTCCCAGGAGAACCTGGAACTGGATCATGTTGCTGGAGGTGGCAACCTGCATCGGCAGGCGATCGGCACCAAGCTGGAGTACTGGCTGGTGAAGGAGCATGCCCGTACGGGATACTGGCCCACGGTCGTGCAGTTACTCTGCACCACCCCTGCCCACACGGGCTGTCACGACGCGAAGTCAGCAAGGAGACCTACGCTTATGCCCGCTCGCAAGGGCACGACGAGTATTCAAGTATCCATCCCGGACGAGTTAGTCGAGCGGCTGACCGCCCTGGCGTCCCAACCAGGGGCCACCAAGTCGACCGTCATGGAAGCCGCGCTCCGCCAGCTCCTCGAGGGCAGCGCCAGCCAGACGCTCCTCGAAGGCCTGCACCAGCGGCTCGATAGCCTCACCGCTTTGATCACACTTTGTGATCAAAGCCAGAAAGCCCTCACGCTCCAGGTGAAGGACCTGGGCGACCGGGTGACCAAACAGGAAGGGCGCTATGCCGAATTCACGCGGGCTATGGCCAGCCTCTATGACGCCGAGAAGGCGGCCCGCAATGGCCACCGCCACGGCCGGTGGAGCCAGCTCTTTGGGGGCAGCCGCTCCTGAGTCACGGCAGGCCGCGATTGCGTCTGGCGTGCCCCATGGCCTGCCGCCTGCGTCGTGTGCCCTCAACACCTTACGCCGTAGTGGCATGCCGTCCGCCAGCCTGGGCCAGGCGAAGGGAGGGACGCCCAGAGCCTGCCAGGGCGCAGCCCTGGGGACAGGTCGCCACGCGGGAAGCCACCCCTAACTACTTGAATGAATTCCGAAGTCCGAATTCGGACTTCGCCTTCGACCGCTTGGACATAGGAATTCCTATATCCAGCTCACGCATTGCATGTATTCCGTTACGCTGATCTGAGTACTCGAAGTACTCAAAGGAGACGCGCGATGTTCTCCAGTTTCCCTGACTGGCCCCTGGTCACCTACGGTGCCGTGGTCATCACCGGGCTCTTTCTCCTCGGCCTCTGGCTGGCGCTCCTCCTCGCCGTCCTGCGGGGCTGTGCGCAGAGCCTCTCTGGCGCTTGGCGTGCGGCCGTCGCCGTCTGTCAGTGGCTCTTGGGGCTGCCCCCCACGTCAGGCGGGACGGCGCACTTTGCCACCGGTCGCGAGGTGGCGGCTGCGGGGCTCCTGACCACAGAGGGCCTGCCCCTCGCGGCGTATGGCCAGGATAGGACCTTACGTGAGCCCCACGGTGGGCATGTCCTCGTCATGGGGCCGCCACGGTCCTGGAAGAGCACCGGAATTATTATGCCTGCCCTCGCGCAGTTCCCAGGCAGTGTCGTGGTCAATGACCTGCGAGGTGAATTGTTTGAGAAGACGCACCAGACGAGGGGAACCCTGGGGCCGACCTATCGCTTTGCCCCCACCAGTGCCACGAGTTGTAGCGTCAATGTCCTCGACCTGGTGCGCTGGGGCAGTCCGTCGCAGCTTGGCGATACCCAGAGGATTGTGCATCATCTGCTCAGTCCCCCCGAGCGCCAGGCCGCGCCCAACCCGTTTACCGCCGCCGCCATCCCCGTCCTCACCGCGATTGTCACGCACTGCCACGACACGGGGCAGGGCTCCTTTCCTGGCGTGGTGCAGTGGATGCTTCAGCCGCTCCTGGGGCTCAAGGAGAAGACAGAGGAGCTGATCACCAGCCCCAACCCGCTCGTGCGCAGTGGCGCCAGACGGCTCGCCGACATGTCCGAGCGCCTCAGAGCGTCGGTGTGGAATGCCTGCCTCGAGCCCCTCGCGGTGTTTGAAGATCCGCAGGTGGCCGCCACTACCAGTCACAGCGATGTGCGCTTCACGGACCTCCTGGAGGGCCTCCAGCCCGTGGCGCTGTACTTGTGCCCGAGCTTTAGCGATGTGCGCCGCCTCGCCGGGCTGTTGGGCGCTTTCACTGAGGGCCTCGTCGCGGTGCTGGGCAGCCCAGAGCAGCCCCCACGGCATCCCGTCCTGTTGGTGCTCGATGAGATGGCAAATCTCGGCTACCTGCCGGAGTTGGAGACGGCCATCTCGCATCTGCAAGGCAGTGGCACGCGGGTGCTGGCCGCCTGGCAGAATGTCGCGCAAGTGCGCTCGACGTATGGACACGACAGCCCCCTGTTGGCGAGCTTTGCCACGCAGGTGCACTTTAGGCCGAACGACCAGGCGACCGCGGAGCATATTGCGGGGCTGCTCGGCCAGACCACGGTGGTCCGGCGCAGTGCCTCGGCGGAGGTGGGCCTGTTGGGCACGTGGAGGAAGAGCCGGAGTGAGGCGGAAGTTGAGCGCGAGCTGCTCACGGTGGATGAGATCCTCAGGCTGCCCCAGACCGCCGCCGTGGTGGTCCAGGCAGGGGCACCGCCAGTCATGGCGAGAAAGATGGGCGTCGCACCTCCCAGCACCGGAGCAAAGGCCCGTAACCTTGTCAAGGTGCACCGCCAGGGCTGTGCCGTGGCCGCGAGTGTCCTCGTGGTGCTGGCGTGTCTGTGGCCTGCTCTGCGGCCCGTGTGGACCGCGCCACCGTCGCCTGTCCTGGCGATCGCCCCGCCGTCCAGCCTGCCCCCGACGGTCTATGCCAGTGTGCCGCCTGTCGTGGTGCCAGAGGCGCCTGCCTCGACGCCCCCACCCGTGCCGGTCACCCCACCCGCCTGGGTGCTCCGGGCCAGCATGCCGGGACTCGGCCAACCACTGGCGCTGCATCAGGGGAGGTTTGCCAGCCTAGAGGATTGCACCAAGGTCCTCAGCGAGCGATGGGAGCCGACCGTGCAACTGGCGCAGCAGCAGGACGGGATCTTTGGCAAGAAAGTAACGGTCGTGAGGTCCCCGCACCGCCTCACGTGGACCATTACCGCGGCGGGCTTGGGCACCGAGGAGCACACCGCCTGGTGCGAGGAGCAGCCTGCCACCGCGCAGCCCTAGCGGCCCCTAGGCGCGCCCCCAGGCTCGACCTCGCCCACCAGCATCCATCGCGGACCACTGCGGAGAGGAGCCGAGACGACGCCCACGTAGAACGGTGGCACGCTCCCCGGCCGTCCAGAGCGCCGCCCCAGGGCCAACGCATCTGCATAGACGGGCTTCTCGCGCCGCAGACGACCAGCCCAATAGTCAGCACGATTCCCTCGATCATTAGACGTTACATTGTAACCTCTAACCCTTCCTCGCCCTATCTCTCCATGCTCGGGCAGTGCGGGCACCGTTGCCCCTAATTGCTGCGCGCGGGGGAGAGCCGCATGTCGGTCCCAATTTTATGGCCAATGCTCGCAAAGTGTTTAGGACATGGGGAGATATTAGTGTCAACACTAATATCCTCCCGTATGATGCGTATATGCGGATGGCTGCTTGACGTAAGAGTCCTCTCTGTAACACGCATGGACTGCAGGGCACCTAAGTGCTTGTATATAAAGGGCTCCAGGCTCTTCAAGGCGCGAAAATGGGGCAGAACTGCATATGGATGGTCTCCACACGCGGGGGAGCACCATGTTCTCTGACTCTAAGTCCTAGAGCCTCGGCCTCTCCTCCACGCGCGCGGGGGCTGACCGGGAGACCTGGGAAAATAACAGAATCTGATAATTCTCTCCTCCACACGCGCGGGGGCATGACACGTCCTGGGTCCTGGGCGCCTCAGTGCCGTTCCGTGCCGGTCTTCCTCTGCTCCGGCGTCGCGACGGGCTGGGACCTAGGCTTGGGCGGAGCGTAGCCTCCTACCGGGGCATAGGCATAGTCCCCCAGGCCGACGGCTTCCCGTGCGTCAACCGTATACATCAGCCGCATCTCCCACGTTGTCGTATGCACCACCCACACCTTAGCCATCGCTCCCTCCTCCTGGCCCCGGCGTCTGCCGCAGGGCGACCTCCTCCAGCGCCTCCACCCGGTGGGTCAGGGTCTGCTGCGTCTGCTGGATGGTGGCGAGAATGCCATTCCAGCGGTCGTCACTGGCCAGCTCGATGACGCCGTACACGAAGCCGAGGGCAAACTTGGCGTCCATCGGCAGATAGCCGTGCTTGTTCAGCCACTCGCGTGTGAGATACAGCAGCTCAAAGAGCGCCTTGTGGTCTTGCGTAATATTCCGTGCGGTGTCGTGCTCCATGCTGGGCTCCCTAGGCCCCAGGGCGCTGGGCGGCGGCTTGCCATTCGCGGTACGCGGTGAGACGCTCGGCGGGCGTCTTGCCTTCCAAGGTCTTCAACTGCTCGGGTGTCGGGTCGTAGCGCCCCGGTCGCCGTTGCACCGGGGCCTGGGGCTGATGCGTGCGTGCCCAGGTCAACCGCTCCGCCGGGTTGGTCATCCAGGCGGGAGGCTGCGCGCTGGCCGGGTCCCCTGGCCCTGGCGGGGTTGGGGCAAACAAATGCCCGGCCTCCTGCTTCAGGGCGGTGATCCAGGCCGTGAGGTTCTCGGCGCTCGGCTCCTTCGCCGCAAAGTAGCTTTCCCCACGGGCGAGGGCATCGACCATGGCCGTGCCCAGCACACCGTGGCGTGAGGCGGTCTCGACAAGTACGGTGGTATCCATCCTAGGCACTCCTGTCTATGGGTCGACTGGCATTGATGGCGTTCTGGAGGAGCCGTGGGGGCAGATCCCGCGTCCCCGGATCGCCCTCCATGAGCTGCTCGACCGGCGCCACCTGGAGCGGGCTTGGCCCCCCGAGAATCTGGTGCCAGGCGCCCGGCGTGACCATGCCTCCGGCAATGCGGGATTTGAGGGTGCCCGTATCGGGCAAAAAGTTCTCTAACATAAACCGCGCCAGTCGCGGGGGAAGCCGCTGCAACCCCTCGATCTGCTTGTCATGCTGGTCCGCGATGGCCAGGAAGGTCGTAAAGACCTGGCGCAGATCCTGGAAGAATTGGGCGTAGAGGGCGCGCTTGTGGTCGACGGTGGGCTGCCAGGCCTGGACAAACGCCTCGACGTCCACCTCCTCTTTCGCCTGCTCGATCTCGCGGTGCAGGCGCGTGATGACGGCGGCGAGGGTTCCCAACCGCCGCTCCAGGCGCAACACCTCGATCTCTTCATCCGTGCTGAGCATCTCGCGTGTGGCCTTCTCTTCGAGCAGCGAGAGCCGCGCCTCGGCGAACTGCTCGGCATCCTGGGCCGCCTCAAGTTCCTCCTGAAGACTGGTGGGCGCCTGGTGCTGGGTGGTTTCGTCAGCGACGGCCTCCGCGGCTCCACCGCCACGGCCTGGCCCCCGCCCCTGGGCTCGGCGGGCCTTCAAGTACTGGGATAATTCGGCATAATTGCCACCGATGCTCCCGTACACACTCAGGTTGCTCCACTGCTGCCCCCGGGCTTCCTGGGCACTGATGGCCGCCTCAATCGCCTGGACCCTCTCCTCGTTCATACCGTCGCTCCTCTGAGTAGTAGCTAGCCGCTAGATAGCAGCTAGTTGTTAACGCCAGCGCCCGCACCGATCCACCATCGCGAGCACCTTGTTCTCGATGCACCGTGCGTCCTGGCGACTCAACTGTCCCTCCTGCACCAGGCTTTCCACCACGCCCAGGACCTGTGCGGGCGAGGCGGACGTGTCGAGGAACTTCTGGATGGCATCCACGGTCTGCGGGGTCGCCAGCGCCGGGGCAAGCCCCTGGTCGAACAACACCACCTGCTGGCGCCACTGGCGCGCCACGCTCCACCGGGCGCGCCCCACCGCCTGCCACCAGCGCCGGGCCTGCACGTCGTTGAGCCCCCAGTAGCGGCACAGCATGAAGACGAGCGGCGTCACGGCGCACCTCACCCTTTCTGAGTACTATGCCCCGGCCTGGCCCCAGGACCAGCGGGACATTTTTGCGGTTTTTGCGGCCTCCCTACGCGCGCGCGTGAGGGCGACATAACGGACACAATCGCGCGCCTGGTCCTGCGACCAGCAGGGGACCACCCGCGCCGCGTGTCACAACGTGTGACACCTGAAAACACGCGCACGCGAGGGCGCCATACCCCAAATAATCCAAAAAATGCCCGCCCTGCTCCGTCGTCCGGGGGCTCCGCACGCCTCGTCACGCCTCGCTTTTTTCAGGCGGGGAAAACCTGGGAAAACCTCGCTCGTAGCGCTGCGCAAAGAGCCCCTCCACCCGCCGCACGCCCGCTGGCGTATCGTGGACGCGACACAACACATAGCCCAGCGTGTGCTGCTCTGTGCCGCAGACACCCCAGCGGGTGACCGGCTGGCGGCCACAGACGGTGCAGTGCGTCAGGCGGTTGCAGATCCCGGTGTCCCACGCGACGAGCCAGTCCATTACGCCGACACCGCCACGGGCGTCAGGATCGGCGTCACCTCCCATCCCGACACATAGAGTTCCCAGCCGCCGTCCTTCCTGCGTTTCTGCAAGCGCCCTTCGAACAACACGAGGACGCCCGCGTCGAGCTCGCCCACCGTCTCCGCTTTCTTGCCCCAGACTTCACAGGGAATGAGCGTCACATGCTCCCGGCGATCCTGCCCTACCTCGGGCAGGACCAGGACGAACGACGCACACGGGCTCCCGCTGGGACTGTAGCGGACTTCAATACCAGAGCGGCTAATCTGCCCCAACAGGATCACACGATTCACGCTCCCACGCATCGGTTGCCTCACCTCCCTTCACAGATGCGCCTTGGCCCACAGCAGCGCGGTAAGCGCCGCCGTCCGGGCCTCTGCGTCCGTTGGATAGCGCCGACGTGAGACCTGGCTCTGCTGGGTCGTGCGATTGGTGACACGGATCTGCCACGCGGGACCAGCCGCAAAGACGGTCAAGTTATAGCCCTCAGTATTGAGGTAGAGATTCCCCTTTCTCGACCAGGACCACTCCCGAGATCCCCACGTCGAGCGGCGTCGTGCGAGCGTCTTGAGGGACTGCTCCCGGCGGTGCGGCCCCACATAATCCTGTTCCATATGCTCCGCACAGACGCAGCCCACCTCCAGGACCTCGGGATAGTCGGCGTGCTGCATGCAGTGCACATAGCGCACCTCAGCCGTTTCACACATGCCACAGATGGCACTCGGCTCCTCCAGGTCCTGGACATCAAGACAGGTCCACCCCCGATGCGGGACGCCGGCCTGACTCCATTTCCCGTGCAGGGTATGGCCAGCGTCAGACATCAAAGCGTCCTTCGCGCACCGCCTGGAGCGTGGCGCGGAGCTCCTGCATCTCGGTCTCGTCCTGCATCATGCGCGCGCAGGGCGTACACAGCCGACACCACGGCGGCATGGCCTTGTACACTTCCAGGCGGGAGCGCTCCCGGATGAGTCGTGGAGGCTGGGCTTCCACACGCAAGGCCAGCCTTCCGCACTGTGTCACCCAGTGGTACCGCCAGACACGGGTATCACCCTCCGCGACAAAATAGGCATGGTCCGCAGCCAGTTCAATGACGTAAGGCCGCATCGTGTGCACCGTGGTTGAGGGCAGGGCCTGCACCCAGAGCGGCGTGGGAAACGTGGCGGCGATCTTCGGCAGTTGCTCCACGCCGGTGAGGACCCGGTTGAGCAGAAAGCCGATACCGTAGTGTCGCTCCATGTGCATACCAATCTGATGCCCCAGGGTCAGGAGGATTACTCCGGACCTGCGGTACTGTTCAGGGCGCGTGACGGTTGTACGAGACATCACTCCCTCCTTTCTGGTGAGACAGTCACCCGCACGATACGCCGACAGGCCTTACAGCGGACCAGGGTACTGCCGTCCTCCATGCGCTTCGTCGTGGTCTCAGGGTGGGTGCAGGGCGGGGGGAGACAGTCGGGAGGAGCGACAACTACCCCGTCCTCTGACACCGCTGACACCGTTGGGGTCTCTGATGTCACGGAGCCCCTGACCCCCTCATCCTCACAAGTCATTGATTTGAGGGCAGGGGTGTCACTAGAGTCCGAAGAGTCAGGAGCATGAGAGGAGTCAGTAGGGGGATTAACCTCGTTATTCTCCCCATGGTCATTCGCAGAAAATCCCATCAGTTTCACCGCGTCGTTACTGGCGATGAGGTATCTGTTTGGCTTTCCCTCGTTAAACTCGTTAACCTCGTTAGACTGTAAAGTGTAGACAGAGGCAGGGCGCCCTTTGCCACCCGCCGGTGGGCGCTTGGTGGACATGATACGGCCTTGTTGCTCTAGGACGTGTAGGGCTCTCTCCACTTCGCCCGCGCGCGCGTTACGCTGAAACACGTGCTCAAGGAGGGTATTTTTGGTGCAGCCTTCCGGGCCGGTCTTCTGGAGCGCAGTAAGAATCGTATCCGCAGTCTCATCCCCGGTGCTCTCACCAAAAATAAACGCGGCGCTCTCTTCCGCATAGTGCCAGAGCGCCAGAGCGGCATTGAGGTGCGCATGCGTGATCGTGGCGCTCTGGTCGAGGAGGGCGTAGAGCATACTGAGGCGCAGCACCTGGGCTTCGGCGCGTGCGAGAATCGTGTTGGCAAGACCGGTGCGGTCTTCTGCGAGCATATCGTAGACAGCATGCCAGGCTGCCTTGGCCTCCGCGTCGCGCTCCATCCTTCCGGGGGTCTTGGCAAAAGCAATCGCGTCGCGCAAGCGTGTGACGAAGGGCTGAAAATCGACCGTGTTGAGCGCACCACCGTCAGGGAGCGATTGCGAGCGCTTCGCACAAATCCAGATGAAGCGATTGGCAAAGCCATTGGCCGCGTCGGTCGAGGTGAGGAGGCGCCGGATTTCTTCAATGGTCACATGGCCGATGATGCCAATATGTGCCTCGGTGGCTTTCAGAGGATTGGTCTTGGTGGCGTTGCGCAGATAGCCCGTGTCCCAACTATCGCGGATGACCTCACTGAGCGTATTGCCATCACGAGCACACACCTTGAGGATGCTGGAGAATTCCCCGGTTTGAAAGAGGGCGCGCTTATCACTGACGCCCGCATCAATTTCGACCTCCTCATAGCCCTTGACCTTGCCTTTCTCCTTGATGGCCTCGCGTGACGTGCGCGCGTCACGAACGGCAAAGATAAGCCCCTCACCACTGCCGCAGCCTTTGATGTGATTGTCCAGCGTCCAGGTCGGATCAGCCGAGCGCATGGGGGCATCAATGTGGGCATAGGACGTGCCCTTGCGCGCACGCGAGGTGAGCCCCGCAAGGGTGAGAAAGAGGTTCGGATAATGGCGGGTGGCTTCCACCTGGTAGTAGCGGTGCCTGCCCATCACCACCCCGGCCACGGTGAGGAATTGTGCGAGCAGCGCGGCGGGGTCAGACTCACTGTGGGGGGTAATGGCCCGCACAAAATCCCCCCCTAAGCCGTAGAAGGCCTCCTTGCCAAGTGTAGGCCAGGGGTACGAGGTTAACGAGTTTAACGAGGGAAATACGTTACTCCTTGTTTCGGAAGGGCTTACGCCCTCGCCTTTTTCCCGTGGGACATACGAGGTAAATACTCCAGTCGTCCCAGCGTGCTGCTGGTGCCGGTCCTGCGTCATATCGGGAATGGTGCGGTCCGCCACGGGCGCCCGGGCCTTGGCCTGGGCGCGGGCGATGTCCTTGGCGATCCACTGCCGCGTCTGCTGGACGTAGAAGGGGCTCTTGGGATTCTTGCGTTCCCAGATATAGGCACTGATGGGGTACTGGGGATCGAGCAGCACCGCCGCAATGGTCCCGACATCGACCTTGGCCTGGAGCAACGCACTGATGACCGCAAAGCCGGCCTCCGAGCGGCTCGGGTACCTGGTCGGGGTGTCCGGGTCTTCGCCAGTACGGATGAGATATTTGATGCGCGCCGAGATCGGGAGCGCGGTCAGGGCCACCGTGGGGAGCGTGTCTGGCAGGTCGACCCCCGCCGCCTGGGCCGTCTGCTTGGCGCGGGCGTGCGCCAGGATCCAGGCCGGGAGCGGCGCCAGCGGCACGTCGTCCGGGTGGCTCGATGCCTCCCAGGCGTAGCACCGGCCAGAGCGGTGCCCACTGGGCGGCGCGACTACCTGTTGCCCGGTCAGTTGCAGGTCCAGGCCCGGCGCCAGCTTATACCCGGGCAGGTCCTCCTCGCAGGCAAAGTAGTAATGCTGCCCCCCGCCGCCACTGAGGACGAGGGGGGTCTCGGGCAAGGGGCCATGATGATGCAGGAAGTCCTCCAGGGCCACATCGCCCCCGTTGCGCGGGTCGATATCGAGCACCGCCAGGCGGGAGCGGTGGCCGGTGAGGATGCCGAGGTGCGCGTCCGGCCACTGGGTCCACCAGGTGGTAAGGACGGCCGGAGCGGTACTCCCCGCCGTGCCCCAGTCCTCCAGGCGGGGGTGCTTGCCGCTGTCCTTGCCACACGCGACGCCTTTGGCACAGGAGCAGACGCCGGTCGTCACGTCATGCAGCGGGATCACGGCCCACCCGCGTGCCGCATAGGCGAGGGCCGCGTCGAGCAGGGCGTTCGTCTGGGCTGTCGTCATGGCCGCACCTCCGTGCGCGTGCGCACCGCACGCAGGTCCTGCACGTGGGGGGTGTCGTGGTCCCAGGTCAGCACGCCCACCCAGGGGCAGGCCCAGCACAGGACGAGGTGCCCATTGATGCGGAGCCCGTGGCGGTGACAGGCCGGGCAGGGCGGCAGCTCGGGCGGGGGCGCGACGAGGGGGAGTTGTTCTCCGCCGGGACCGCGGGGACCAGGCGTTTTTCCAGGCGCTGCGGCCTGGCGCGTGTCTGGAGCCATGCAGGCATCCGGGGCGGGTTGTGGGGCGGTGGTCCTCGCTTGCTTGTGCGGGGCTTTTCGTGGTACCATAACGGTCACTCCATTGTTTTTGGCCATGCGCAGACATGGCATCCGGTTGATGGTTGCAGAGAACGGCTCGGGGTTTGGGCGCCTCGGGCCGTTCTCGCGTCTAGTCGCCTGCCTCGGCGGTCGTCTCCGCGAAGACCTGCTCGATCCCTTCCTTGAGCCGTGCGCGTTCTTCTTCCCTGGCACGTTCGGCCAACAGCAAGACGGAGAGATAATTCCCCTGGGTCTTTCTCCCAGTGCACTTCTCCGCGAGGTACGCGGCCGCCTCGTCCTTGAGCGTGACGTTTTTGGACACGCCTCGACGCCGACTCCCCCACGGCTCAGCCATACCCTGGTCTCCTTTGCGAGCAAAAAAAAACCGCAGACACCCCTCCCCTTGCATCTGGGGAGATGGGTCTGCGGTTCGAGATTCCTGCCCCCTCCACGTGGGGAGGTGGGTGGTTCAGTGCTGCCGCTACATTGGGTAAAAGTATACGAAGGACGTGAGGCAGGCGCAAGTTGCAACCCCGGCGCTCGCCCCAGGGAAGGGGCCTGTGGTATCATAGAGAACCTCCTAGCCTTCTCCTAGAGGCTGGTAGGGCACATCTGCCGCAACCGTTGCGCCGGGCAAGCTACGCGGTTGCGGCGGGCTGAAACTCGCTGTCCTTCTCCTCCTTGAGCCCTAAGAGCCAATCGGTGGATACCCGCAAGGCCTTCGCGAGCCTGATCAACGTATCACTCTTCACAATCTGAATGCGGTCCTTCTCCATGGCGCTAATATGGGACTGCTTAATACCGGCCAGCTCCTCAAGCTGCTCCTGCGTGATATCAAGCGCGCGCCGTCGCTGCCGCATGCGCTTTCCGATAGTCATAGTCGCTCTCCTCAGACAGAATATATAGCCCACAGCTATTCATTATAAACACATTTTTATCTTATGTAAAGCTATTATTTCCTTGCAATAAAATATCTATCGTGGTAATATTACAGTACAAAGAGAAACGGGAAGCCCACCCTAGACAAGTTAGCTTCCCGCCTCACGAACCTTCCCCAGAAAGGATAGTCCGATGGCGAAGACAGTACATTACGCGAGCTTGACGGTCAACGACGAAGAGGTCTACGGCACGGCGGAGTTGCTCAATGGCAGTGGCTGGTTGTTCAGGAAAGACGGCGAGAGGACGGCGCTGGTGGTCTCCTACAAAGACATCAACCTGCTGCTCTACGGCCGCTGTGATCTCGCCGACGCCCAGTACCTGGACGACGAAGTGGCGGGTGGCGCGGTGGCTATCGCATGCAGCAGACGGCAGGAGGTGTAGCATGGGTACCTCCACCTTTCGCCAGA
>Ga0310906_10000164_pt1 | contig 14896 bp, 15 predicted proteins | sample C48D3metaG_FD_203749 | JGI IMG/M metagenome (GOLD analysis project Ga0310906, IMG submission 203749) | Lab incubated soil microbial communities from West Virginia University Organic Research Farm, Morgantown, WV, United States - C48D3 | ecosystem: Environmental > Terrestrial > Soil >...
TCTAGAAAATTCTATGAGATGGGTCAAATGAAGCTAGAGGTTAACGGAACAACTTATGAAGTAAAAATACACGGGGATAAGATTCTCATTAATGAAAAAACTATAGATTTGACCAAAATAAAAGAAAATGAAATTGTTATAGATTCAAAGAAGTTTTATCTTGATTTTTATGAGCGAACGGGAATCGGAATGGAGGGTAAACAACAATCTCTCTTAATCATAAATGGCATGGCATACACGATAGCTAAAATAGATACGGACCAAGAAACCATCAAGGAATTGCGTGCACCCATGAGTGGAAACATAATCGATATTTATGTGCAGCTTGGATCATATGTTCAAAGGGGTGAACCTCTTTTAGTTCTTGAAGCAATGAAAATGCACAATGAAATCAAATCCCCCAGAGATGGAAAAATAATAGATATATTGTTCAATAAACAGCAACCTGTAAAAGCAGGAGAAATAATACTAATATTTGATTAGTACTTGCCATCAGAAATTTTGTATTTTTATGACCAGAACCTGCTATGAAGTTTCTTTATATGTGGATTTCAAATAAAAACAAGAAATTATGTCTGAATATAATTTGGTAATCCTAGCAATATAAGAATGACATCAACTATCTTTAATAATCTGGAAAAGGATAGGTTTTCCATTTATGCTTATAACTCGGTCAATCCGAATGGTAGTTTTTTTGTAGATTTCTTCTACTTTCATATTGTGCCGAATTTTGAATAGATCAACTAATCGACATATTACTATTGTTTGTAACAAAGTGATACGTCAAGGGCGTTTGTAGATCGGTCTTGTCGTTATCCACAGTTGTTATCTCAATATCTATATAATAAATCCCCGGTTCTGAAAACAATGGACCATTAATAATGATTTTACCTGATGGATCTGGAACTAAGGCGTTAGTTAGGACATCAAATGTCCCCCCTACCACAATATGAGAATAACCGTTACTTTTTGATAAAATCACTAATTCTCCCGCATGGGAATGAAAGAATTCAGACATCTTTGTATTGTTCTGATTAGTAATTGCTATTCTGTAAGTAACATGCTGAATTTTTTCATCTGAATTTTGATCAGTTAAATGCATAATTAGCTGCGCATCTTGGCCCGCAATAAGGTTTTTTGGTTCTATGGTAAAATTCATGACTATATTTCGATCTCCAAGCGTAGCTAGTGGAGGTGGAGCTCCATGATGCTGTGCCGATGTGTAATCACATATTGGCACTATGGCTAGAAAGGTGGAAAGGAAGCCAACTAAAATAGCTATTAGTGGTTTACTTAAATTAGCTCTCAAGTCTAATGAGTCTCCTGTTTGGTCAAACTTAATATCGATGTATACAAGTGTCAATTCACTATGACCTTTGCCGTCATCCAAGGATGCAGTGTACAATAATAATTATATTCTCCCTTGGTATCAAATGTGAATTTGTACATACTGTCGTCTCCATTAATTATTCCTGAGTCAAAAATTCCACTTGGACCTTGGTCTGGGTTTCCAGATGTTACAGTATGCGGCATATTTTGGTCAGTATTGATCCAAGTGACTTGCGTTCCCTCTTCTATCTTGATAGATGAAGGGTCATAGAATATCTTATTCTCTGGACTTGATGAACCTGGACTTATTGAAATTGAAAATTTACTGTTACGGTCTGTCTCATTTTTGAGAAATGGAGCCTTTGCATCATCCAACAACTTGACGCCAGACTCGTCACTAGTAGTTAGTTCAGCTTTAGATTCTTTGTCTTGTACATGAAAACTTTCATTTTCTTGTAAGGTTCCATTATTTCCACCTATTTCTTTAGTTGATCCTATATCATCTTCGTCTATTCCTTTGTGTCCACTAGTAGAAATAACTTCTGGAGATTGTAATTTCTTTTGTAATTCATATTGCCAATCAAACATGCTTACACTCCTGGTTAATGGTTCTGAGAAATTTCTAGATTGATTTGAATTAGTTCCTCTAGAAGTGTCATTACTATTTTGAAATTTCGACTTTCCTTCTGCGCTTTCACTACCTTTCCCAACTACCTTTATTTGTCCCATATTTCCCTTTTCTTCCGGAATTCCATGAGTATGAAAGAAGTAATTACCCGGGTACTTCCACTTTGCTTCCACTATTGATGCATCCCCCGGTGCTACCGAAATTGTTTGGGAATGAATAGGAAGGTTATCCCACAAACCTGAGGGATATGTTACGAATGTAGTGCTATGAAGGTGGAAAGATGCAGGTATCGTAGTGCCCAGATTAATTAAATAGATTCGCATTAAATCATTATGATTAATCTCAAGTGGATGATGCACATACTGATCAGCATAACCGTTTATGAAGTAGTAATCTGCATCAAACCCTACTTGATTTTTGAGGTCATATTCACCCATCACCATAACAAATTCTCTTGCAGGAGCGACTGGTTTATCCTTTGGATCTACTATTAGTGCTCCATACATACCCATTCTAATATGTAAGGAAGTTGGAGGAGCATGACAATGATACATTAGTGCACCTGCGGGTTCGCCGGTAATATTGTACAAATATGTCTGGCCAGGCATTACTTGAGGAAGTACACCATCGTTAATGTCCGCATGATTTCCGTGAAAGTGGATAGTATGTGGTATAGGAGATTTGTTTATGTATTTAATAGTTAAATTCTCCCCTTCAGTTAATCGTATGGTAGGACCTGGAACTGTACCATTATACGTCCATGCTTTAACTCTCTTCCCGGGCGCTATGTCAAGATATACTTCTTCAGTAACAAGAGTTATTTGTCTATGGGATGTGCTTGCTCTATCAGAGGTTAAGGTACTATTTTCTGAATTAATATCTTTCTTAGAATCAGATAAGGGATCCGTTGAATTATTTTCAAAGTTGTTCGTATTCTCTGATAGATGGAATTTAGGTAGCTTAGTTTGGTCATACTCTTGTGCAAATACAAAATTGGTAAAAACCTTGACCACATAAGAAGATGATAGACTTGTTATACTTACAATACAAAGAGAGATTAACAAAAGCAGGAAAATTATGCAAGATTTTTTCCTATATGATTTTTCTTTTTGAAAATTTTTATCATAGGAATGGGGTGAAACATTTGAGATTTTCGACATTATTCAGTTAGATCTCCTTGAAGTTTTATCTACTGTATATCTAGTAGCTTTGGTAGTAGACATTAAAATTTTATGATTGAAGCCAGTATATATTTTTGCCTAATAATGTTATACATTGTATAACAAAAATATTTATACTGTACAGCGTATAGCATCCATCATGATTATAAATAAAGAGAGGGAGTTTAATCATCATGACAAAATTCATTTTCTGACATTATCTCTTCTTGAGGACAGAGCGATACTTAAATACATAAAAAGAGAAATTAACCAAAATCAGGACGAGAAAGAAAATCCTCATCGGCGGTTGATAGGTAAAACATCAAAATATCAGAAAAAAACCTAATGGTTCTTAAGGCGCCATGAAAAAACTGATCACGTCACTTTTGGATCTTCAAGAATAAATTGTCTTCGATCCTAGTTACTGGTACAACTGGAGATATGGGACTCCATCTGGTAAGAATTCTTTCGTTGTATGATTGTGACTTCCACATATCAGTTAAATCTGTTAATTGTACAAATAATACTATAAAGAAACAGATAGAGGTTTTTCGAAATCTTGGATTATCAAATTTCATTGAGATGGATCTTGCTGATGTCGATACCATAACCTACCAGAAATTAGATGGTATAGAAAAGATCTTTTTACTAACCCCGATAACATACTCTCTAGAATCTATAAGGAAAATCATAACAGAAGCAAAAAGAGCAAATTCGGTTAAGCACATTATTAAATTATCTTCAATGGCAGCCCCCTTGCACCCACCTACTCCCACAGATGCATTACACAGACAAGCCGAAAAGATAATTGAAGAATCTGGAATAAATTATACTTATCTTAGACCAAATTACTACATGCAAAATTTTATACAGTTAAATGGACTTTCAATAAAAAAGGATAAGAGGTTTTTTCTTCCATTTAGTAATTCAAAGGCAAGTTTTGTAGATGTTAGAGATGTATCTGAGATCGCAGCTAGAATACTTCGGGATACTTCCAATAAACACTACAATACTTCCTATACTATTACCGGTGGTCAATCTTTATCTTGTAATACAATCGCAAAGATTTTTACAATATTACTAGGCGAGCCCATAAAATATATTAACATAACAAAAGAACAGGCCCGGATCCGCATGAAAAAATTAGGAATTCAAAAAAACATTGCCGATAGTTTGTTTGATCTATATGAATTAATTGAAGATGGTCGTTTAAGACGCATTTCTCATACTGTAGAAATGATCCTAGGAAGAAAACCAATAACATTTGAAACCTTTGTACGAGATAATTTAGATGCATTCAAATAAATGTCCAGCACTCATCCGAAATGATTTCTTTACTAGTGTAAATATTTCGTATCATAAATGTTCCAGGATTATGACACCCATCTGTCCCTATCGGAGTTTATTTGATCTCTTTCCAATCTTGGAAATTCGAAAAAACCGTTGTGCATAGAAATGAATAAGATTTGTTTATCAAGCAAAGAACATCTGAATCCAGATAACCAAGTTTTTATTAAAATTGATGAACAAAAATAACAATGCATAATAATGCCTAGCAATGTAAACTACCTATTAGATGTCGAAAAATTCTACCACAAATACAGCCATACGGATCCCGACGGAAATTTATGAGAAAATAGAATTTCAGGCCCTAGCTGAGGATAAAACTGTATCAGGAATAATTAACAATATCCTTAGGAAGTATGTATCATGGGATCAATTCATAAGTGACATAGGATTTGTATTTCTGCAAAAGCCCTTTGTACGAAATATATTTGAACACCTTTCCGATGATGATATAGTGAAAGCAGCCAAGACTTCCTGTTACACCGGCATGAGGGATGCGATTTCCTTTATTCATGGAAAAAACGATATCGAGAGTATCGTTGATGTCTTAAAATTATGGTTTTCTGCATCCAATTTTACTAATAAAATAATTCTGGCTGATGATAACATCGAATTTAGAATACAACATAACCTGGGACATAAAGGTTCTCTTTATATAGGGACACTCATTAGTTCTCTATTTGGTGATCTAAATATGAAATCAAACAAAGCTTTGCTAAAAGAGCATTCCTTAATTATCGGATTCAAGTCCAACTTAAAAAAATAACATATTTAACTTGCTCCAATCTTGATTAAAATCATACTAGGATATTCATAACAATTTTCTATTTGAAACTGTAATTTGAAAAAACTTTTAACGTTATTTCTCGAAGCATACCTCGAAACTGAACTTTTAAGCAAATTGTAGTCGATATATTTCATATAGCCTTTATAGGTATATTGATCAAAAGATCTATGTCGGATTATTTTGTTCGATCCAGAATGAAGATCTTGGAGTTTAAAGATGCATTATTATATAATGCTATAACTATAGCAGTTTGATAATTGAAATCTGATAACGTTACTCGAATTCCCAAATCAGAAATTCTATACGGCTCTGAGAATGCTATGAGAAGGGGAATATCATTCATGAAGACTACTAAAACTAGAATGGATATTGCATTCGACAAGAATGCCCCTTCAATAGTAGTTCGAATCCCTGGTTACCGTGACGGATATAAGGACGTCATAAAACGGGGAGCAAAAATAAGGTGTATAACAGAAGTTACTTATGAAAATACTCGATTTTGTAAAGAATTATTGAATATGGTTACTGAATTGCGACATCTGAATGGGTTAAGTGGAGGGATTGCAGTCAACGAATCCGAATACATGACTACGACTGGACTTCAAACTGCAAAACCAATTACAGAGATAATTTATAGCAATGTTGATGAGGTCGTTGCCCAAGGTCGAGATACCTTTGAATCACTGTGGAGTAATGCCTTCCCCGCAATTCAAAGAATAAGAGAGATTGAAAAAGGGACCGAACCAATTTTTACCAAAATTCTTCAAGACGACAAAGAAATCAGAGATACAATATTTAGAATAATAAGAAAATCCAAATTTCTACTTCTATGCACATCAATAGGTGGTATTCAAATCAGTCATGAACACTTTCTCGACATTAATATAAAAATCCTTCGAGCGTACAATGCAGGAAAACATGATGGTATCAAATGGGTCACATCTATCAATGATAAGAGTGACGTCGATCTTGTTAATTTATTTTCTAAATACGGTATGAAAATAAAACATACTTTAGATAGGCCATCAATCAATTTTGTGATAAGTGATAAATATTTTGCATCTACTACGGAGAAAATGATCAACGGGGAAATGATTTCAAATCTTTTGTTTAGCAACGATCCCGTATACTTGGAGCATTTCTCTACTATTTTTAATAATACCTGGAAAAATTCAATGAATTTAAGAGATAGGACAAAGGAAATAAAAGATGCTAACCTATTTAAAACACAAGTCATATCTGATCCTCAAATTTCATTTAAGATGACAAATCAATTTTACGCTTCTGCTAAAAAAGAAATTTTGATAATATTAACCTCTGTCAATTCATTATTGCAGCTAATTAACTCAGGCAGTTTGGAGAAACTAAATGAATTGGGATCCAGAGGCCTTTCTGTAAAGGTGCTAATAATACAGAGCCATAAAATAGATCATCTAAAGGAAATAAAGTTTGAGTATCCACAAATTGAATTTAGGACACCTCAATTCCACTTTCCTGTAAAAAACAGGATTACTATTGTGGATAGAACTAAAACTATTATACAAAAAATTAAAGATGATTCCAAAACAAAAATCCCGCAGACAGAAGGCATCACCACTTACATAGAAGGCGAATTAACAGCTTGGTCTTATACTGCAATTTTTGATACACTGTGGAAACAATCTGAAACAGTAGATAAGTTAAGGAGAATTAACAAACATCTTCAATCCCATGAAAAAATGCAAAAGGAGTACATAGACATAATTGCACATGAGCTAAGAAGTCCAATTCAACCTATCATAGGACTTACTGAATATGTAAAAGAAAAGCTAAAAGATAAAAAACAAATAGAATTACTTGATTCTGTAATTGCAAGCGGTCAGAAGCTAAACATGTTGACTGAAAGTATTTTAGATGTATCTAGAATAGAAGATCATCTTTTCAGCCTGAAAGAAGAAAATTTGGACCTAAATGAATTATTACAAAGCATAATCAGAGTTTTTAAAAAAATATTGAAAAGAAATGAAAAAGTTATTAAGTTTACTTTTTTTGATTCCAAGAGCCCATTTGTAGTACTTGGCGACAGGAACAGACTGGAACAAGTAATTTCAAATCTGATTCACAATTCAATAAAATCAATTACAAGAAAATATCAGGGGATAGATGGTGGAGAGATATTGATAAAGATGGAAAGAAAAAAACCAGTTTTAAGCATCAATCCAACAAAGAGACAAGAAATCGTCCATATAATAATTGAAGATAATGGTGATGGTATAGAACCAGCATTATTACCCAAGTTATTTACAAAATTTACAAAATCTTCGGATGGAAACGGATTAGGCCTATATATTTCAAGGAAAATTATCGAGGCACATGGAGGAAAGATTTGGGCTGCAAATATGAGGAGTGGAAACGGAGCTAAAATTAGTATTAGCCTGCCACTTTCTACCCAGGTCGCAAATTAAGAGTAAAATCTTCTATTCAAGTGAAGATATGGAAATCATAATCTATACATTTATAAACTGATATCAAATCCGAATCACTATGGTCAAGTTTATTATTCTTGTTTAAATCCTTATCAGAGACCAGAATAGTGCACGTGGTGGTTTAGAAAATTCATCGTCAAATTAACATGTATTGGGACAAAGGTATTTCTAATAATAACTAAGGTTGCTACTGAAATATACTCAGGGTGCGTTAACGTATCATTCAATATCAACGTAGATAAAGCTACAAATGATAATTCCACTAGAATTGTCACAGCAATAGATTTAATATTTCCAGATGATGACAGTCTAACTTGTACTAACAAGGAAGATGGAAAAATCAAATGATAGGGGAATGAGTTCAGTTAGTTAACAATCATTTTCTTAGTAAATACAAGATTCAGTTTGTTATCTTATCAGAGAACTATTATTACACAACATTTCTATCTATCCTATGGTATCACATAGGATTTGTTTTCTCTGGGAAAATTAATGATTAAAGGAGAGTTTGGAATGATTAGTTCCATATATCCTGTTCAAGGAAAATTCTTCAGACTTTGTTTAAATCTTTAAAAACAAGAATTTTTAATGTACGAGGAGTTAACACGATTTACTTATAAATCCAGTTCAGTATCTGAAAGAGCAAAAATTTATGGTAGGATAACTAGCTCTCCCTTCAGGTTGGGGTCATTTTTCGAATAGAAAGAGTAATTACCTGGAGAAATGTTTGTAGCTAGATATTCCGAAAAACTTCCTGGAGTTATTTCTACTGTAAATATTTTGCCATCCATGGGATCCCCTGTACCATTTCCGTTGGTGAAAGTATGAGTTTCTGTCAAATTATTCAAAACTAATAATTCTTCACCTTGCTTTATGGTGGTTTTCATCGGACTAAATATTGGGCTCCCTTGGTCATCCGAAGTTATCATTATTACTGCAGATATGGGTGTTGAATCCGCTTCTGAATGGCTCCCTTGAGCATAAACCTGAACAGTTGCATAGGAAATAACACCTATGATCGATGATAAGACGATAATAGAAAACAATATCTGTCTTGGTTTTTGGTCCATAAAAATATCTTATTAATTCTCGTATAAAAATCTACAAAGAAGTTGAATGGACTGTTTGGTTTTTACTAAATAAATGGTAGCAGATGATTTAGCTCCTTAAATAATTAGGTTCACAGCATGTAAAGCAGATAAATTCTTGCTAGAAAGTTATTCTTTAGTAAGAATTCACAAGAAGTTCTATCAAAAATAAAAATGGCGGAATTTAACTAAGGCAAATCTGTGGAGATGTCACTTAATGATGAAAGAGTTTCATTCAAATCTTTGTTTGCTGTAGACCATACAATCAGTGTTTGTGTATCTCCTGTGCCTTTTTGACCTCCTCTTAGGTCCTTAAAGTCGTATATGATCTAGTATTATTCCTGCATCATTGTTTTGTTTAACGTAAGTGTCCATATCTTGTGTTGGGGCAATTATGACCCCTATAGTATCTAGGCTGGTAGAGTTTATGGTAGTATTTGACGAAGTAGACGTGAATACAGTCATATGTATATTTTCAAACGTAATAGAACCAGTCATAGTTACACCAGGATCGCCTTCTACTTAATAATTAAATGATCCAGGATTGTTGAAGGTGAATGATATAGAGGGTTGACTATCAATTATTGCGCCTGTATTAAACACCGTATTACTTTGTGCGCCTTTAACATCGACCGTACGCTCATGACCAACATCGCCATTAGACCAAAGCACAGTAGTTCCTGTGTTAATAGCCACATTGTCTGGAACCAAATGTTGATCTAAAAAAAGTTTCATTTTCTTCACCTTCTTGATGATGACTTTCATTTGGGATTAGGATTACTAGGGTTTTAATATTGTTAATATTGTTACCTAGTGTCATTGTTTTTTATCGAACATACGATTAGCGTTAATATTTGGTTGTATAATATCAAACGCATTTGTACTATTACCTGACGAATTTTGCTGTGCAGAAACATTATTTGCAAAGATCGATAACATCAGTAACAAACCAAAAATGCACCAATCAAACAGAATATGTGAGTAGTTGATTTGTTGTTGCTAAACATTAAGATTCAAATGGTCTTAACATCAAATAAGATAATGGACTATTTTCACTCAATAAGAATTGTGGATAGAACTATATAATACCATTCTGCCGTGAAAATTCCATCGTTTATACCCTAGCCGTTCTCTCTTAATTTAAAGACATATCGTGATAAACCAAAACGATAAAGGTAAAGATAAGAATATATTATAACCCGAGACATGTCTTACACAATCTTTAAGACTGACAATATGGTAAAATGTGCGCATCATTTAGGCTTGATGCTTACATCCAGACAGGTTAATCATGCTTGTCTGGATGCAAAAGCCATATTTTCAGTTTCCTATCAGTTGCTCAGTCCTAATGGTCAATGGATCATTACAAAAATGGGTATGGATTTCACCATGGTTGTTGCTACAAGGAAGAAATAGAGATTTCTGACAAAGTTAATAAAAAAAATTAAGTAGAACAATAATAGTGAGTAGGCTCAAATTTCTGTTGGGATACTAGTAATACCTTTTTCAAATTCCTCCAGGCTTAGTATTTCACAGGTTATAACCGCGTCTATTAACAAACATTGGCTTCGCACTAATTATTACAATGGTGATTTTGATTATAATTTCATGTTCCTGCAGAATACATTCGACTTTAACGTTTTGATGGTTTTGCCTGCAGTAATTTCTATATTGGTTGGAATTCTGTTATTTTTTTGACAAAAAAATAGTTCTAGTTCCTAACAGGTTTTTGTTCAGTCAATTCCTTTGTGTCTTTGGTAGCACTTGTAAATTGACATTATTACATATGAACACTAATGAAAAATTATGGTAACAATCAATATGGCAGCCATGGTAAGAAACCTAATATCTGAGTCTAATTAGTAAAACTGACATTCAAAATACAACTTTTGCTTCAGGGTAACTCGAGAATATTGTATATTCAAATCAAATTGGTAGATCTGCTTAATCTGATTCACATGGTAGTCCTTATAAAAGGATTTAGAAGGTATAGTATACATATGATTTCCAAGAAAATTACTTGAGATATAATACCAAAATCTATTGTTGAGTCTTAAATTCGGAGGCGCTAGAATCTATTAACAGTATGTTTTTAATCATTGAATATCCAATACTCTAATTATGTGGGGCGATTTGGACAAAAATCAGATTGACGGTTTTCTAAAATCAGAATTAATAGGAAGATTAGGTTGTTTTGATGGTAACAAAATGTATGTTGTACCTATAACTTACGCTTATAATAATGGATATATTTATGGGCATACAAAAGATGGCTTAAAAATTCATATGATGCGAAATAATCCAAATGTCTGTTTTGAAATTGATTGGATGAAAGACATGAACAATTGGAAAAGTGTGATTGTTTATGGAACTTTTGAGGAATTAAAAGAGGAAGATGCTAATAACGGATTGGAAATTCTAATGAAATCAATCATGTCTAATTTAGATAGAAAATCCTATCCGACTGAAGCATCTGATCATGAAAATCATGGTATTGAAAATTATGCATTTCAGCACTCATTTTTATCCCCATTCTTACACAATAAGAATAATGAAATTTTTGAAATAGTGGTTTATCGAATAAAAGTGAATGAAGCTACAGGGAAATTCGGAAATAATATAGAATCTACTGCTAATAATTAGAATATGATCTTTATTTAGTTCCAGACTTTGGTGTAGCAAATTTTCCCAGTTTGAATTTTTCAATCTTTGAAATAAAGTCAGTTTAAAACTTAGAAAATTATGAACTTGTGATCGAGATAGTTTCTTCTTAATTATAGTAAGGATATCTCAATCAACCTAATGAAATCTAGCAGCTAGAAGAATTGAATCCATCCCACTAGTAGATAATTATGCTTATATGATTTGAAAATATCAAAAGTTAGCCTTTTACGTAGGCATGACCTATAGTATAGATTGTTAGCGATATGAAAAAGTATTGCTGTAGAGAATTACACCAACTAGAAGATGATTCCTGGGAGAGAGGGTTTGGAGTCAACATAATTGAAAAAAACAAGGTAGAGATATTCTGCATGGATGATGCTGGTTATCCCAAGCGTATAGATGTATATACATTCAATTACTGTCCCTTTTGTGGCAATAAACTGTAATCAAGTCAGTGAAAAAAACCAAAACATATTAAAACTTAACTTATCTCCCACAAGATTCTTCAGATCAATTTTAAATTAATTCCTTGTGCTTTTAATTATGAAATGAAAAGTCAAATTACATTCAATCCTAATGAACTTACTTTGATATCCATCCTTGCAAAATCTTACTATTATTATTGCCCTAGTGAACATAAAAATGTAGATAAATTGTTATTCATTTACTTTATCTATATCCAAAGTCTATACTAGAAATGACCAAACCTAATAGATTTTTAAAAACAGTAAAGACTCTATCAATTCGTAATTGCCTGGGTATTATGACTTTCTAGTGAAGGTAATCCTTTTTTGTAGTTTATAGTTATGTTTTCCCCTTGTTGGTAAGGGCAACTATCAATGGACCTAGGTACGCCATCCGATGGTTCGACTATGCATGTTTCACCTTGTTTAATTTGTACTGTTACACTCTCTTGGATACTTGAACTAAAAAGTTGAGTTAATGAGCCCCCCATAAGCATAAAAACTACGACTACTCCGGCTATGACAAAAAGTACTGCAAGCCATTTGGGAGAAAATTCAAAATCCATGATAATACATATTCTATTGGGCTAAGCTGTAATTATAATGTTCCATTTAACAACTTTACTTTGGTTGATTAACAATGAAACAAAGCAAGCGACAAGGCAAAAACAGTTAAAGTTTCTGTTCTATAAGATATCATTTACAAGTAATGAATTAATACGTTTATTTAACAAATCGTATAGTGGAAATTCAGGACCGTAATAATGATTAAAAACATATTAGTAACAGATGATGGGACAGAGGTTTCAAATAGGGCATTTGAAGTTGCGTCTGAAATTGCTAAACCCTGTGACGCACATGTAACATTGCTTTATGTAGTAGATCTTATCGAGGATCCAAATACCATGATATTTGGCAACAATAAGGACCTTATTGAAAAGGCCAAATTGATGAATCTAAAGACATCAAAGGAAAACCAATGGATTAAAAAAGTACAACAAAATATCAATAAGTTAAACCAACAAAATATAACTTCTGAAAGCATTTGCCTAACTGGAAATGCTGCTGAAAAAATTCTTGAATATGCATCTACTAAGAAGGTAGACATGATTGTTATGGGTAGTAGTAACAGACTAAAAGGTATTTCGAAAATAAAAGCACTTGGTAGTGTTACTAGAAAGGTATCGGAGTTGGCAGACTGTCCAGTTCTTATAGTGCATTGAACAACCCACTTTTTTGTCAAACCTAATACTAGGTAATAAATAGACTATCGATAACAAATAGTCTAGTTATTGGTTGAATTAATTAAGGGTGAAAGTAGTTGCCATCATCATATACTCTTTCTATTTTCTTCTAACTTCTGGTATCAAATTCAAGATTAGTTCATAAGATGCATACTTTTCTACAAATTCTCCACCTCTCTGTATTTCTCTTGTGTTTGATGAATAATTTGCATGTGTATCATGTGAAAGTCGAACTAGTGTTACGGCATTTAGATCCTCTGGATAAATCGTGATGCAATCAGGACGGATCTCATTTATCATTTTCATGATTTGTTCATAATTACAACAATTGTTGGTACGTTCGGATATATTATCTGGTATGCATGTTAAGTTAAAATATTCAACATCTTTTCTTCCCTCCAAGATGCCATGTCTAATTTCAAAATCCTTTTTGGCCATAATGGATGTAATTTGACCAAATATAATCATTTTTCGGTTTCCAATATCCTTTTTGGTAGTGACTCCAGGTTGAGTTTAAATGATGGGACTCTAACTGTGACAATCTCATTCCTTAATATCCAAAAGATATCTTAACAAAGATTTTGTCGTTAACCATTCAAATTCAGCATTTAATGAAGAGAAACACAGGTTTTGAAGAGCTCAATACCAACAATCATCGCTGTTTCATAGTAATTTCGTTTAATCTATTTAGTTTGTTCAACCCGAAGTAACTCATTGTTAATCACCTTCACAACTATTTACAGGACAATCATAACGTATTTCAGTCATAATAAATTTTGCATAACTAAAATTTCCAGCTTGAGTATTCCATGCTACCTCAAGAGCCATTGGAACCATGGTGTTCTCTATTGCGGTATAATCTGAATATTGACCAAACCATTTTTGATTTACGTATAAGTTATTTATAGATCTAAATCGATTACCTTCCATCCGTGTAATCTCCCCCTTTTCGTTAAAATAGAATATCAGGCTGACTGTAAGTCCTGCAAATTTAACCACAGCTCTTGCAGAATTCAAATCTATTTCTTGCCAATGGAGATAATCACTTGGCAATAGTGCCGTGGGAAATAACGGTGCTTCGCCTAACCATCTCATCAGCTCCCCGCTATCCAGTTCTCTACCCTTAGGTGCATCAACTATTGTGACAAATGACATTAACTTTATCTGAAAGTTACCTTTTCCTTCAACATATTCATCCAACCCTGTTATCCAGATGAATGGCAACAATTGTATTTTGCCTACCCACACCAATCCAGGTTTTTCGATGGAAAAGTATTCTTCCCCCTTAATGGGCATCCATTTTTGATTTTCATTCTGTCGAAATTGCCCCTCATGTTTTAACTTTACATAACTAATATAGTGTTGTCCTTCTTTTAAAGAATATTTGAAATATCGTTGAACGGGTACAGGCAGATTTTTTATCTGATCAAAGGTAAATTTATTATCAGATATATTTTTGGATATGCTATAAAGCTTTTGGATATTTTCTTTTATACTGGAATCAAACAATGTTTTAGATATGCCTGTATAAATGATAAGTCTTGACACATTGAGTTGAGAATGATAAATATTGCCATTTTGCAGCCTTTCATTATTTGTAATGGTTTGTCAAATAATTAATTTTATGTTTACTAAATAATTTAAAATTTACTAATGATCATGGATTAGTTTGAAAGGACATAATTTAGAACCTTTAATATTTTCCATCTTTTAGGTGTTT
>Ga0310906_10000175_pt1 | contig 14673 bp, 15 predicted proteins | sample C48D3metaG_FD_203749 | JGI IMG/M metagenome (GOLD analysis project Ga0310906, IMG submission 203749) | Lab incubated soil microbial communities from West Virginia University Organic Research Farm, Morgantown, WV, United States - C48D3 | ecosystem: Environmental > Terrestrial > Soil >...
CGATACCATCCGGGTTCTGGCCTGGCTCAAGTAGAACGCGCCGCAGACCAAGGTAATTGTCGTTTCCAATCGGGTGCCGACCGGTGGCGCTCTCGAAATCAGCAAGAAAGATTTCGAGCAGTCCATCGAGCGCGATGTCGATATTGTTTTCCCGGACGACCGCAAGGTCGCGGCTCAGGCCGCCAAGCTGGGCAAGCCGATGGCCGAAATCGCGACCGGCAAGATGGCCGCACCCTTCACGCAGCTGTCGAACATGGTTCTGAGCCATGCCAGCGAGGAAGGCGTGACCGCGGACAGCAAGGGCGCTCCAGGCGCGAAATCGCTGGTCGACAATCTGAAGTCGATGCTGGGCAAGCCGAAAGACAAGGCTGCGTAACTAGTGCTGCGATCGCGTGAGGGAGATCCCCAGCGGTCGCTGAGACAAGCAGGACGAACGGACAGATCATGATCTATATCATCATCGTGGCGGTCGGCGTGTTGGGCGTGCTCCTGCTTGGATCCCAGGCGATGAGCGGGCCGAACCCGCGCAAGTCGCTCAAGCGCCGCGTCGAACTCATCAAGGAACGACATGGTGAGGGCGGCGTACTGGCGGCCAATGCCCAGGCGCAGATCCGCAAGCTGATGGCTGCCCGTGCAAGCCGTGTGGACGGCTGGGCATCGACGCTCATTCCAAAGCCGGAAATGATGCGGCGCCGGCTGGATCAGACCGGCAAGGACATCACGCTCGGTAAATACATGATTTCTTCGGGAGGCATCACGCTGTTCGTCGCTGCCTTGCTGATGATCAAGAGCATGCCTTTCCTGCTGGCCCTCTCCGTCGGCCTGTTCGCTGGCATAGCGATCCCGCATTTCGCAGTGGGGTTCCTGATCAAGCGCCGCGTCAACCAGTTCAACTCGAACTTTCCAGACGCGATCGAGCTGATGGTCCGTGGCCTTCGTTCGGGCCTTCCGATTACCGAAACGCTCGGCATCGTCGCCGGGGAAATCACCGGTCCCGTGGGCATCGAGTTCCGCGCGGTTGCCGACAAGATGAAAATCGGCCGGACGATGGAGGCCGCGCTCCAGGAGACTTCCGACCGCCTCGGCACTGCTGAATTCCAGTTCTTCGTCATCACGCTGGCGATCCAGCGCGAGACGGGCGGCAACCTGGCGGAAACCCTGTCGAACCTGGCGGACGTGCTGCGCAAGCGTGCCCAGATGAAGCTCAAGATCCGCGCGATGAGTTCGGAATCCAAGGCTTCGGCCTACATCGTCGGCTCGCTGCCATTCATCGTCTTCACAATGGTTTACATGGTGAACCAGCACTACATGAGCGGCTTCTTCACTGACCAGCGCCTGATGGTGGCCGGCCTTGGCGGGCTGTGCTGGATGAGCATCGGCGTGTTCATCATGGCCAAAATGGTCAGCTTCGAAATCTAGCGGAAACACAAACGATGGATGCTTCAACCGGTCCTACGCTCCTCGGTGTCAACGTAATCTACGTTGCGACCATTCTTAGCGCGGTCGCGACGCTGGCCGTGATAGTCGCGATCTATGCTGCCACGACCGTGCGTGATCCGATGGCGCGCCGGGTCAAGGCACTCAACGAGCGACGCGAGCAGCTGAAGGCCGGCATTGTCGCCTCGACCAACAAGCGCAAGAAGATAACCAACAAGAATGTCGCCGCCGACCGCGTGCGCGGCATCCTCAGCAGCTTCAAGATGCTGCAGGACGACCAAATCAAGAAAACGCAGGTCCGCCTGATGCAGGCCGGCATCCGCACCAAGGACCTGGCTTTCTTCATCATCTTCGCGCGCTTCGTCCTGCCGGTCGTGCTGGGCATCGGCGCGGTCGTCCTCATCTATTGGGTCGACTTCTTTCCGACCTGGTCCTGGTTCAAGAAATATGCCTTCGTCGCCGGGACCTTGGTCGGTAGCTACAAGGCGCCCGACCTTTGGCTGAGCAACAAGGTCAAGAAGCGCAGTGACGCGGTCCGCAAGGGCCTTCCCGACGCGCTCGACCTGCTGGTAATTTGCGCCGAAGCCGGCCTCACCGTCGACGCAGCATTCAACCGCGTCGCCAAGGAGCTGGGAAAGGCCTATCCCGAACTGGGCGACGAATTCGGCCTCACGGCGATCGAACTGGGCTTCCTCAGCGAGCGCCGCCAGGCGTTCGAGAATCTGGCGACCCGCGTCGACCTTGAATCGATCCGCGGCGTGGTCACGACCATGATCCAGACCGAGAAATACGGTACTCCGCTGGCTTCCGCGTTGCGTGTGCTGTCGGCGGAATTCCGCAACGAACGGATGATGCGCGCCGAGGAAAAGGCCGCCCGCCTCCCGGCGATCATGACCATCCCGCTGATCCTGTTCATCCTGCCGACCCTGTTCATCGTCATCCTGGGTCCGGCGGCCTGCTCGATCAGCGACAATCTGCTCAAGCAGTAAGCCTCGCGGCGTCAATGTCCGGGGGACATTGACCAAAGCGGGCTCGCTTCGGGGGTGGGGAAACCGCCGTCGCTTCCTCAAGGGAGCGGCGGCGGTCCTCGTTTCGGGAACGAAAGAGCCGCAACGGCGGTTGATGCACCGGTAATTCATTCAGGGTGATCGACATGCTGCAATTCTCCACCGATCAGTGGATCATCGTCGGGCTCGTCTTCTTGCTCGGCCTGTTTATCGGCGGCTTCATTTTCACGGGCGGTGGTCGCAAGTGGAAGCATCGCTTCCGCAACGAGCAGGAGCGTCGCGAACAGTTGGAACTCAATCTTGCCGAGCGTGAGAAGGAATGGCGGGAACGGGATTCCCTGCGGGAAGCGGCAATCAAGGACAGGGATCGGCCGATTGCCGAGGCGCGCGCTGACGATCCGGTCCCCTAGCGCCAGCTAGCCTTCGATCTTCGAGAAATCCGCGACCGTGTGAACCGCATCGCGGAATCGCGCGAGCAGGTTCAGCCGGCGTGCTCGTAGCCCCGCATCCGGGTCATTGACTGTCACCTTGTCAAAGAATGCGTCGATCGGACGGCGAAGGGTTGAAAGCGCCTCCATCGCACCGGTGAAATCCTCCTGCTCGACTGCCTCGGCGGCATGCGGCTGCGCATTGTCTAGCGCATCGACCAAGGCCTGCTCGTCCGCGTCGGCCGCGGCGGACGACGCGGCCTTGGCGTCCCACTTCTCCTTCTTGAGGATATTGGCCGCACGCTTGTAGCCGGCGAGCAAATTGGCGCCCTCAGGCTTCTCGACAAAGCCCTGCAGCGCCTTCACGCGCGCCAACAGCCTTACCAGATCGTCCTCGCCGCCAAGCGCAAACACCGCATCGATCAAGTCGTGCCGCACGCCAGCGTCGCGTTGTTGCACCTTTAGCCGGTCGGCAAAAAATTCGAGAATCTCGGGCGCGGCACGGTCGAGCCGGTGGGCGGCATCGGCCTCACGCGATTGTCCGGCGCGAATGGCAAGCGATCCGCGCACGGCCTGGGTCAGCCCCACTCTCAGCCCGTTGCGGATAATCAGTTCGATGGAGGCAATCGCTGCGCGGCGGAGTGCAAAGGGATCTTTCGAGCCGGTGGGCTTCAAATCAACGCCGAAAAAGGCGCAAATCGTGTCAAGTTTGTCCGCCAGGCTGACAGCGACTGTCACCGGCGAGATCGGCACGCCATCGCCCGGCCCGACGGGCTTGTAATGGTCGCGAATGGCGTCGGCGACGGCATCCGGCTCACCTTGCGCGCGAGCCAAATAGCCGCCGATTACGCCCTGCAACTCGGGAAACTCGCCGACCATGCCGGTGACGAGATCGGCCTTGGCCAGGCGCGCGGCGCGCTCGGCCTGGTCGGCGTCGCCACCCTTGACGATCCCTTCCTCGGCCAGCCAGCGCGCTAGCTTGGCAACGCGCTCGACCCTCTCGGCAACGGTGCCGAGCTTTTCGTGGAAAACGATGCCCGAGAGCTTCCGCGCTTGCTCCGCGAGCGGAGCTTTGAGGTCATGCTCCCAGAAGAATCGGGCATCGGCCAGCCGTGCGGCCAGAACCCGCTCATTGCCGGCAACAATGGCTTCGCCGCCGTCATTGGCGTCGATGTTGGCGACGCAGACAAAGCGCGGCGCCAGTTTCCCCTGCCCGTCCCGCATCACGAAGTATTTCTGGTTGATGCGGGCGGTGAGCTGGATCACCTCCTCGGGCACTTCGAGGAAGGCGGGGTCGAACGAGCCCAGCAATGGCACGGGCAACGAGGTCAGGCCGGCATTCTCAATGACCAGCCCCTCGTCCTCCACAAGTGCGAACCCTGCCTGCTTTGCCGCTTCCGCCGCCCCGTCGCGAATGGTCGCTTCTCGTTCTTCCTGGTCGACGATCACATGGCAGGCGCGCAATTTCTCGACATAGTCGTGCGCTCCGCCGATCGTAATCGGTCCGGGATGATGGAAGCGATGACCCAATGTGGTAGCGCCGCAGGGCACTCCATCGATAGCGACCGGGACGATCTCCTCGCCAAGCAGTGCGACGATCGAGTGCAGCGGCCGTACCCAGCGAAGTGACGAAGTCGAGGTCGATTTTTCGCCCCAACGCATTGATTTTGGCCAAGGAAAATCGCGCACGATGGTCGCGACGGCTTCGGCCAGCACGCCGCCGGTTGCTCGGCCGGGCCGTTCGACCACCGCGAACCAGGTGCCGTCACGGTCCTGAAGCTGGTCCTGCTTGAGACCGGTCTTGCGCAGGAAGCCTTCGAGGGCCTGGGGCGGCGCCGACGTCCGCGGACCCTTAAGCTCCTCGCTGACGGCCTCGGTCGATTGGGGTAGCCCCCTGGCGATCAAGGCCAGCCGCCGCGGTGTCGAATAAGTAGTGATGCCCTCGTGGCGAAGGCCCGCTTCTGCCAAACTCTCCGCGAACATCCGGGCAAGGTCGTTGCGCGCCCTGGATTGCATCCGGGCGGGGATCTCCTCCGACAGCAGCTCGAGCAGGAAATCTGCGCTCACGCCTCATACCCCATGTGCGTCATCCACGCCCCGCACGCGCCCTTCGCCAGATCGCGCACCCGGCCGATATAGGCCTGCCGCTCGGCAACCGAGATCACGCCCCGCGCCTGCAGTGTATTGAAGATATGGCTGGCCTTGATCGCCTGTTCATAGGCCGCGATTGGCACACCGGCCTTCAGGCTGTTTTCGCTCTCCGCCGCCGCCTGCTTGAACTGTTCGAACAGCCGGTCGGTATCGGCAACTTCGAAATGCCATTTCGACATTTCGCGCTCATTCTCCAGGAAAACGTCCCCATAGGTTACGCCGTCGTTGTTGAAGGAGAGGTCGAAGACATTGTCCTTGCCCTGGATGTACATCGCCAGCCGCTCAAGCCCGTAGGTCAGCTCGCCCGAAACCGGCTTGCAGTCGAACCCCCCCACCTGCTGGAAATAGGTGAATTGGGTCACTTCCATCCCATCGCACCATACCTCCCAGCCCAGGCCCCAGGCGCCGAGCGTCGGGCTTTCCCAATCGTCCTCGACGAACCGGATGTCATGCTTGAGCGGGTCGATGCCGATCGCGTCCAATGAGCCGAGATAGAGCTGCTGCAGATTGTCCGGGCTCGGCTTCAGCATCACCTGGTACTGGTAATAATGGCCCAGCCGGTTGGGATTTTCGCCATAGCGCCCGTCGGTCGGCCGTCGGCACGGCTGGACATAGGCAGCTTTCCACGGATTTGGCCCAAGCGCCCGCAGCACGGTCGCCGGATGGAACGTCCCCGCGCCCATCTCCATGTCGTAGGGCTGCAGGATGACGCAGCCCTGCTCGCCCCAATAGCGATGCAGGGTCAGGATCAGGTCCTGGAAGCTAAGGCTCACGTTTTTGGCATTCCCGTTAAGAAACTGTTCGGGGGCTTTGGCGGATGATTTCGCCATCGGCAAGTGGACGAGCGCCGCCCTCGTACCTACCTTCCCGGGAAACGACTGGAGTTTGGAAAAACCATGAGCCTGTTAAAGCGTCTTGGCCACAAGCTGGCCGCCTTCAGTGCAATTGCCGCCACCGCCTGCGCGGCGCCCGCCGCCGGCCCCAAGCCGGCAAGCCCCGCCCTGTGGAAAGTCGCCGACAGCGACACGACGATCTACCTGTTCGGAACGATCCACCTGCTGCCGCCTGGCACGAAATGGCGTAGCCCCGCGTTCGACAAGGCCGCGACCGGAGCGGACATGCTGGTGGTCGAGACGGTGGTCGACGAAAAGCATCCTGAAGCGACGATCGGCGAATTGTTCAAGCTGGCCACGTCAGAAGGCTTGCCGCCGCTGTCCGCGCGGGTACCGACCGCCAACAAGGCTGCCCTGGAAACGGCGATCGCCAAGTCGGGCATCCCGGTCCAGGTGCTCGACAAGATGGAAACCTGGGCTGCGGCCTTCCTGTTGCTAAGCGTCCAGTTCAAGGATCTTGGCCTGGATCCGGGTTCGGGCGTCGAGACCTCGCTCAAGAAGCAATTCGAGGACGGCGGCAAGCCGATCGACCAGCTCGAAACCAATGCCGAGCAGCTCGGCTTTTTCGACAGGCTGTCAGAGGATTCTCAGCGAAAGTTCCTGATCGCCGTGGTTGAGGACGCTTCCTCGATGAAGGGCGAATTCGACGGGATGCTGCGCGCATGGACGAGCGGCAACGTCAAGGAAATCGCCAAGACCTTCAATGCCGACCTCAGCGACGCAGCCGAGCTCAGAGACGCGTTGCTGGTTCGCCGCAATGCCAATTGGGCCCGCTGGGTTCGGGGCCGGCTCGACAAGCCAGGAACGGTGCTGGTCGCAGTGGGTGCCGGCCATCTTGCCGGCGATCAATCGGTAGTCAGCCTGCTGCAGAAAGACGGCCTCAAGGTCACACGGGTCCAATAATCCACCGCCTCAGGGCTCAACTCGTCGCAAATCAGGTGAATTCCTCGCTGGGTTTATTGACCGTTAACCATTATTGCCCAACTAGTTAGACCTCAAACGGCGGGGGGTCGCCAGTGAGTTGGATTCGATTTAGCAGCGGGCGGAACGCGTCCGCGAAACGGCATTTCGCCAAGGGAGCGAGCGCACTTGCGCTGCTGCTCGCGTCGATTGCTTGCCCGATCCAGGCTGCGCCAATGCCGGCCATTCCGGCCCCTGCCCTGATTCGTGCGACCCCGGCGATGTGGGAAATCCGCGATTTGGACACCACCATCTATTTGTTCGGCACGTTCCACACGCTCGATCAACGGACCGCATGGTTTGGCGACAGGGTTCGCGCCGCCTTCGACGAATCTGGCGAACTGGTTCTGGAAACCATAGTCCCGGAAGATGGGACCAAGCTGCAGGCGGCCGCAGACGCGGAGGTAACGGAAGTCGCGGCCGATGGGTCGCGCCGCATTAAACCGTTCATGGCGCAGACGCAGAATGCGATGCGCCAGGGCCGCGCAATCGGTCTTTCGGTGGAAAATGGCGCCGACGCGGTGCTTCGCCGGCTCGCAGAGGATTCAGGCAAGCCGGTTGCCGGGCTCGAGGGGTTCGAGGAACAGCTCAATACAATGGCCCGGATTCCGGCCCCGCCTCCGACCGGTTCGACCATGGCCGCGGCCGCGGCGGCGATCACACTCAACGACCTGCTCGGCGCCTGGACCAAGGGTGATACGGGCGCCTTTTCCAACATGCTGGCCGGTTTCGAGGAGAAATCGCCGGTCGCCTACCGGATTCTGATCGCCGACCGAAACGCGCGGTGGGGCCAATGGATTTCCGACCGGCTGGAGCAGCCCGGCGTCGTATTCGTCGCGGTAGGTTCGGGCCATCTCGCCGGCAAGGACAGCGTACAGCACTGGCTGGCCGCTCGCGGCATTACCGCCACCCGCGTCAGCTGACCCGACAACCTTGCCAAAAGGGGGTCGCGCCCGTATAGGCGCGCGCTTGCCCACCCATGGTCATCCCTGGAGGCGTGGCGGGGCAAGGAAAACTCAGAAGGAACAAGCGAAATGAGCGAACAGCTAACGCTGCCCGCCGAAGCGCGCGATCGGGCTGGCAAGGGAGCCTCCCGTGCACTGCGTCGCGATGGCCGGGTCCCCGCCGTGGTTTACGGCGAGAAGAAAGAGCCTCTCTCGATCCATGTCGAAGAGAAGCTGCTGACGAAAATGCTCCACACGGGGCATTTCATGAATAGCGTCGTCATGGTCGATGTCGGCGGCAAGGCGACCCGTACCCTTCCCAAGGCGGTCGATTTCCACCCGGTGACGAGCCGGCCGATCCATGTCGACTTCCTGCGGATCGGCGAGCACAGCAAGGTCAACGTCAACGTGCCGGTCCGCTTCGACAATGAAGAGGCTTCGCCGGGCCTGAAGCGCGGCGGCGTGCTCAATATCGTCGTCCACGACCTGGCCCTGGTTTGCGATGCCTCCGAAATTCCGGAAGAGATCCACATCCCGCTCGACGGGCTGGAAATCGGCGATTCGATTCACATCAGCCAGGTCAAGCTGCCCAAGGGCGCCAAGCCGGCGAATGAAGACGAAGACTTCACCGTCGCGACCATCGTCGCACCGTCGGCAATGAAGCAGACCGAGGAAGAGGCCGCGCCTGAGGGCGAGGTCCCGACCGTCGGTGAGGAAGAGGGCGAAGGCGAAGGCGAAGCCGGAGCCGCGGCCGAAGGCGGCGAAGAAGCTTAAGCTTCCCTCAAGCCAATCGAACAAGGACGCCCATCCCGCTTGCGGGGTGGGCGTTTTTGCTGGCAGGACGCGGGCCATGCAGATCTGGGCAGGCCTCGGCAATCCGGGGGCGCAATATGCGCTCCATCGCCATAATGTCGGGTTCATGGCCGTCGACGCCATTGCCGAGGTGCATGGGTTCGGCCCGTGGCAGAAGAAATTCCGGGCTCTCGCCAGCGAAGGCCGGATCGGCCGCCACAAGATCCTGCTGCTGAAACCGCAAACCTATATGAACGACAGTGGCGACGCGGTTCAGCAGGCCCTCAAATTCTACAAGCTGGACGAAGGCGCGCTCACCGCCTTCCACGACGAGCTCGACCTTGCGCCTTTCAAGGTGAAGGTGCGCACTGGCGGGGGCCTCGCCGGCCACAATGGTCTTCGCTCGATCAATGCCTCGCTCGGGCCGGATTTCCGCCGAGTGCGGATCGGCATTGGCCATCCCGGCCACAAGGACCGGGTGACGCCTCACGTACTGGGCAATTATGCGAAGAGCGAAATGGAGCCGTTGTCCGACTTGCTCGGAGCGATCGCGGCGGAGGCCGAATGGCTGGCCGATGGTGACGACGTCCGCTTCATGAGCGAGGTGGCGCGGCGGCTCGGCGAAGCATAATCCCGGGGGGAAATCGTCTCGACGCGAGCAAGCTTGAAACTCATTTCTTTCTCGCCAACGCGGGATGTTGCCGCCGCCGGAAATGCCCGTTGAACGCAATCGTGATGCGATCTTCATCACTGTCGTTGGGATGCACCCAATGGACGAGATAAGCGGGAAAGATCAGCACCTGGCCCGGCTGGGGCTTGACGATGATCTTCTGGGCAGTGATCGGCGCTTCGATAATCCCGCCGCTCGGCAAGGGCCTGTGCGGCGCCAGGAATTCGATCGCGCCGCCCTGCCCTTCATCGGCCTGCGGTACGCGGACGTAATAGACGCCGGACCAAAAGCTGCCGATATGGTCGTGCGGGGAATTATAGCCGCCACGCGGATTGACGTTGATCCAGCCGTCGGCGACCAGATCGATATTGTTGAAATCGGTTTGCGGAGCGAATTGCTTCGTCGATTGCGCCAGCATTCGAAGGATCAATTGCGCCAGCGTCGATTGCGCAGGTTCCTTGCGCTCGAACAGGTCCCTTTCCGAATGCCAGCCCTTGCGATTGCTCTTGGTCATCCCACCCTCGGCAGCCTGGCGCTGGGCGATTTCCTTGAGCAGGGCGCGATTGAGCTTGTCGGCATCAGCGACCTCAAAGCGCAGCAGGGGCGTCGGAAACATGTCGTCGGCGGATTGAAGCTTGAATGCCAATTCGGTCCCCCTGGCCTGCCCCAGGGTTCAAAGCCTCTCGCGAGGCCAAGCGCAAGAGGCTAAGCGACCAGCATGGCTGTTCGCACTCTCTTCGCCACGCACCTTTATCAAGCGTCAATCGACGATGACGCGCTGCTCGGCGAGCTGGCGCATTCGATCAGGACGCTCGCCACGGACGACGCGGCAGGCCGCCGCTGGAGCCGCGACAAGGGCTATCGCGGTTACACCAGCTATGCCTCGTTGAACGACCTGCCGCAGCGCGACCCCACGTTTGACGACCTTCGCAAATTGCTGTCGCGCCATGCGGCAGGCTTCGCCGGCGATTTGGCCTTCGATCTCGGCCGCAAGCCGAGGCTCGACAGCCTGTGGGTCAACCTCTTGAAGCCCGGCGGCCACCACGCCGGCCATATCCACCCCCATTCGATCCTGTCGGGCACGTTTTACGTCGAAGCGCCCAAGGGCAGCGGCGTCATCCGCTTCGAAGATCCCAGACTTCCGCAGATGATGGCGGCGCCGATCCGCAAGGCCGATGCGCCGGAGGATCTGCGCACCTTCGTCACGGTGGATCCGCAGCCTGGGTTGCTGCTGATGTGGGAAAGCTGGCTCCGGCACGAAGTGCTGCCGGGCCAGGCCAAGGCAGACCGGCTCAGCATCAGCTTCAATTTTGCCTGAAGCCCGTCTAAGGGCGGCGCTCAGCTTTCCCTTCAGGACGACCCATGGGCTTTAAATGCGGTATCGTCGGCCTGCCGAACGTCGGCAAGTCGACCCTCTTCAACGCGCTGACCGAGACGCAGGCGGCGCAGGCGGCCAACTATCCCTTCTGCACGATCGAGCCGAACGTCGGCCAGGTCGCGGTTCCCGATCCGCGGCTCGACCGGCTGGCGGCCATCGCCGGCTCGGCCAAGATCATCCCAACCCAGCTGGCGTTCGTCGATATCGCTGGGCTGGTGAAGGGCGCGTCGAAGGGCGAAGGCCTCGGCAACCAGTTCCTCGGCAACATCCGCGAGGTGGATGCAATCGTCCATGTCCTGCGCTGTTTTGAGAACGACGACATCCAGCATGTCTCCAACAAGGTCGATCCGATCGCGGACGCCGAAGTGGTCGAGACCGAGCTGCTGCTGTCGGACCTCGAAAGCCTCGAAAAGCGCGTCCCCAACCTGGTCAAGCGCGGCCAGCAGGGCGACAAGGAATCGAAGATCGCCGCGTCCGTGCTGAGCCAGGCGCTCGACCTGCTGCGCGAGGGCAAGCCGGCGCGCCTCACCAGGCCCAGGGACGATGAGGAAGCGCGGGTTTTCGCTCAGGCGCAGCTGCTGACCGCCAAGCCGGTGCTCTACGTCTGCAACGTCAACGAGGATGAAGCGGCCGGCGGCAACGAGCAATCGCAGCGGGTGTTCGACAAGGCTCATGGCGAAGGCGCCGAAGCGGTCGTCGTGTCGGCCGCAATCGAAGCCGACCTCATCACCATGGACATGGACGAGCGGCTGGCCTTCCTCGAGGAAATGGGCCTGCATGAAACCGGCCTCGCCCGCGTCATCCGCGCCGGATACGACCTGCTGCACCTCATCACCTTCTTCACTGTCGGTCCCAAGGAGGCGCGCGCCTGGACCGTGGAAAAAGGCGGCAAGGCGCCCCAGGCCGCCGGGGAAATCCATACTGACTTCGAGCGCGGCTTCATTCGCGCCGAAACCATCGCCTATGACGACTATATCGCGCTGAATGGCGAGGCCGGGGCGCGCGATGCCGGCAAGCTACGGCAGGAAGGCAAGGAATATGTCGTGAAGGACGGCGACGTCCTCCACTTCAAGTTCAACGTCTAGCGCAGCGCTTCGCGGAATAGCCCGATGCTGAGGGCTCCGGTCACGGCCACCGCGATCCAGCTGACGCTCTGGGCGATCTCATGAGTGCCAACGGTGACCTGGAAGTGGGTCATGATCCGATAGACGTGGACCAGTGCCATCAGTCCGAAGATGATGGCCGCTATCAGCGTGAATGGACGAGACATAACCCCTCCTCGCTAGAATTTGGCCCCCAGGCGTAGCCCAATCGTGCGCGGCTGGCCGGGCACGATCAGCGTGCGCATGCAGCTGCCGCATGCGACGCCGCGGGTCAGCTCGACATCCGCATCGAACAGGTTCGCGGCATAAAGTTCCGCTGACCACCTCGACCAGTCAATACCGGCCGAGAGGTCGAACACGGTCGAGCCCTTGACCTTGCCCAGCCAAGTGTTGGGATCCTGGATTGTCGGCGGCGCCCCGACGATCGCAATCAGCGTGCGCAGCGTTGCCGGGGCAGATCCCTGGTACGCAATGCCGGCCTGCACATGCGCTTTCGCGTCATCGAACACATGCCACGTATAACGACCTGTCGCAGCGCCCTTGAACTTGGGTGTGATTGGCAGACGGCGGCCGCTCGGCACCGAGATGAAGCTCAGGCTGCAATCATCGGTCGTATCGTCGACACCGCCGCAGATATTCCCGCTCGTCTTGGCGTCGGTGTAGGCCGCTGACGCGGTCAGTGAGAGGCCTTCGTAGCTATAGGCAAGGTCGGTCTCGACGCCGTTGATCTTGGCATCGGTGCCGTTGTGAATCTCCGTAAAGCTGTTGGCTCCCAGGAAGCTGAACTGGAATTTTTCCCACTTCTGGTGATAGATTGCGCCGTTCCACCGCAGCCGCCCATCGGCCAGCGTCGTTTTCCAGCCGAGTTCCCAATTGCTCAGGAAGTCCGCGTCATAGGGCGGGATATCACCGCGGCGATTGATACCGCCGGGGCGGAAACCACGCGACCAGGTCGCATAGAACATCAGGTCGTCGTTTGGCTTCCAGGTGCCGTTGAGGCGGTGAATGAAGCCGCTGTCCTTGACGCGCTTGGGGACCACCTTGCCGTTCTTGAAGTCGCCAAGGTTGGTACAGGGACCGCCAGACACTTCTGGCGGCAAGAGCGTCCGATCGCTCGCGTAGGTGTTGGTGTCGCGGTCAAAGAGCCGCTCTCCGCTCACGGTCCAGCATTGCGCTACGCCCGTGCGGTTGCTGCCCGCGGCGTTGGGAGGCGATCCGGAAAATGGCCCGTCACCGCCGTCCGTTGGATTCCGCCCAAAGCCGAAGAAGCCGATCAGCGTATTGTCGAACTTGTACAATCGGCCGCCGGCGGTCAGCGTGATCTGGGGGGTTAAGTCGTAGCTGGCTTCGCCGAATAGCGCATAGTCCTTGTCGACGCGCTTTTGCTGGGTCAGCCACAATGTTTCGGGAAAGCCATTCACCGACAGGAGCGGATCGAGGTTGTCGATCACATAGTCCTGGTGGATCAGGTTCGACTGGCGTTGATAGAATGCGCCGGCGATCACCCGGAACGGCTTGTCGGCTGGCGAAGCGACGCGGAGTTCCTGGCTCAGCTTCTTGAAATGGTCGGTGCCAAAAATGTGCTGGGCCGGGTCGATATTGTTGCCCGCAGCGTCCTGGTAATAGAAATAGCCGAGGCCCCCATAAGCCGCGTACAACTGGTCATATTGGTCGGCATAGTCGGTGTAGTCGCTATGCGTGAACGTTTTCCGGTCAAGGTAGGCGCCCGCATAGGTGATGTCGAAATCGGCGATCTTGCCTTCGACGGTCAGCGCGGCCTGGGTGAACTTGTCCTTACGCACCTCGTCGAAGAAGCGGTCGATGTTGAGATGACCTAGCTCGGGATCGAAGGTGAAGTTGCCGTCGGCCTTGAGATTCTGGTGAAAAATGGTCGGGGTGACCGTCCAATTATCGTCAAGGTCGATCTTCAGCGCGGCGCGGCCGCCATAGATCCGCTGGTCATTGAAGTTTTTCTCTTCCAGGCCGTCGTTGGTGATGGTGAAGTTGGGGATGTCGTCGCCGTCAAAATCCTCGTCGTCGTAATAGGTGCGCTCGCCGTGGATATTGTCGATGAAGCCGGCGTCCTTCTCGTAGAAGGCGACTCCGCGGAGCGCGATCCGATCGGTGATCGGAATATTGAGCATTCCGTCGAGCTTGCCGCCCCAACCGCCATGCGCGACCTTGTTGATCTCGCCGTCAACACGGCCAGCGGTGATGCCAAGCTCGGGCTTGTTGGTGATAATGCGGATAGTGCCCGCTTCGCTCGATGCGCCATATAGCGTGCCCTGTGGGCCGGCGAGGCTTTCGATCCGGGCAATGTCGTAGATGTGGACGTCAAGCGTTCCGCCAATGGTCGTAATCGGCTGTTCGTCAAGGTAGCTGCCGACCGACGGCAGGGAGCCCGAGTGGTTGCCGTCGCCGCCTGATGCCACGCCGCGCATATATACCACCGTCACGCCTGGCTGCGCGGTCTGGTAGGACACCGACGGAAGCTGCTTTGTATAGTCTTCGAAGTTGGAAATATTGAGCTGGTCGAGCCGCTTGGTGCCGATTGCCTGGATGCTAACCGGGACGTCCTGGAGGTTTTCCTCGCGCTTGGTGGCAGTGACGACGATGACATTGTCATTTTCGTCTTCGGTCGCTTGGGCAGTTGAGGGAGCCGGCTGCGCGACGGGTCCCTGCGCGGCACCTGTATCCTGCGCAAAGGCGGGTTGGACAAAGGCAGTGCTTGCAAGCAGGCCCAGGGTCAGCGCGCGGCCAAAGCGGATTGCGCGAAACGTCCGGTCAGTCATCAGTGCCCCCTCGAGACTTATGTGACGGAATAGCGGCAGAGGGAAATAAACTTGTCAACGGCAATCCGTTGCGGGAGCGGACCAAAAAGTCGGATTAGCGAATTAGCGTTGCAAAAAC
>Ga0310906_10000185_pt1 | contig 14497 bp, 12 predicted proteins | sample C48D3metaG_FD_203749 | JGI IMG/M metagenome (GOLD analysis project Ga0310906, IMG submission 203749) | Lab incubated soil microbial communities from West Virginia University Organic Research Farm, Morgantown, WV, United States - C48D3 | ecosystem: Environmental > Terrestrial > Soil >...
CGACATGGGGCACACCCCGTTCGGGCATGCGGGCGAGCAGGCGCTCGACGAGGCCCTGAGAGAGCGATTCGGCGGCGGATTCCGTCACAACGAGCAGTCGCACCGGATTGCCCGCCGGCTCAACCTCACCCACGAGGTCTGCGACGGGATCCTGACCCACACGGGCCCTCAGGAGCCCGCCACGCAGGAGGGGTGGATCGTCCGGATCGTCGACCGCATCGCGTACGTCAATCACGACATCGACGACGCGCTCCGCTACGGGCTCCTCACCGAGGACGACCTCCCCGCGGAGGAGATCGCGCTCCTCGGCTCGACCGGGGCGATCAGGATCGACACGCTCGTCCACGACCTGGTCGAGACATCCGAGCGGGCCGGCGAGATCGTCCAGGGAGACGAGGTCGGCGAGGCGATGCTGTCGCTGCGCTCGTTCATGTTCGAGCGGGTCTACCTCGGGCCGCAGGTCGAGCCGCAGCACCGGGAGGCCGAGCGAGTGGTGCGAACGATCTTCGGGCGGCTGGCGGACGATCCGAAGCGCCTCCCTCCGGGCGAGAGGGCGCTCGAGGAGCGGATCACGGACTACCTCGCCGGGATGACCGACCGGTTCGCGCTCGCATACGCCGAGCGCCTCGCGGCGGAGTAGGGTCACAGCGGTGGCGCGGATCAAGGACGCTTCCGTCGAAGCGGTGAAGGCCGCCGCCGACATGGTCGAGGTCGTCTCCGCGCGCACCTCGCTGCGAAGGGCCTCGAGCGCGCGCTTCACGGGCCGCTGCCCGTTCCACGAGGAGCGGACGCCGAGCTTCTCCGTGGATCCCGTCGAGAAGCTCTACTACTGCTTCGGCTGCGGGAAGGGCGGCGACGTCGTCCGCTTCGTCCAGGAGACCGAGAACCTCGACTTCGCCGGCGCAATCGAGTGGCTCGCAGACCGCTTCCGAGTGCCGCTCGAATACGACGAGAGCTCACCGCGGCAGGACGCCGCACGCCGCCGCCGCGAGCGCCTCACGTCGCTCCTCGAACAGGCGACCGCGTACTTCGAGCGTGTTCTCTGGGACTCGGAGGCGGGAGCGCCGGTGCGCGAGTACCTGACGGGACGCGGGCTCGGTGAGGAGATCGCGAAGGAGTTCCGCCTCGGCCTCTCGCAGGGCGCCGGGCTCGCGGCCAAGGCGCGTGAGCGGGGCTTCACCCCCGAGGAGATCCAGGCGGCGGGTCTCTCGAACCGGCGGGGCAGCGACTACTTCCCGTTCCGGCTGATGTTCCCGCTCAGCGACGCCAGGGGCCGCGTGATCGGGTTCCAGGCACGCCGGCTGCGAGACGACGACCCGCTCCGCGGCAAGTACGTCAACACGCCCGAGAGCGAGCTCTTCAAGAAGGGGCACGTCCTCTACGGGCTCCATCTCGCGCGGCCGGCGATCGCCAAGCAGGATCGTGCGATCGTGGTCGAGGGCAACACGGACGTGATCGCACTGCGGCAGGCGGGCGTCGAGCCGGTCGTCGCGTCGATGGGGACCGCGCTGACCGAGAACCAGGTACGCGAGCTCGGCCGGCTGACCAAGCGGCTCCTGCTCTGCTTCGACGCAGATGCAGCGGGCCAGGAGGCGACACTCCGCGGGATGGAGCTCGCGGTCGGCCAGGGCTTCGACGTGCGGGTGGTCACGCTGCCGAAGGGCGAGGACCCGGCGGATGCGCCCGAGTCCTTCTCAGCCCGCCTCGGATCGGCGGAGAGCTACCTCCACTATCGGGTGCGCATCGCGCTCGACCGGGCCGGCGACCGCCAGGCGGCGTTCGTCCGCGCCCGCGAGATCCTCGCGCCGTTCGAGGACTCGCCCGAGCGGCAGGAGGCGCTCCGCCTCGTCGCCGACCGGCTCGACCTTCCACGCGAGACGCTCGCAGGGCTCGCCCCCGCCCGGTCACGCGGTACGGGGGGCGGCGCCGCGCCCGCAACACCGCGGTTGCTCGAGGCGGGCCTCCAACGTGAGCGGGACCTGCTTGCCGCCGTGGTGCGGAACCCGTCGCTGCTCGAGGAGCTCGCCACGCTCACGCCCGAGCACTTCGACGACCCCGTCCACCGGCGGTTCCGCGCGGTGCTCGTCTCCGGTGCGGCCGAGGACGACGAGCTGGTCGCCCTGCGTGCCGAGCTCGGGGCGCGGGCGGAGCGGGACGAGATCGACGAGCGGACCGGGAGGGAGCTGCTGCTCCGGCTGCACGAGCGGCGGCTGCGCCGTGAGTTGCAGGGCGCGGGGGCCGACCTCGTCAGGGCGACGGAGCTCCAGGCGCGACTGACGAAGGTCCACTCGGCGCTCGCCGAGCTCGTCTGAGCCCGCGCGGGGAGGAGAGACGTCGCGCGGCCGGTAAGGGAGCGGGATGGAGACCGACCGCGACGAGATCAGAAGCCTGATCCACGCCTACTGCTTCCATTTCGACCTGAACCAGCCCGACGACGTCGCCGCGCTCTTCGCCGCGGACGCGACGATCGACTACGGTCCCGAGCACCCGCCGATCGTCGGTCGCGACGCGATCGCCCCGACGATCGCCGTCGGCCTCCGCGAGCGGTTCAGGACGACGAGTCATCACGTCTCGAACATCGAGATCACCTTCACCGGCGAGGACGAGGCTCGCGCCGTCTCGTACCTCTACGCATGGCACGAGTACGTGGACGGATCGCCCGACAGCGAGCTCTGGGGCCGGTACCTCCACCGGTTCACCCGCGAGGAGGGGCGTTGGCGCATCGCGGAGCTGGTCCTCCAGGCGGCGGGCGCCCGGAACTTCCACCGCGCTCGGATGCACCCGATCGGGCGGCGCGCCTGACGTCGGGCCGCGCCGGGAAAATGGGCCTACTAGTCGAGGGGCGCCTCGAGGAGAACGACCTCGCCAGCGTCGTGGCCCACGAGATAGCTCACGCCCGTCTCGGGCACTCCGCCAACGACATGCTTGGGGGCGAGGAGCAAGAGCGCCAAGCCTGCGACTTGCGGCGTTCCTGGGGTTTCGACGGAATCGGAACGCGACCGCCGAGCGACTGAGCCCGGTACAAGCTTCCGTACAAAGAAGGGCGCCTCACCGGGCGCCCTTCGCGTTTCTGGCTTGCCTAGACGCGTTCGAGGCTCCCCGGGTTGGACTCGAACCAACAACCCTCCGGTTAACAGCCGGATGCTCTGCCAATTGAGCTACCGGGGAACGCAGCGGGGGCGAAGTGTAGCCGCCCGTAGCCGGATCACCGGGTGGCGTGGGAGGAGCGGAGACGCACGAGGAGAAGTCCAGGAGTTCCGTGCGCCGTATCGTCGTGATCGTCGTCACGGCGTCAGTCGGCCTGGCGCTCGCCGGGCACGCCGCCGCCGCACCGAGCGCCAGGATCGCGGCGCTCCAGGTCGCGCTGCGCTCGCACGGGCTCTACAAGGGGTCGGTGGACGGGGTGAGCGGGCCGATGACGCGGACGGCGCTGCTCACGTTCCAGCGGAATCACAGGATCAGGGCGACCGGCAAGGTCGGGATGGCGACGCGTTGCCAGCTCGGCCGGCTCGGGACGCCTCTCCTCGGGCAGCGCGTGCTCACGCGCGGGCGCGTGGGGTGGGACGTCACGTCGCTCGAGTTCCGGCTGCGCCGCTACGGCCTTGCTGCGAAGCGGGTCGACGGGCGCTTCGACGCGGCGACTGCGGCTGCCCTGCGACGATTCCAACGCACGCAGGGCCTGCGCGCGGACGGGATCGCAGGGGCCCGCACGTTCCGTGCGCTCTCGCATCCGAAGCGCTCTCAGGCGAAGAAGGCGCCGGCACGGCCGTCGATCCGAGTCCACGCGGTACGCCCGGGTGAAGGATTCACCCAGATCGCCCGGCACTTCGGCGTGAGCGCGGTGAAGCTCGCCCGCACCAACGGCCTCACGCTCGGGAGCGTGATCGTCCCGGGCCAGCGCCTCCGCATCCCGGGCCGGACGGGCTCGTCCCCTTCGCCGAAGCCGGCGGCGCCACTCGTCCTGCACACGGTGCAGGCCGGCGAGGGGTTCATCACGATCGCGCGCCGATACGGGATCAGCGCGGCTCGCCTCGCGACGGCAAACGGGCTGAGCCTCGGGAGCGTCATCTCGCCCGGCCAGCAGCTCCGCATCCCCGGTCACCGCACCCCGGTGACGAAGCCCGCACGGCAGGCTGCCGCGCCGGCGTCGACGTACCACACTGTCCGTGCCGGCGAGAGCTTCTTCTCGATCGCGCAGCGCTACCACGTGAGCCCCTGGCGGCTCGCCCAGGCAAACCGACTGCGCCTGATGTCCACGATCGTGCCCGGGCAACGCCTCGTCCTCCCGCCGGGTGCCCACCTCGAGTCGACCGGGCCGTCGGTCGATCGGGATGCGGTGCGGGTCGCGATCGACCGATGGAGCGCCGCCTACGGCGTCGACCCGAGGCTTGCCCGTGCCCTCGCGTGGATGGAGTCGGGCTTCCAGGAAGACGTCGTCTCGAGCGCGGGCGCGATCGGCGTGATGCAGCTGCTGCCCCAGACATGGCAGTGGGTCGACACGGTGCTCCTCGGCGAGAGCACACCTCGCACGTACGACGGCAACATCCGCGCCGGCGTGCGGTACCTACGCTGGCAGCTCGACCAGTTCGGCGGTGACGTCCGGCTCGCGCTCGCCGGGTACTACCAGGGCGCCCGAGCCGTCCGCGAGCGTGGGCTCTTCGACGACACGAAGCAGTACGTATCGGTGATCCAGCGCCTCTACGGCTCCGTCTGATCCGCTCCCCCGAGCGCGCGTAGCCGCATCAGGCGTGCGCGGTCCTCGGCGAGCGACGGATCGTCCGCGAGGAGCTCGTACGCCCGCGCGAAGTGCGGCTGCGCCTCGTCTGCGCGTCCGAGTGCGAGGAGGCACTCGCCGTTCTCCTCGAAGACGTAGCCGTCGCTCTCGCCGAGGGAGTCCAGCTCGGCGAGCAATGCCTGCTGCGCGGTCAGCGCCGCCTCCAGGTTTCCCTGTGAGCGGAGACAGCGCGCGATCGACCAGCGTGCGATCCGGGCGCGGTTGCTGCGTCCGTCCGCGAGCCACTCGTCGCGGGCGAGCGTGAACAGCTCGATGGCGCCGTCGTCGTCCCCGGCGTCGTGGCGCGCCCAGCCCATGTTGTTCGCGAGCGAGCCGACCCACCGGCGGGCGACCGGGTCAGGAGAGGATCGCGCGAGCTCCATCGCGCGCTGGTTCCACCTCGACGCCTCGTCGGGCGGCTCGACGATGCCGAGCATGTGAGCGGCGTCGACCGCGAGCCCGTCGTCGTTCGCGGCGCGCGCGAGCTCCCACGCCTCGACGAAGGCCCCACGGCCGCGTCCGTCCGCGCCCGAGCTGTTCGCCACGCGGCCGCGCTCGAGCAGCAGCCTGACCCGGCCGCGACGATCCTCCGGTCGCAGGGCCCTCGCGGCCTGGTCGAGGCTCTTCCGCGCGTCGCCGAAGCGGCCCTGCAAACCCTGCGCGCGCGCGAGCTGCGTCAGCGCCTCCGCGAGTTGCGCACCGCCGTTCTCCACGTGGGCCCGGCGCACGACGACGTCGAACCGCCGCTCGCTCTCCGCGGGGTCGTCGAAATCCCAGAGCAGATCGAGCTCCGCGAGTCCGATCGACTCCGGGCTCACGGCCACAGGGCGGAGACGGCGTCGTATGCGGCGCGCGCTGCCTGGTCGGGTGGCTGCGCCCAGAAGCCGTCGGGTGTCGAGAAGACCTCGACGTCGAGCGTCCCGTCCCAGCCCGCCTGCCGAAGCGTGTCGACGAGCGTCGCCGAGCGGCCCTCGGGCGCCGGCAGCGCGCGGACGCCCGGCACGGGATCGGGAAGCTCGTCGGCGACGTGGACGCCGGCGATCCGGCCGACCACGGCGGACAGCGCTTCGGGCATCTCGCCGGCGAGGTTGTACGTGTCCGCGAGGATCCCGACGTCGTCGAGCTTCGCCTCCTCGAGCACGGCGAGCGCGTCCGCGAGCGAGCAGACGAACCCCGCCGTGTCGTGCTGGGAGGGGTGGATCGGCTCGAAGGCGAGGCGCACGCCGACGTCGCGTGCCGCTTCGGCGGCGCGGCGGAGGCCGTCCGCGACGACGGCGCGGCCTTCGGCGGCCGTCCGCCGCCCGAGCGGGCCGCTGAGGCAGAGAACGGACTCGGGCTGGTAGCGGGCGAGCCGCCGAACGGATGCGCAGATCGCCTCCACGCGCTCCGCCGGGTCCGCAGGTCCCTCCATGCCCGGGATCGCGAGCTGCAGGAAGGAGGGGACGGTGGGGATGCAGTTCGAGACGGTCAACCCGTGGCTGCGGATCACCGCGACGTTCGCGTCGTCGTCGTCCGGCAGCTTCATCTCCCAGAGGCCGATCGCGTCGAAGCCGGCCGCCGCGTACGCCTCGACGTCCTTGGCGAACGACGCGTTCAGCGTCGAGATCGTCGAGAGCGACCGCCTCACTGCCTAGCGTCCTGGAAGCTTTGCAACGAGCCGCCGGTGGATCGGCGGCTTCGTCAGCTCCTTCGCCACGAGGTAGCCCGAGCCCGCGCCGAGCCCGGGGCCCGGATGGGTGCTGGCCCCGACGTGCCAGAGGCTCTCGACGATCGTGCGGTGCCCCGGCGCTGCGGCGAAGGGTCGCCAGAGCAAGTTCTGGTCGAGCGCGCAGCTGCCGGCGTAGATGTCCCCGCCGACGAGGTTCGGATTGAGCGCCTCGAGGTCGGCGGGCGAGAGCGCGATCCGGCGCAGGGTGGCGGAAGCGAGGTTCTCGATCGAGTCGCCGAGCCTGGCGACGATCCGGTCGGCATAGGCTTCCCGCAGCCCCTCCGTCCACGTGCCGTCTCCGATGTCGAGCTCGCCGGCCGCATCCCCCTTCACCCGACCGGCGGGGAGCTCCTGGAGCTGGATCCAGACGATCCACTTGCCATCCGGCGCCCTGGAGGGATCGACGGCGCACGGCTGGCCGGCGACGATCGTGGCCTCGGCGGGGAGGAGGCCGCGCTCGGCCTCGTTGACGGCACGCGAGACGCCGTCGAGCCCCGGGGTGACGTGGACGATCGCAGTCCGCGCCAGGCGGTCGGCGTCAGGGCCCGTCCACCGCGGCGGCTCGTCCATTGCGATGTGGATCTGCATCCCCGCACGCCCGTAGCGGTATCGCTCCGCGGCGTCCCGAACCTCGTCGGGCGTGTCGTGAGGCTTCAGGAGGTCACCGTACAGCTGGGTCGGGGTCACGCCGGCGATCACTGCACGGTTCGCCGAGATCACGTCGCCGTCGTCGAGCACGACCCCCGTCGCCCGGCCGGAGGAGACCGTGATGCGCCGCACCGGCGCGCTCGTGCGGAGCTCGCCGCCGGCGTCGCGGACGATCCCGGAGAGGGCCTCGACGAGCTTCACCCCGCCGCCGACGGGGACCGGCATGCCGCCGAGCTGCACCGCGCAGGCGATCACCTGCGTCATGAAGCCCGAGACCGCGTTGTCCGGCCCGAGCCCGGTGTGCAGCACCCACGGCGCCAGCAATCCGTGCGCCTCCTCCGAGCGGAACGTCGCCCGTGTCCAGTCGCGGCAGGTCCCGAGTGCGTGACCGGCGAACTCGAGGAGCCCGCGCCGGCCGAGGCGGCGGAACATTCGTTGCCCGAGGCCGACGCCCGAGCCCGACCAGAGCTCGGTCCCGAGCACGCCGAAGCTGAGGTCGGCGTGGGCCATGAACTCCTCGAACTGGCGCTGCCACGCGCCGCCGTCACCCTCGGCCACCCGGTCGAACTCCACGACGTTCGCCTCGAGCGACGTGCCGAGGAACATCGCGGAGCCGTCGGGGAACGCCGTCCCCGTCGGCAGCTCGGTGTTCACGTATTCGAGGCCGCGGCCGTGGAGGTCGTCGGCGAGCTCCGCATACGCGGCCGATCCCTGGAAGAGCGGGTGCCACGAGCTCATCACCTCGTGGGTGAAACCCTCCAGCGTGTAGTCGGGCTCGGTGCGGATCGCACCGCCCAACCGGTCCGACCCTTCGAGCACGCACACGCTCCACCCGTCGCGCGCGAGCAGCGCTCCGGCGGTCAGCGTGTTGATGCCCGAGCCGACGAGCACCGCGTCGAACGTCGCCACGCGCGCGAGGCTAGCACGGTCCGGTTCATTGACATGTCACCGGCACGCGTGTGACAGAATCGCCGTCATGCTGCTGCGAGAGGTTTCCTACGCGCGGCCGGGCACCGTGGAGGAGGCGATCGAGCTTCTCGCCCAAAACGACGGGGCCCGCGCCCTCGCCGGGGGCCAGACGCTCCTCAACGTGATGAAGCAACGGGCGGCGTCCCCGGACGTGCTCGTCGACCTCGGCCGGCTCGACGAGCTCCGCACGATCTCGGTCTCGGGCACCTCGCTCGAGATCGGCGCGATGACGACCCTGACCTCGCTGATCCGCTCCTCCGAGGTGGAGGTCACACGGCCGATCCTCGCCGAGGTCGCCGCCACGGTCGCGGACGTCCAGGTGCGAAACCGCGGGACGCTCGGCGGGAACATCTGCGTGAACGACCCGACCAACCACTTTCCACCGCTGCTCGTCGCGCTCGACGCGTCGATGACCATCGCGGGCGTCGGCGGCGAGCGTGTCGTCTCTGCGGAGGAGTTCTTCGTCGGCGTGTTCGAGACGACCGTGCAAGAGGGCGAGCTCCTCACGAAGATCACGGTGCCCGCCGCCGGCAAGGGAACCGGCGACGGGATGTCCGGCGTCACGCTCGGCGCGCACGGCACGTACATCGCGAACGCGGCGGCGTCGGTCGTCGACGGCACGTGGCGGATCGCGCTCGGGTGCGTCGGCGCGGTTCCGGTGCGGGCCACCTCCGCGGAGAAGGCCTTCTCGGGTGACGTCGACGATGCGTCCGCGCGGGCCGCGGCCAAGGGCGTCGGCGCGACGGTCGACCCGCCCTCGGACGTGCACGCATCTGCCGAGTACCGGCGCAGCCTCGCGGAGACGTCGATCGTCCGCGCGGTCCTCCAGGCAAATGAGCGAGCGAGGGGTTGAGCGTGACACCGACCACGAGTCTGTTCGTCAAGGTCTCCGTGAACGGCGAGGAGTACGAGCGCGAGGTCCCGGCCCGGCGCCTGCTCGTGCACTTCATCCGGGACGACCTCGACCTCACCGGCACCCACATCGGGTGCGACACCGGCAGCTGCGGCGCCTGCACCGTCCACCTCGACGGCGTTCCCGTGAAGAGCTGCTCGGTGCTCGCCGCACAGGCCGACGGAGCGGAGATCACGACGATCGAGGGCCTCGCAGGCGAGGAGCAGACACCCCTCCAGCGCTCGTTCTCCGAGCATCACGCGCTCCAGTGCGGCTACTGCACACCGGGGATGCTGATGAGCGCGACCGCCCTCCTCGAGCAGAACCCGACCCCGACGGAGGACGAGGTGAAGATCGCGCTCCAGGGCAACATCTGCCGCTGCACGGGGTACTGGAACATCGTCGAGGCCGTGGTCGCGGCCGGGAAGGGGTCGGCATGACGACCACCGAAACCGAGACCACCACCACCCCGACGATCCAGAAGGGCTTCGCGGGTCAGAGCGTCCCGCGCAAGGAGGATCGCCGGCTCGTCGAGGGACAGGGCGTCTTCTTCGACGACGTCAAGCGGCACGGGATGGGCTACCTCCACTTCGTCCGCTCGCCGTACCCGCACGCGCGGATCCTCTCCATCGACGTCGCGCCCGCCCTCGAGCTGCCCGGCGTCTACGGGACGCTGACCGGGGACGAGGTCGCGATCCTCACCGACCCGTTCTTCCAGATCGCCGCGGAGCCGGGTGGGAGCATGAAGGACTACGCCCTCGCTGTGGGCAAGGTCCGATACGTCGGAGAGCCGGTCGCGGCGGTCGTCGCCGAGACACGCGAGCTGGCGCGCGATGCCGCGGAGCTCGTGCTCGTGGACTACGAGCCGCTCGACGTCGTGGTCGACGCGCGAAGGGCGCTCGACGACGACGCGCCCGTTCTCCACGAGGAGTGCGGCGGCAACCTGACCTACGAGGGGGTCTGGGAGTGGGGCGACGTCGACCAGGCGTTCGCCGAGGCAGACCACGTCGTGAAGATCTCGGAGCTCCACTTCGACCGCTTCAACTCGACGCCGCTCGAGCTCGACGGGGCGCTCGCCGAGTACAACCGCGGCACCGGGCAGTGGACGATCACCACGAACAACCAGTTCCCGGGGTTCGCGGTGATCATGATGGCGCCGGCGATGCGGGTCGGCACCGACAAGCTCCGCTTCGTCACGCAGGACATCGGGGGCGGGTTCGGCAACAAGATCACGTCCCACCCGCAGCTCGTCGCCTGCTGCCTCCTCGCGCGCAAGCTCAACCGGCCGGTCCAGTGGACCGAGTGGAGGACCGACTTCCACCAGTCGATGTCGCATGGGAACGAGCGGTGGTTCCTCGACACCGAGGTCGCCGTGAAGGCCGACGGGACGATGACCGGCTTCCGCACCAAGGCGCTGGACGACGCGGGCGCGTACCTGCGCTACGAGCCGCTCGGCGGCGTGATCTGGTCGCAGGTCGCCGCCGGGATGTACGGCTGGCGGAACATCCGGCTCGAGTTCACGCAGGTCGTGACGAACAAGGCGCCGTGCTCGCCGAACCGCGGGTACTCCCGCATGCAGCACCTCTGGTTCACGGAGCGCCTCGCCGACATCGTCGCGCAGGAGCTCGGCTTCGACCGCGTCGAGGTCCGCAAGAAGAACTACGTCCAGCCCGGGCAGATGCCGTACGAGACGCCGAACGGCTGCGTCTACGACTCGGGCGACTACCCGGCCGCGCTCGACCTCGTGCTCGAGCTGATCGGCTACGACACCGTCGAGGAGCGGCGGGCGGAGGCTGCCTCGCGCGGGAAGCTGCTCGGCTTCGGGATCGGCTCGACGCTCGACTCGGGCACGAACAACTTCGGCCAGTCGCAGCTGATCAACCCCGACCTCCAGTTCTCGGGCAACAACGAGGTCGCCACGGTCAAGCTCGACATCTTCGGCGAGATCGTCGTCACCCTGGGGACGACCCCGCAGGGCCAGAGCCACGAGACGACCGCCGCCCAGGTCGTCGCCGACATCCTCGGCTGCGACGTCGACATCGTCCACGTCCGCGCGGGCCACGACAGCTACTGGAACTCGCACGCAGGCTTCTCCGGCACCTATGCGAGCCAGTTCGCGGTGACGGGCCTCGGGGCGGTCAAGGGCGCGACCGACATGCTCGCCGACCAGATGAAGACGCTCGCGTCGATGGTCTTCCAGTGCCCGAAGGAGGCGATTGAGCTCGCCGACGGGTTCGCGCGCATCGCGGACAACCACGAGGCGGCGCTCCCGTTCATGGCGCTCGGGGCGATCCCCAACGCGAACAACGCCGGCTTCCCCGTCGATCCGCCGCCGATGAACGCGCGGTTCGTCTACCGGCCGCCGTTCGAGGTGCCGGACAAGGAGCGCAAGTTCGGGAATCTCACGCTGACGTACTCGATGCAGATCCACGCGTGTGTGCTCGAGGTCGACCCCGAGACGGGCGTGTACGAGCTCGTCGACTACGCGGCCGTCGACGACTGCGGGGTGCGGATCAACCCGAAGATCGTCGAGGGTCAGGTGATGGGCGCGACCGCGCACGCGATCGGCGCGGCGATGTTCGAGTCGTTCACCTACGACGACGAGGGGAACCTCTTGACCCCGAACTTCTACGACTACCACGTCCCGCACACGCTCGACATGCCGCCGCTCAGGACCTCGGCGGTGGAGAGTCCATCCCCCTTCACCCCGCTGGGCACGAAGGGGATGGGCGAGGGCGGGGGCGGCGGGATCCACGCCATCTCGGCGGCTCTGCAGGACGCGTTGCGCGCCGCCGGCGGCGCGATCGTGACGGACAGCCACAACCCCTACCACCGCGTCTTCGAGATGCTCACGCATCCCGACGAAGCGCGCGCGAAGGTCGAGGTGAGCAACCGGTGAAGCTCGAAGGGACGAAGGAGTTCGAGGCGCCACGCGAGGTCGTGTGGAGCGTGATCAACGACCCGTCGAAGATGGCGAAGACGATGCCGGGGGTCGAGAGCTTCGAGATCGCGGACGACACGCACTGGAGCGCGAAGGTCAAGGTGCCGCTCGGCCTGGGCGGCCTGAAGATGTCGATCGCCTTCACGAAGCTCGAGGAGCGCCCGCTCGAGTTCGCGTCGCTCAACGCGAAGGGTCAGGGCGTTGGCGCGCTGATGAACATGACCACGTCGTTCACGCTCTCCGGCGAGGGCGAGAAGACCTCGATGGCGTGGGAGGCGGACGTGAAGATCGCCGGCCCCGTCGGCTCGATGGGCCAGCGCGTCCTCCAGCCGATCATCAACCAGCAGGTCGGGAACGTCCTCGCCGCGCTCGACACGGAGGTGCAGGCGGAGAAGGCCGACGCGGGCGGGTAGGGGCAACTCCTCGCTCGTGTCCTGTTAGGTTTCCGTGACATGTCACGGAGACCGGGAGGCGAATAGTGGCGGTTCCGTTCCGTGTCGGCGTCATGCAGCTCACGATGGAGCCGCTCGACGAGATGCTCGCCTCCGCGCGCGCGATGGACGAGGCGGGGATGGACACGATCTGGCTCGCCGAGGCGTACCCGTGGTGGCGCAAGCATCAGATGGAGGCGCGCTCGTCGACGGTGGTCTCCGCCCTGATGGCGCGCGAGACGAAGCAGCTCACGATCGGCTGGGGGATCATCTCTCCCTGGACGCGCCACCCCGTGCAGGTCGCCATGGACGCCCGCGTCGTCCAGGAGGCGGCCGGGCCCGACCGGTTCCTGCTCGGGTTCGGAACCTCGAAGATCTTCCTCAACAACATCAAGGGCCAGACGAAGAAGACGCTCGGGCCCATGCGCGACGCCGTCTCGATCGTCAAGGGCGTCCTCGGCGGCGAGGCGTTCTCCTACGACGGCGACACGTGGAGCGCGGACGTGCCCGCGCTCTCCCCGGAGGCGCACACGCCCCGCGGGGTGCCACCCGTCTACGTGGCGGCGACGGCGCCGAAGATGCAGGCGCTCGCCGGCGAGATCGGCGACGGGTGCCTGACACCGTCGATCACCACGCCGGCCTTCGTGCGCTACACGTGCGACAACGTGGCCGCCGACATCGATATCGGCTGCACCGTCGTCGCGTCGATCCACCCGACCGACCGCGACGCGGGACGCGACGGGGCGCGCGAGATCGCCGGCATGTACCTCGCCAACAAGGTGCAGAACATCGCCGGGGCCGCGGACACGCTGCTCGACCTCGCGGGGATCGAGCTGGACGAGATCCGTCCCGTCGCCGAGGCGATGGAGCAGGGCGGGCGGCTCGCCGCGAAGGCGAAGGTCTCGGACGCGCTCCTCGACAAGTGCAAGCCGATCGCGGGGACGCCCGCGGACTGCATCGCGGCGATCGAGGAGTACCGCGACGCCGGCTGCACCCACGTGATGCTCGAGCTCTGGGGCGAGGACCGCCACGAGCAGATCCGCCTCTTCGGCGAGCGCGTTCTCCCATACTTCAGGTCGTGAGCGAGTTCGACTCTGCCGCGTTCGACGCTTTCGAGGCGAAAGGGTGGACGACGAAGGAGGCGGAGGCGTACGACGCTCTCGCCGGGCGCGTCACGTCGCGTCTGGCTGGGCCTCTGCTCGACGCCGTCGCCGCCGGGACCGGTTCGCGCCTCCTCGACGTCGCCACCGGTCCGGGATACGTCGCGGCGGAGGCTGCAGGGCGCGGCGCCGAGCCGGTCGGCCTCGATTTCTCCCAGACGATGCTCGCTCATGCACGGACGCAGGTCAGCGACGTCGAGTTCGTCCTCGGCGACGCGACCGCACTCCCGTTCGAGGACGGCTCGTTCGACGCGGTCGTCGCCGCGTTCGTCCTGCTGCACCTCGCGGCGCCCGAGCGTGCGGTCGCCGAAGCGGCGCGGGTGCTGAAGCCCGGAGGCAGGGCCGCGTTCACGGTGTGGGACGAGCCCTCGCGCGGGCGGTGGCTCGGCGTCTTCTTCGAGGCGTTCACGGCTGCAGGCGGAACGCCGCCACCGGACGTGCCGCGCGGCCCGGACTTCTTCAGGCTCGCGGACGACGCCGCGTTCACGGCTCTGCTCGAGGGCGCAGCGCTCCGCGACGTCCGCGTCGACCGGATCGCATTCGATCTCCACCTCGTCGACGCCGACGAGCTCTGGGACGGCCTCCTGGCTGGATCCGTGCGCGTGCGACCGATGATCATCGGGCAGACGGACGAGGTCCGGCGCGAGATCCGCCGACATTACGACGACCTGCTCGAGGCGCATCGTGCGGAGGACGGATTTGATGTTCCCGTCTCGGTCAAGCTCGCGTCGGGGGCCAAGCCCTGATGGCGACGGTCGCCGTTCGCGGCACGGGCACGGCGTACGGGACGCCCGACGAGGCATCGCTCTCGCTACGCGTCGAGTCGCTGCGGCCGACCGCGGCGGAGACTCTCGCGGATGTCGCGGAACGCACGAAGGCCCTCGTGGCAATGTGTCACGAGGTCGGCCTCGCCGACCCGGACGTCACGACGACAGGCGTCGGCGTTGCCGAGCACGGCGAGCACGACAACGAGG
>Ga0310906_10000188_pt1 | contig 14456 bp, 9 predicted proteins | sample C48D3metaG_FD_203749 | JGI IMG/M metagenome (GOLD analysis project Ga0310906, IMG submission 203749) | Lab incubated soil microbial communities from West Virginia University Organic Research Farm, Morgantown, WV, United States - C48D3 | ecosystem: Environmental > Terrestrial > Soil >...
AGCGGCTTATTTACCCGTGTTATTCCGTGTTTTTCCGTGGCTTATTCACCCGTGTTATTCCGTGTTTTTCCGTGGCTTATTCACCCGTGTTATTCCGTGTTTTTCCGTGGCTTATTCACCCGTGTTATTCCGTGTTTTTCCGTGGCTTAGTTTGTGGCTTTACCTTTTGGCTGAAATAGTCGTGGCGCCATGTCGGTCAGGTTCTGCCGCCATAACGGCCAGACGTGGGCCATGTTCGGCACCTCCTGCTCGGTGAATTGCACGCCCTTCGATCGCAGCCAGTCCTTGAATTGACGGTTCACGCCAATCAACCCATCGTCTGTGCCGCAGACGATCCACAGCATCCGGATCTGCGAGTTCGCTTTCGCATCGAGCGTCGGGAACGTCCTGGCGAAGACTGCCGGATCCATCGGCTGTGGGGCGCCACGGCCGCCACCGCCCGGTCCGACTGCCGCGGCCGCATCGGCCGCGGCGGGGAATAGCATCGGTGCTGAACTGAACGCGCCGATCCACGCGAACTTATCGAGGTGGTTCAGGCCGACATACAAGGTTTCCGCACCACCCATCGACAGGCCGGCGATGGCGCGCTGATCGCGATTCTTGCTGACGTTGTATGCCTTGTCGACCATCGGCATGACTTCCTCGAGCAGGATCTTCGAATAGCCAATGAGATTCTGGGAGCCACGGCCGCCTGTCGGCCCTTGAGACGTGCCGTACCCGAGTGGCGTTACGACGACCATCGGGACCGCTTTGTTTTGTGCGATCAGGTTGTCGAGGATGTTGGCCGCGCCGCCGCCTCCGGTCAGCCATCGTTCCGCGTCGTCGCCGAGCCCGTGAAGCAAGTACAGGACGGGATACGCCTGCGCACGCTTCGGATCGTAGCTGGCCGGTGTGTAGACGAAAAAGTCGCGATCGTCATTCGCGACCGCGGAGTGATACGCGTGCCGCGTGACGCCGCCGCGTGCCACACCAGGCGAAGGCAGCCATGGCTGCGATCCCGGAATTACCAACATGCTCTGAAAGCTTCCAAACGATGTCTGCACCTGTCGATTCGCTGGATCGTTGATCGACGTCCCATCGACGACGAGCGAGTAGGTGTAGATGTCGGGGTTCATCGGTTCGCTGGTGAAGCTCCAGACGCCCTGTTCATCCTTCTGCATCGGCAATTGCTTGCCGCCCATCGATAGGGCGACCTCTTTGGCGTTGGGCGCGCGAAGGCGGAACGTTACTCGACCGTCAGCGGCAACCTCCGGCGACTTGACCGGCGGCGCGCCGCGCCCTCCGCGCCCAGCCGGCGCCGCGGTCTGCGGTGCGGCCGGTGTCGCCGGTGCAGGTTGCTGCGCGACGAGCAGCGTTGAACAGGCAATTGCCGGCGTAAGGATGAGGCAGAGGCGGCGAACAAGAGGGAAATGAGCCATGGATTGAATCAACTCCTTGCTCTTACGTTAATCCTTAATCATTGTCCTGTGAGCTTGTCGCCACACAGGATACTCGCTGTCCAACAGCTTCGCCGGCCATGTTCCGAGCCATGCATAACCGATCCGGCGTTCGTGCTCGATTTCCGCGAGCGCATAGCGAATCACGCCGTCGCGGCCCGAGAAAATGGGCCGGTTCGTTCCGATTTCATAGAACCTCGCCCACAACGGCGGGGCGGATGGATCAGCGACGGTCACGACGTCACGCCCTTCGGGCAGCGTGGGATCGCGGCGCTGCTCGAGTCGCAGGCCCTTGATCTGCGCGCTCCTGAGCCACGCGACGGAGGATTCGATCGCATCGACGAAGCGAGCGTCCGGCTGTGACTGTTGCATCAGGAAACGAACGATCCCGACAGTCTCCTGACCGCTCAATGAAGGATGTTCGTAGGCGCGAGCTTTTCTCGGCTCGAGCGTGACCTCGTCGTGCTGGGCGCACCAGGCGGTGAGCCGGCCGTCCACACGGATCTGCGCGCGAAGAATGACGGCGACAGCCTTGTCGACAGCCGCGCCGCTCCGCCGCCGGCGTTCCGGCTCGACGAATGCCCAGTCGCCGCTACCATTCGCGACTTCCGACAGGACTGTGGCGACGCCCAACCATCGCATTGTCATTGAACGTGATGTAGCGCGAGTAATCGGATCTGAGTGGATAGAACTGCGGCCAGCCGCCGTTCGAATACTGCGCCGCGAGCAGGTAGTCGAGAGCTTTCAACAGTGCAGTCCGATACCGGGTTTCGGGAGAGAGGCGATTGACGCGCGCGAGGAAGCGCATTTCCGTCACCGTCGCTCCGTTGTCAATCGTCGCGTCCGGCCGGACCCGCGCGGCGGCGAGAGCAGCAGGGTCAGGAGCCAGTGTCATGTCGGTGTTTTTCGGCCAGCCGCCATGCTCACGCTGGTGTTCGAGGACACGATCGGCCATTCGGCGCGCCTGGTCGCTGGCGTACCACGCTGGCGCCTGGTTCAAGGCATCTGCCCACCGGACGGCGGTGTCCTGGGTCGCGGCTATGAACGCGACCAGGATCGCGGCGACCGCTGAAGTGGTTAAACCATTCGGCATGATTTGGACCAGATGGATTCCATTTCGGGCGAAATAGTCCAGTATTGACGACTACTAATTGGAAGTGGTATTACCTCCTGCCGCCGGCGCGTTTGGAACCGCGCCAATGCTTGAGGAGGCCGCATGTTCTTCCGCACTGCCATCCGGGGAGCCGTTGCTGCTGCCGCGATCCTGTTCCTGACGTCGGTTGCATCCATGGCGCAGGACTTCCGGGGAACAATCATTGGTACCGTTTCGGACCGGACCGGAGGTGTCCTTCCGGGAGTCACGGTGACAATCACCAACACTGAAACCCAGGTTGTCCAAACGGTCGTCACCGACGCGCAGGGACTATATCAAGTCCGCTACCTGAATCCAGGGCCTTATGCCGTGACGGCAGAGCTGCAGGGTTTCAAGAAATTTTCGCGCATCGACAACGACGTCCGGGTCGGAGACGTGCTCCGGATTGACATTGCCCTCGAGACGGGCGGCATGACCGAGACGGTGGAAGTCAGCGCCGAACAACCGCTGTTGAACACGAATAGCGGTGTCAGTGGCACGACGATCGACAGCAAGCAGATTGCCGAACTGCCGCTCGGTGACGGAACCGCCTACATGCTGACGCGGTTGGCGCCGGGCATCATGGACTCCTCCGATCTCCACTTCGCGCGGCCGGCAGACAACGGCAACCTCGCGGGCATCGTTGCCAATGGCGTGCAGGGGGGCAACGAGTTCACCATCGACGGTGCGCCGAACATGTCGAATGGGAAAGGCGTTGGCTTCTCGCCGCCTTCCGACGCGATTTCGGAATTCAAGGTCCAAACCAATGCATTTGATGCGCAAACCGGGCACACTGCCGGCGCGGTCGTCAATCTGGCGGTCAAGAGCGGCACGAATGCGCTGCACGGCGCTGCCAGCTATTTCAATCGTGACGACAGCCGCTCGGCGACGCCGCGGTTGACACAACTGGCCAACGGCGAGAAACCGACACGCGAATACAACCGCTATACCGGAACCGTGAGCGGACCCATCGTCAAGAACAAGACATTCTTCATGTACTCGTTCGAGCACCTGCGAGATGTGCAGCCGGAGGCGTCCACCTACACGGTGCCGACCGAGAAGATGCGGAACGGCGACTTCACCGAATTCACCACACAGGTCTTCGATCCGTCGACGGTCACGAGTACCGGTGCTCGGACTGCCTTTCCGGGCAACGTCATCCCCTCGGGGCGCATCAATCCGGTGGCAGCGGCCTACACCGGTTACTACCCGTTACCAAATCGACCGGGGACGGTCGGGAACTACTTCACGAATCAGCTACGTCCCTACGACTACAACGCGTCGATGGGCCGCGTCGACCACAACTTCAGTTCGACCAATCGTCTGTATGCGACCGTGTACTGGAACAAGCGCCAGGAGGATCGCTACAACTGGGCGCAGGACGCGCCGAATGCCGCCAACGGCGGCATCATCAACAGCTTTGCGGTGACGAAGGGATTCGACTATCGCACGAACTTTGGTGTGACGACCGGATACACGTCGACGTTCTCGCCGACATTTCTCATGGACGTCAGGGTCAGCGGTGCACGGTTTGGCGAGTATCGACAGACGGCAGAGGAATTCGATCCGGCGAAGCTCGGATTCTCGTCGACCGCTCTGCAGGTCATGAACGGGTACAAGTACCTCCCGTTGATGACTTTTGCCAGCTTCAGCACGACGAATGCGAATTCGACGATTGCGTCACTCGGATCGCAGCGAGCGGACTGGGGCACAGGGTTCAACCGGCCGATGGATACCTATTCGGTCGCTCCGACGCTGACGAAGATCTTCGGAGCCCACACCGCGCGTGCCGGCTACGACTATCGCGTCCAGAACTGGTCGATCACCAACCCCGGATTTCCAGGTGGTCGTTTTCAGTTCAATGGTGCGTATACGCGCGCGAGCAATTCGGCCGCACTCAACGATCGTGGACAGGCATGGGCGCAGTTCCTGCTCGGTCTGCCGACCGCGGCGACAGGTGTGGTCGCCGCGCCCGGCACGCAGTCGAGCCAGTTCGAAATTGCCGCGGCGGGAAAATTCACGCAGACCTATCACGGGCTGTTCTTCCAGGACGACTGGCGCGTGAGCCGGAAGTTGAGCGTGAACCTCGGCGTGCGTCTCGAAATCAACAACGGCATGACCGAGGCGGAGGATCGAAACGTCGCCGGGTTCGATACCACCACCCCGAACCCGATTGAGGCAGCCGCACAGGCCGCCTATGCGAAAGCCCCGATCGCGGAAATCCCGGTCAGCAGCTTTCACGTGCTGGGCGGCCTGAAGTTCGCCGATGGCCCGGTCAACGATACCGTGACGAAGATTCTGCCGCGCGCCGCACTGGCGTATATGCTCGGTGACCGCACGGTTATCCGCGCCGGAGCCGGCTTGTTCTCGTACGACTATTTCTTCGAGAACATCAACCAGATCGGGTTCTCGCAGGGAACGCCGGTGCTGGTTACGGAAGACAACGGCATCACGTTTACCGGCGCGACCCTGTCGAATCCGATTCCCGGCGGACAGCTGATCCAACCGGTCGGCTCCGCGCTCGGCCTGGCAAGCTCGCTCGGCCAGAATCTCGGCACCCTGTATCAACCAGATCGCAAGGCGCCGTATTACACCCGCTGGGAAGCGAGCGTGCAGCGAGACTTCGGTGGCGGGTGGGTCGCCGTCGCGACCTACATGGGGTCGCGTGGACGCGATTTGCCGGTCGTGCGGCAGACGAACAACATTCCGATGCCATACCTCTCGACGTCCCGCACGCGCGACACGGCCAATGAATCGTTCCTCAGCACGAATGTCACCAACCCGTTTGCTGGTTTGCTTGCGGGCAGCACGATGAACGGCGCGACCGTGCAGCGGCAGCAGCTGCTGCGTCCATATCCCGAGTTCGGCACCTTCGGTATCGAGGAGTACAACGGCACGGACCGCTACAACGCCGTCAGCTTCCAGCTGCAAAAGCGTTTCCGAAGCGGAAACTCGATCATGGCGCAGTACACGCGCTCGTCAACGCGCGACAAACTCAATTACCTGAACCCGGCCGATGGCGAGCTCGAGGATCGTATTTCGCCCAACGATCGACCCAATCGATTCTCCGTTGGCTCGAGTCTTCGGCTGCCGTTCGGACGAAATCAGAAGTGGGGCGCGGAGTGGAACCCTGTCGTCGACGCGATTGCGGGCGGGTGGCAGCTGACCGGGACCTATCAGTTCCAGTCCGGATTCCCACTGAGCTTCGGGAACCTTTACTATGACGGCGCGCGAAATCCGATGGATCTCGTATCGAACATCGGCGCGAAGGTCACCGGTGGGGTTGCAGGGATCGATGTGCCCGCATGGGATCTGTCCGGCTTCTATTTCCATGATTCCCAGGTCCAGACCGGCGGCGTCGACAGCCCGGCGCTCCAGCGCGCCGACCAGAGAATTCAGCTTGGCAACAACGTGCGGTATTTCCCGTCGACGTTGCCGAACGTTCGCACCGACAATCTGCACCTGATGGATCTCGGGATCTATAAGAACTTCGAGTTGCCGAATCGACTGCGGCTGCAGATTCGAGTCGAGGCGATTAACGCGCTGAACTACACTGTTCTCTGGAACCCAAACGTCGATCCGCGGAATGCAACCTTTGGGTTCATCAATCAGGATAGGAACAATCCGCGCGACATCCAGATCGGCGCGCGGTTCTCGTTTTAGCCAGTGTCGTGGCTTCCGGCCTCAACCGGAAGTCGGCACGCGGGGGTAGCGTAATGTCGGAGGCGACGCGCGGGGGCGCGGAAGGCAGCAGCGAACAGGTCGTGGCATTCGTCAGGCGGATGATCGAGCGTGGCCGTTTGCGGCCAGGCGATCGACTCCCTGCCGAACGCGATCTCGCGACACGGATCGGTGTCAGCCGCCCGACCGTGCGCGCGGGTCTTCACTCGCTCGCGGCACTCGGCGTCGTCCATTCCAAGCACGGTTCCGGGACCTACATCCCGGACGGACCTCCGGCGCTGCGCACCGAGCCGCTCAGTTTTCTTGCCGCGCTGCACGGGTTCACGCGCGAGGAAATGCACGAAGCGCGTCGCATTCTGGAAGTCGGAGCCGCCGGTCTCGCCGCTGAGCGCGCGACCCCGGAGCAGCTCGCAACACTCGCTGACGAAGTGGCGGGCATGTTTGCGTCGCTGGCGGAGCGACAGGTGTTCCTCGTCCACGACGTCAATTTTCACCGCGGTGTGGCCGCAGCATCGGCCAACCCGATTGTTGCCGCACTGGTGGAAATGGTGTCGGCGATGTACTACGAGCGTCGTGTTCAAACCGTCGCTCGTGCCGCCGAGAGCGACATGAAGGATGCGGCAGAGGCGCATCGCCGTATCTATCAGGCGATCAAGGCTCGCGATGTGGATGGCGCGCGCCAGCACATGAACGCGCATCTGATCGAGGCTAGCGCGCATCAGGCGAGGGAACTCGGCGACGAACCGGATCTGGCTGTGCCGCGGCCGGTCGCGATGCCGTCGCCGCGTCGTCGCCCAGCATCGACTGCGCGCGCGCGAAGGAACCGTCGCTGAGTTAGCCAAGGCAGAACAGTTTTCCGTCCTGCGATCCGATCACCACGCGCCCCGCGGCGATCGCTGGCGATGCCGAGAGCGGACCGCCCGCCTCGAACCGCTGAACGATCTTCCCGGTCGCCGTGTCGAAGACATACAGCTTCCCGTCGTTCGATCCCACGTACCCGCGAGTGCCAGCGATGGCCGGTGATGAGTCGATCCGGGCGCCGGTCTGGAACGACCACACTTCCTTGCCGGAAGCCGCATTCAGCGCGTGCATCAATTTGTCGCGGCCGCCGACAAACACCTGCCCGCCCGCGATCGCGGCGGAGGAGTAGAACGGGAAATGGCGGTCCGGATGCCGATAGCGCCACACGATTCGCCGTGTCTTCAGATCAACGCCAAGAACCTCGTTTTCATAGGTCCCGTAGAATGCCCGTCCGTTCGCGATTGCCGGCGATGCCCCGGTATAGGCGCCGGATGAGAGCGTCAACAACGGGCGGCCGTCGCGCACGCGTATGCCTCTGAGAATCTCATCGCAGCCCGTGATGTATGCGACCCCGTCGACGACTGAGGGCGTCGCGTGCACGTAGCCGTCCGTCTTCACTTTCCACTGCAGTGCGCCGGTCTTCGCCGACAGCGCGTAGAGATGCGTATCGTACGATCCGATCAACACGGTATCGCCGCTGACGACGGGTGACGACTTCACCTCGCCGTCAGTCTTGAACCTCCAGGCGGGTTTTCCGGTGGCTGTATCGACCGCGTGCACCGTTCCCGACAAATCACCGATGTATACCAGACCGCCGGCGACCGCCGGCGAAGACTCGCCGATGCCATCGGCGGATGCCGTGTATTTCCATTTCCGCGACCCGTCGCTGAGATTGACCGCATGCAGGTCGCCCGTCTGCGATCCGACGTAGACCACGCCATCGACGATCGCTGCCGATGACTCGATCGACTCGCCGGCATCATAGGTCCAGAGCAGTTTGAGCGTCGATGGCGGAGCCGCGCCGGTTATGCCGAGAAGCGAGGCCGAACCGCGGAATTGCGGCCAGCCGTTTTGCGGCGCCTGCGCCGACGCAGAGACAGCTAGCGCAGCGATCAGAATCGCGATCGGACGGACACGCATCTTCGCCTACTTCGAACTGCTTGCTCCCTCAGCCAGCGCGTACAACTCGTTGCGATTGACGATGTAGAGCGTGTTGTGAGCGGGGACGGGGGTCGAGTAGACCGAGCTGCCCATGTTGTTTTCGTTGAGCACCTTCAACGTTTTGTCTGCGGCGATTACTGTTACGTCGCCGTCTTCGTCACCGAGATACACCTTGCCGTCGATGACCATCGGCGATCCCCAAATCGCCGCGAACATGTCGTGTGTCCAGTACGGTTTGCCGCTCTTGATGTCGAGGGCATGCAGGAAGCCGCTGAAATCCGAGTAGAAGAGGATCCCGTTGTAAATCGATGCCGTGGAAATCGATCGTCGAATCTTGTCGTAATGCCAGAGGCGCCCTGACTCGGTGATGTCGCCCCGCTTGGTCGGGTCGATCGCGTAGAGATGACCGACGCCTTCGCCGTGTTCCGGATCCTGTCCATTCGCGATATAGACGACGTTCTCGTAGAACACCGGCGTGCTGATCACTTCGTTGCGGGTCTTTGGCCAGACGGAATCTTTTGGATTGAGATCGAACTCCCATAACTTCTTGCCGGTCAGCGCGTCGTAACTGCGAATCCATCCGTCGCCCTGGCCAAGCGCGACCTGCACCGTGTCGCCGACCTTGCCGACCGCCGGCGACGACCACTGGCCGTGAAGGATCTTCTCGCCGACGGAATTGTCTTCCCACACCAGCTTGCCGGTCTTCTTGTTCACGGCGATGATGGCCGGCGCCTTGGGTGATGGGATGTTGACGTGACTCTCGTCCTGGCCGTTCGACGTGTTGACGAAGATCAAATCGCCGTAACTGACCGGCGAGGCATTCGCCATGTTGTGCTGCAGGACGCCGACCTCGTCCATCATGTCGTAGCGCCAGATCACGTCGACATCGGTCTCTTTCGTGTTCTTCTCGTCTTTCACCAGGCCGTCGTTCGTGCCGTCGCGGAACCCGTCGGCATCGACCGCCATCAGCTCTCCGCGATTCGACATGTAGTAGACGATGCCGTCCTCGACGAGCGGTGACGAGCAAATCCCCTGGTACGGCCAGTCGTTCGCTCGGCCGGCAGCGAGCTTGTCGTGCACGGCCTGCCACATGAACTGCCCGTCGGACTCGCGGAACGCCATCAGGACGCCCTTGTCTCCCTTGATGTTCGCGTCGCGCGGCCCCTCGTTATTCGTACCGACGAAGACCATGCCAGCAGCCACGACCGGGTTTCCATATGCCTGCGACCCCAGCTCTGCGACCCACTTCACGTTCTTCTTGCTCTTGACGTCCCAGGTTGTCGGCAGGCCTTTCATGTTGGAGACCATGTTGCGGTCTGGCGTCCCGCCCCACATCGGCCAGTCGCCGGAGGTGGGATCGGATGCGACCGTCAGCGAGCCGGTGAGGGCTAATCCACTAATAACCAAAAGATGTTTCGTCATCGGATTGTCTGCTTTTTTCACTGCCGCTCGGCGGCTTCGCGCCTCGCTCCGGCGGCCGGCGCTTTATTCTTATAGACCTTTATATTGTCGTAATAGATTTCCGAGCCGCCGCCTGCGGCTGACGGGGCGTCTGCATACAGCCCGGGTGCACCTTTCAAGCTGCCGATTGGATCGACACGTTCGATCTGCCACTTTGCCGGCTCAGCTTCTCCCTTCGGCCACACTTTGCCTCGGGCGCGAACACTCCCCTTGCCGAGCGACTGCACCTCGAGCTTCATCGTGTACCAGGTGTCGGCCTTCCACGGGAATTCAGCTTTCACGGTTCGCTGCGTTTCCGGCTGCCACGGCTGCAGTTCAATCCGCTCGTGACTTCCCGAGAGCATCATCTCGTAGCGTTGCGCGACGATGCCGACGTCGCCGCGCTGACGGCGTTTCTCCATGGCGCGAACGTCCGCTTCGATCGTGTAGTCGCTGTAGTCGGGGCTGCCCATGAACACGCGGCAGCGCTTGGCAAACGCGAACGGATTCTCCGCGAGCTTCACCAGAACTTTGTTGCCGTCGACTGCGCGTATTGCGAACTTGCCCGTGGCGTTGACCCAGTGGACGGGCGGCGTCTCACCGCTCGACTCGAAGTCGTAGCTCCACGGCAGATCCGGAATGACGCGGATACGTGCCGTCCCGCTGACCGATCCGATCGTGGCTTTCACGAGTCCTGCTTGCGCGCCGGCTGCTGGATCCGGGGTGAACGTGCCGTTGGTGATCGTCCCCTTGAGATTCTCGAGCGCCCATGTCGCGCTCTCGAGTTTGTCCGCTTGCCTGCCGTTTGCGTCGAACCCGCGCACCGCAAGGGTGACTGGTGCGCCAGGTTTGAGGATGTGTTCGGTTGGGATCACGAGGAGCGACGCCACGGGCCCTGCCGGCGTCCCGATCGTGCTTCCGAGTGTGCCACTTGGTTTAAGAACGGTCTTTGGCCCAATCGCGAACATCTTCTCCATCGTCACGATATAGATCCGTCCGCGGGCGATCGCGGGCGCAGCGATGATCGGTTGCGGATTGCCGTCTACGCCCGCCGGCATTTCATCTTCATCGAGCACGTCCACACCGTCGGCGCGAGGTTTGAGGATGTAGAACTTGCCGTTCTCGGTGCCGACATACAGTTTCCCGTCGGCGAAAACCGGCGACGACTTCTGGATCGTTCCCAGGTTCTTGCGCCACAACTGACGTCCATCCTTGACGTCGAAGGCGAACAACACGCCGCCGTTGTCGACAAGGTAGATGCGTTGTTCGTCGGAGACCGGCGATCCGTATCCCGCCTGCACGTCACGCAGCAACCAGCGGGCATCCTTGTCGGTCAAGGTGCCCTTCGATGCCGCAGGCACAGCCGCGACCATTCCCATCGCGCTGACTTCCAGGTTCTCTTCGCTGTGCGTGACGATGATGTCGCTGCCGATCATGAGGGCGGCCGTATTCAGCCCTCGCTTGCTCACGTTCCAGTGCCACACCGGTTCGCCCGTCGCAACTTTGATCGCGTGCATCGCGCCGTCGCTCCCACCTGAAAAGAACAAGCGCGTGCCGTTGACATCGGCGACGTACGGGTTTGCGTAAATCGTGTCGGTCGGCCTGCCCTCAGGCGCACTGACCCATTGGATTTGTCCGGTGGCTGTGTCGAACGAAATGAATCGGTGCGCGCCGCCCGCGTACTGTCCCCAACTGAACGTCAGGCCACTCACGATCAGCTGTTTGCCGTCGATGATCGGGCTCGACATCCGTCCGCCATGCGTCGTCCACATCCCCATCTCTTCGGCGAGTGAACGTTCCCACAGCAGCTTGCCGTCTTTCGACAGCGACATGACCAGGCCGTTGGCGCTGATGGCGAAGACGTTGCCGGTCCACGGATCAACCGCCGGTGACGACCACGCGAGACGATGCGCGGGCACGTCGCTGGTGAAGATGTTGTAGCGGTGCTCCCACAGCAACTTTCCAGTGTCGGCGTTGAAGCACATGATGCGCTCCTGCTCCGACGCGCCAGACCCAGATGTGTTTTGCAGGTATAAGTGGTCGCCGAAGACGACCGGTCCGGACCGGCCGCCGTATGGCACTTGCCAGGCAAGGTTCTCGCCACTCGGTGACCATTTTGCCGGCAGTCCTGTCTCGGTCGACATGCCATTGCGGGCAGGTCCCCGCCAGTCCGGCCAATCGGGTGCACGTCCGGCCTGGGCCGCGGGAAGGGCAAGGGCCATCACGAACCACAGCGGAATCAGCTTGGTGACACGGGCTCTCATAGATGTCCTAATAATAGCTTCCAGCTTCCAGCTTCCAGCTTCCAGCTTTCAGTTTCCAGTTTCCAGCTCAGTTTTCACCAACCGCCAGGTCCCAGGTATCGCCGTTCACTGGTCACGCCATAAGGTCAGCCGACACTCAGAACCCGGGACTGGAAACGGGTAACTGGTAACTGGAAACCGATTCCTATACACATTACGCATGATTCGTTTCAACCGCTTCGTCACCTGTGTCTCGTTAGTCGCCGCCACCACGACTGTTTGCGCGGACAACTGGCCTCAGTGGCGTGGTCCCGGAAGTCAGGGAATCTCGAACGAAGCCAATGTGCCAACCCAATGGTCGGCGACGAGGAACGTCGCCTGGAAGACGGAACTGCCCAACGGGCATTCGTCGCCCATTGTCTGGAACGATCGCATATTTGTTACCGCAGCGGTTGAAGGCGACGTGGTCGCCGGTGCGAAGGCTGTCGGCCATGTTGTCGACGGGCAGGTATGGATCCATCCCGACAGTGTCGCCGCCGATCGAAAGCATACGTTGAAGGTCGTGGCAATCGATGCACGAACCGGCAAGGTGTTGTGGGACCGGACGGCGTTTGAAGGAACCGTCTACGATGCACGGCACCGCCGCAGCAGTTTTGCCGGACCGACAGCGGTCACTGATGGCCGGATGGTCTATGCGTATTTCGGTCCAGAGGGTCTCTACGCCTACGACTTCAACGGTCGGCTTGCGTGGAAGGTCGTCGAGCACTTCAAGACGCTGGGCCTGGGAACCGGTACGTCCCCCGTGCTGTTCCAGGACCTCGTGATCATTCAGCGCGACGAGGACGAGGGGAAGGCATCGGTGATCGCTGCCTACGACAGGCAGACCGGTCGCGAAGTATGGCGAACGGTGAGGCCGGTTCAAATCAGCTGGTCGACTCCGGTTCTCGTCGCGGCGGCGAATCGCACGGAGCTCGTCACCAACGGCACTGAACTCGCGATTGCCTACGATCCAGCGACCGGGAAGGAGTTGTGGCGCACGAAAGGTGTCGAGAGCAACGCCATTCATACACCGCTGGTCGGCAAGGGGCTCGTCATTGTGACCGCCGGCTTTCCCGAGAAGAGGGTGATCGCGATTCGCGCCGGCGCCGTTCCGGACGACAAGCGCGTGGCCTGGACTTATGCAAAGGGGACCGGCTACGTCGTCTCCAACATTCTTTACGGCGATTACGTGTATCTGCTGACGGATGCCGGTGTGGTCACGTGTCTCGATGCTGCGACCGGGATGGTTCAACACGAAGGGAGCCGCCCGCCGGTGGCCTCGCGCTTCATGGGATCACCGGTCGCGTTCGGCGGGTTGATCGCGATGACGAGCGAAGAAGGTGAGACTTTCATGTTGAAAGCCGGCCCGAAGCCGGAGGTTGTCGGCACCAACTCGATCGATGAGCCGGTGTTCTCGTCGCCCGCGATTGCGAACGGGCGAATCTACATTCGTGGTGAAAAACATTTGTTCGCAATTGGCGGCTGAGCGAGAATCGGCGCGATGCGCCGTCTCCTGTCGACCGCGGTCCTCGTTGCCTCGATCGCCGCAGTCTTCGCTGGCGAGCGTTCAGAAGCCAGCCGTGAAGCGATGCCGCGTCCTCAGGAGGTTCTGTCGCTTACCGGCGACGTCTCTGGTGTTCATGATCCTGCCGTCATAAAGGAAGGGAACACGTACTACCTTTTCAGTACTGGCGGCCGCTCTGGCGAAGGCATCATTCCCATTCGCACTTCCACCGACCTGCGAACCTGGAAATCATCCGGCTACGTTCTTTCCACTCTGCCTGACTGGGCGATGCGGGAGATCCCGCAGGCGCGAAACGCATGGGCGCCGGACATTTCGCGCTTCAACGGCAAGTTCCACCTCTATTACTCGGTGTCGTCGTTTGGCAGCCGCAATTCGGCGATCGGCCTCGCGACCACCGCGACGCTGGATCGGGCGAACCCGAACTATCGCTGGAGCGACGAGGGCCTCGTCATCCGATCGTTCACCGACAAGGACGAGTGGAACGCCATCGATGCCAACCTCGTGATCGCTGACGAGAAAAACATGTGGCTCGTCTGGGGCAGTTTCTGGGGCGGTATCAAGATGCGGCGAGTCGATCCCGCCACCGGCAAGCTCTCGACGTCCGAGACGACGATGCACTCGTTGAGCAGTCGAGCGCGCGAGGCGCCGATCGGCGGTTCAGTCGAGGCTCCGTTCATCGTTCGTCACGGCGACTTCTGGTATCTCTTCGTCTCGTTCGATCGCTGTTGCCGCGGCGCTGACAGCACCTACAACGTCGTCGTCGGCCGGTCGCGAGACGTTACTGGACCGTATCTGGACAAGACCGGCAAACCGATGACCGAAGGAGGAGGGTCACCGGTCATCGCGGCGACGTCGCCCATCTGGAGAGGGCCGGGTCATCAGGCGGTGCTGAGTGGTGGCGGCACCGACTATCTGTTCTTCCACGCCTACTACGGTGCGGGTCTTGGACGCGGGTCGGCGCTGCAGATATCGACGATGGTGTGGGACGACGGCTGGCC
>Ga0310906_10000193_pt1 | contig 14424 bp, 10 predicted proteins | sample C48D3metaG_FD_203749 | JGI IMG/M metagenome (GOLD analysis project Ga0310906, IMG submission 203749) | Lab incubated soil microbial communities from West Virginia University Organic Research Farm, Morgantown, WV, United States - C48D3 | ecosystem: Environmental > Terrestrial > Soil >...
CGTGTCGACGCGCGAGCCATTACAACTGTTCCAAGAGTTCACCGCGCAGATCACGAAGGCGGAGCCAGACTTCGAACACGGACTGGCCAGCCTGGACGAGAAACTCGGTGCCGGCTTCGTACAGAATCTGGCCGGTGCGTTGGGTACCGAGGCGGCACTGGCGTTGACCGGGCTCTCGACGAGCGGGCCGACGTGGATCATGACGAGCGTCGCGAACAATCCGTCGGTCATCGACGGCTCACTCCAGAAGCTGGTCGACACATTCAACGCGGAGCTTGGACCCGAGGATCAAGCCAAGCGAATCGCGCTGACGCAGGAGAGCGTGGGTGGCCGGACCTGGAACACGATCAAACCGGGGGGCGTTCCCGTTGGCATCACGTGGACATACGACCGCGGTTACCTGGTGGCGGGCTCCGATCGCGCGTCTGCAGAGCGTGCCATCGCAACCGCGAACGGCGGTTCTCCGCTCGTGTGGTCACCGGAGTTTCTTGGCCAACTCCCGTCATCTGCCGGACTGCATCCGTCGGCCTTCGGCTGGCTGAACGCGAAAGGCGCACTCGGTATGCTGTCGGCGTTGACATCGAATCCGGCGGTGAGCGAGCTTGTCGCGGGGCGCGATCCGATTCTCGTGGTGTTCGATGGAACGCCGGAACGGATCCATGCGTCTAGCCGTACTCGTATCTCTGGGCTGATCATGGATCTCATGCTGCTCGAGAACCTGGGCCGTCCGCCGTCGCAACCGGTGCAATGAACGATTCCATACCAGTCGTCGAACTCGAGGACCTGAAGGTCAAGCTTGGACGGCGGGAGATCCTCCACGGGATCACCTGCCGTCTTGGCGTTTCGGGTACGGGTAAAGCGGTGGGCTTGCTCGGGCCGAACGGCGCCGGGAAGTCCACGTTGATCCTGACCCTGCTCGGGTTTCTCCGTCCGAGCGGTGGACGCGCGCGAATCCTCGGCATGGACTGCCGCCGCAGCATGGGTGAGGCGCGGTCGCGAATCGGCTACATGCCCGAGAACGACGCGTTCGTGGGAGAAATGACGGCGGTCACCTTCCTTCGTCAAATGGCAGAGTTGTCGGGACTACCGCCCAAGGCGGCGCTCGAGAAAGCACACGAGGTTCTGTTTCACGTCGGGCTCGGAGAGTCCCGTTACCGCGAGCTGCGGACGTACTCATACGGGATGAAGCAGATGGCCAAGCTCGCCCAGGCAATTGTTCACGGGCCGGAGCTGGTCGTCCTCGACGAACCAACCAACGGCCTCGATCCCGCCGCGCGGCGGCGAATGCTCAAGCTCGTCACCGATATGAAGACGGAGCAGGGGATGAACGTCCTCGTCTGCTCGCATCTGCTCCGCGACATCGAGCAGGTGTGCGACGAGGCGGTAATCCTCAAGGACGGCGCGATCGTGCATCACTGCAATCTCGAAGAAGAGCGCCGGTCGAACAGATCATTCGTCGAGCTGGAAGTGACGGGGGATGATCGGAATCTGCGGACGGCGCTGCCGGAAATCGGCGCCGATGGTGTCTCCGAAGGCGCAGGGCGATGGCGAATCGTACTACCGGCTGGAGTGGAAGTCGAAGCGATCTGGAGTCTCGCGGAGCGCCAGAACCTGCTGGTGAGAAAGCTCACACATCGCCGAGACACGCTCGAAGAGATCTTCTTGAAGGCGATGGGTCACCTGTCACAGACACCGGGTGAGAGTGCGGCGCTCGACGTGAGCCGTACGTAAACACATGGCAGTTTACAAACGCGGATATCAGCGATATGCAGGGCCTCTGACGGGCCGCTGGACGCGCTTCATGGTCCTGCCGCGCTATGCGTGGAAAAGACTCTATGAGCAGCGGCTGGTCCTTCTGCTCACGATGGTCTCGTTCATCTGGCCCCTGTTGTGTGCCGGCTTCATCTATCTCACCAATCACGTGGAACTGCTCCAGGGTCTCGACAAGGACTTTCTTTCGTTCATCCAGGTGAACGGCCGCTTCTTCTCGGTCTTCATGTACGTCCAGGCGGGCTTTGCGGTCTTCCTCGCGGCGCTGGCAGGACCCAGCCTGATCGCGCCTGACCTGTCGAACAACGCGCTCCCGCTGTACTTCAGCCGACCCCTCACGCGGTGGAGTTACGCCCTCGCGCGGTTGACCGTGATCATCGGGATGCTCTCCGTCGTAACGTGGATTCCGGGTCTGCTCCTGTTCGGCCTTCAGGTCGGCCTGGCCGGAGGCTGGTGGTTTCTGGCGAACTGGACGCTGGGCGCTGCCGTGGTGATCGGGTTCCTTCTCTGGCTGCTGATCCTGGGCCTGGTGGCGATGGCGAGTTCCGCTTACGTGAAGTGGAGAGTCGTGGCCGGAGCAGTCAGCCTCGCCTTCTTTTTCATCCTGAGCGGCGTGTCCGAGATGATCGACAACGTCTTCAGGGTGAACTGGGGGCACGTCCTGGATCCAGCGTGGGCGGTCAACCGTGTCTGGTGCACGCTGCTCAGCGTGGATCCGCCCGACGGACCGGGCGCTGGCGCGTCCATGCTCTCACTGACGGTGTTTGTTCTCCTGCTCGTCCTCGTAATCGAACGCAAGCTGCGGCCGGTCGAGGTGGTTCGATGAGCCAAGCGCACGAGCGCAGCGAGTGCGCCACGCGGCCGGAGCACGCCAGCGAAGCGGCGCGTGAGGGAGCGTCTGGGGGCGTCCGAGGGGCGAAGCCCCTCGGGGTGATTTTCGACGAAGTCTCGAAGTTCTACGGCGAGGTGCTCGGCGTGAACCGTGTCACGTTGAACATCCCGCCTGGAATCACCAGTCTCGTCGGGCCGAATGGCTCCGGCAAGACGACGCTCATGAACCTGATGACCGGGCTGATCTTTCCCGACCACGGCAGCATCTCGATGCGCGGCATCTCGCCGCGCGATCCGGAAGCGCTGATGCGGATGACCGGATATGCCACGCAGTACGACACCGCGCCGCGCTGGGCCACGGGCTTCACCTTCATCACCACTGGGCTTCTTCTTTTCGGATACGGGCGAACCGAAGCAGAGGAAAAGGCGTGGAAGGCGCTCGAGCGCTTGAGCCTGACCGAGGCGGCGAATCGCAAGGTCGCGTCGTACTCCAAGGGCATGCGTCAGCGCGTCCGTCTGGCGCAGGCCATCGCGCACGATCCCCAGCTGCTCGTGCTGGACGAGCCACTGAACGGCCTCGACCCACTGGTTCGCGCCGAGACCATCGATATGTTCCGCGCCTGGGCTGCCGAGGGAAAGCACGTCATCATCTCGAGCCACGTCCTGCAGGAAGTGGATCTGGTCAGCGATCAAGTTGTGCTGATCGCCAACGGCATGATCGTGGCCGAGGGGGAGATCCGCAAGGTGCGCGACGAAATCGATGAGCATCCCAGCCAGTTCATCGTCCGGTGCCGCGATCGGAACGCATCCGGTGTGGCGGCGCTGCTCTTCAATGAAGAGCACATCACCGAGATCAAACTGACTGACGACAGGCTCGGCATGCTGGTGATGACACGCGATCGGGAGCAGTTCTCGCGCGCCCTTGGACGGATCGCGCTCGACGGCCACCGGATCGAGAGTGTGGTGCCGGCCGACGAGAACGTCGACGCGTTGTACGAGTACCTGATAGGCGGTGAGTCATGATGTCGCGTTCCTTCGCTGATCGCGCCAGGCAGACGTGGACGATTGCGAGGATCGAACTGCGACGTGCCTTCTTCGCGAAGCGGTCGTTGTGGGTCTATGCGCTGGCGCTCTTGCCTTCGGTGATCTTTTTCGGGCATGGCCTCGACGCGAAGTTCCGAACCGAACGGCTTGCCCGCCGCGGCGTGATTTCTCCGGCGCTGATGGACAGCATCCAGAATGGAGAATCGGCCGACGCGGTGAAGAAGCGGTTGGGAAAGCCGGCTGAGGAACGCTGGTCAAATCGGAGCCGGCGCGTTCGGCAACGCGCCGGCAACGCCGGGACGACGACGAACGTGATTGAGCCGGCGGTTGAAGCGCGCTTCGTCCGCCTGAATATCAGTCGTCCCTCCTATAGCGGGGAACCGGTTGCCAAGATCTACGAGTTCGAAGTCTACGGACCGGACGGCAAGGTGAACCTCGCGCTCAATCATCCAGCCACGGGAAGTGTGCCGTGCAGCCAGGAACAGGGCCCGGAGAAAGCCGTGAACGGCAGTGTCGCCGATAAGTGGTGCGCCGACGACTGGCCCTTGTTCCTCCAGGTTGACCTCGGGGCCGCTCGCCCGGTGACGCGATTCATCGTCAAGCACGCCAGTGCCGGAGGTGAAAACGAGGACTCCGACACTCGCGACTTCAACATCCAGTTGAGTAACGATGGAAAGACCTTCACGACCGTCGCGTCGTCTACTGGAGCCGGATTTGTAGAGGAGCGGACCGAGTATCGCCAGATTACTTACTTCGACGGGCGGCGGACCGCCTACCTCGTGTTCGTCGATGGCAAGCTGGAGAACAGAAACATCGGCCGTCTGCTCGACTTCGAAGAGGACCGCGCGGTGTTCGCGGGAATTTTCCAGTACTTCTACCTCCGCCTCGCGGTCTTCTTCGGCTGCCTTGGCATATTCATGTATCTCTTCCGCGGCGAGATGAGCAACCGGACGCTGCACTTCTGGTTTCTTGCGCCGGCGCGGCGCGACGTGCTGCTCGCGGGCAAGTATGCGGCGGGGCTGATTGCGGCGGCCGCCATCTTCGGCGGCGGCGCACTGCTCACCCTTGCGGCGATGATCTGGCCGCACGATCCGGTCGAAGTCCAGGCGTACTGGAATGCCGGCGGCATGGGACAGGTGTTCTGGTATGCGGCGGCCGCTGCACTCGGATGCGTCGGCTACGGCAGCGTCTTTCTCGCCGTCGGACTGTATGTGCGCAATCCAATCATCCCGGCGGCGGTGCTGCTCGGCTGGGAGGCGATAAACGGCATCCTTCCGCATGTGCTGCAGAAGATGAGCGTCCTGTATTACTTGCAGTCCCTGTGTCCCGTTCCGGCACCGATGGACAATGATGCCCCTACGCTGATCCGGCTGCTCGCCTCGCCCGCCGCTCCCGCGTCGCGTCCGGGCGCGATTCTCGGGCTGATGCTCCTCACTGGATTCGTTTTATGGATCGCCAGTCTCGCCGTCCGACGCATGCAGGTCTCGTACGGCAGCACCGAGGCGTGATGCGATCAAGGAACCCGTCCTATTGCGGCCAAACCGGCCGCCTTTAATCGCGCGTTCAGCGCGGTCAGCTCGGTTGTCTTCAACGTATTCCAACGCGTGAGTGTGGCCCGGGCGTTCGTCACCGCAGTTTCGATCGTTCTTACCTGCAGCGCTGTCGGTTGGACGTCGGCAGACTGCAGCGTGTTCATCACCGAAGTGAGTGCGTTGCCTGGTCCTGCGAATGCCGATTCGACTCTCTTGTCGAAATCTTCCAACGCCGCGGCAGCGGCACCCGTCGCTTGTCCTTTCAGTCGTGCAACCTCCGCGCGAAGACTCTGCGCCTCGAGCGTCGCTTTCTGCGTATCCACAGCACCCATATACGCTGAACGCGTCAATGAATAGATGCGCTGCATGACGATCGCCGGCGTCTTCACTCTCGGATCCTGCTTCACGGTAATCGGTTGGGTGTACGACTTCCCGTTGACCGTCAGTTTCACCGTGTAGGTACCCGGCGATACCCATGGAGCAGTCGGAGCAGGGACTGTGTTGTAGGGGACGGCCGCGATGGGAAGTCCGCCACGACCGCCACCCCCGCCTCCGCCGACCGGCTGGTAATGAACATCCCAGGTGAAGCGATGGATTCCCGGCGCTGTCGAGAGAACAGTCGGTGGTCTAAACCAGTAGAGCGGCAGATTTCCGCTGACCGGATCCGGGCGAGCGATTGGATCCGCGCTCGAGTACTGACGCACCAGCCGCCCTTCCGAATCGGTGATCTCGAGTGTCACCGGTGCTGACGCCGACGTCTTCAAGTAGTAGTCGATGATCGCGCCTTCGGGCGGATTGGGTGCCGCCGGTTCATCCGGTGGAAGCGGTGTGTCGGTGTTGGTATTCCACCTGACTCGGTAGGCTGTCTGCGGTTTGAACAAGACCGCGTCCGCACTGAGAGTTGTCTGATCGATCTGCCGGAGCGGGGTGACGTTGTCCAGGATCCAGAATCCGCGCCCATGCGTCGCTGCGACGAGGTCGTCGTCTTTGACGATGATGTCGCGCACCGACGATGCGGCCATGTTCAACTGGAGCGACTGCCAGTGATCGCCGTCGTCAAACGACACATAGACTCGCCGTTCCGTGGCCGCGTAGAGCAGGCCCTTGCGCTGCGGGTCTTCGCGAATCGAGCTGGTTGGTCCGCCATCTTCGAGACCCGTGTTGATTTCCGTCCATGTCGCACCGCCATCGTGCGTCCGCCACAGATGCGGGCGTATGTCGTCGAGACGCAGCGTGTTGACCGCCGCGTACGCCGTCTGGGCGTCGAAACGTCCCGCGTCCATATTGAAGACCTTCATCCATGGCTTGAGTGCCGGCGGCGTCACGTCCTTCCATGTCGCGCCACCATCCGTCGTCGTCTTGATGATGCCGTCGTCGGTGCCGATCCAAATGCGGTTGATATCCACGTACGACGGCGCGATTGTGTAGATGACGCCGCGCTGGGTCGCTAACGACGGGTCCGTGTACTTGCCGATCGAGGCTGGAAGCTCATACGTCTTTCGCGTCGGATCGTCACCGAGCCGCGTCCACGTCACTCCGCCATCAATCGTTTTCCACAGGTAGTTGTTGGCGAAAAACAACGTGCGCTGATCCACTCCTGAGAACACGACCGGCAGCGTTCGCACCGTGCGATACGCCGGCGTGCCTGGTGGAGGCGCAGGACCGCCTCTGCCGCCTGGAACAGGCGTGATGTTCTGGTTTTGCGTCGTACGCCGATCGTAGCGAGTTATTTTTCCGCCATAGATGATGTCGGGATTGCGAGGATCCGGAACGGCGTAGCCGTACTCTTCAACGCCAACCGGATGCCACTCGCGAAACGTAATCTGTCCGTCGTTGCCACGGCTCGATACACACGCTGAGCCGCTTTCCTGCTGGCCGCCGCAGACGCGATACGGAAAATCGTTGTCGGTGTTGACGTGATAGAGCTGCGCGGTCGGTTGGTTATACCAGGAGCTCCACGATTCACCACCGTTGAGCGACACGACCGCCCCCTGATCGCTGACAAGCAGAATGATGTTCGGATCGTTCGGGTTGATCCATCCGTTTTGATAATCGTCGCCCCCCGGTGCGCCCTTGTAGGGCACCCACGTTTTGCCACCGTCTATCGACTTGTAGGCGACGGTGCTGGCACTGATCAGCATGTCCGCGTCTTTTGGATTCACAAGCGGCACCGGGAGATCACCGCCGCCAATCCGACCCATCGGCCGATTGTCCTGAGTGACCTGCGCCCACGTCTCCCCGGAGTCGTCCGAACGAAAGAACGACGTCGCGGCATTCACCGCCACGGCCGCGTAGACTCGCTTCGGGTTACTTGGCGCGATCGCCAGATTCGCTTGAGTGAGGGCGCCGTTCTGCGGCAGGCCATTCGTCAATAGCTTCCAGGTCGATCCCCCGTCTGTTGATTTGTAGATCCCGCCGCCGGTGCCGCGCCAGACGGCGTTCTCCCACGGACCCTGTCGTTCTTCCCACAGCGTCGCATAGACGATGTTGGGGTTCGAGGGATCGATATCGACATCGTTGCCCCCCGTATTCACATCCTTGAACAACACCTTCTCGAATGATTGCCCGCCATCGGTGGAGCGAAAGATCCCGCGCTCTTCATTGGGTCCGTAAGGATGGCCGGCGACGGCGACAAACAGGCGATTCGCGTTGCCGGGATCGACGGCGATGTTTGGAATTTGCTGACCGTCGCGGAGTCCGAGATGGGTCCATGTCCTACCCGCATCCGTCGACTTGTAGACACCGTCACCGACCGACAGGTCAGGACGGCCGAGTCCCTCGCCGCTGCCGACGTACAAGACGTTGGCATCCGAAGGCGCAACCACGAGTGAGCCGATCGAACCAGTCTGCTGACTGTCGAAAATCGGCTTCCACGTTCGACCCGCATCGGTCGTTTTCCACACGCCGCCGTTACACACGCCTATATAGAAGGTGTAGGGCTGGCTCGGATGTCCCGCGGCAGATTTCGTGCGGCCGGCGCGGTGCGGCCCGATGTTTCGCCAGCGCATTTCCGAGAACAGGGCCGCGTCAACCTGACCTTGAATGGGTGAGCCCTGGGCGGCAGGTCGCAAGTGGGTGGCGCCAGTGACAACAAGTGCCAGGGCACCGATCACGAGTGTGCGTGATGCAATCACGACGGAGATCCTCCGCGCAGAGTCTATCCAATGTTCAATGGTCAATGCTCAATGTTCAATGTTGCCCGGCCGAATCATTGGACATTGGACATTGGACATTGAACATTCGGTCCGAGCGCCTCGTCACCAAAACATTGACAGAAATTGCGACCGCCGGGAAAGATTGGCGGCATGAAAACAACGAGCGTGTTCGCCGTGGCGGTGCTTTCGATTGGGGTGATCGTGAACGCGCCGGCTCAAAACACGAGCGCGCTCGACTCGCTCGTCAACGCCGAGCGGGCGTTCGCCAAAACCGCGACCGAGAAGGGCATCCGTGATTCGTTCCTCGAGTTCTTTGACGAGAGCGCGATCGCGTTCGATCCGGCGCCGGTGTCGGCGACGGCGCGGTTACGCAGCAGGCCGGGACGTCCGTTTAGTGAACTCGAGCTGCGATGGGAGCCGCGAACCGGCGATGTCGCCGCAAGCGGCGAGCTCGGATGGCTCACCGGCCCATCGACGTTCACCGATCACACGAGCCCGACGCCGACGCCTCACCATGGCAACTACCTGTCGGTATGGCGGCGGCAGGCTGATGGACCGTGGCGAGTGTTCATCGATATCGGATCCGATCCGCCAAACGCGGTCACATTTGCCGACGGTTTCACTCGATTCTCGTTGCCGTCCCATTATTCCGGCGCCGATCGAAAGGCCGCGGGGGTTGCGACATTGCTCGAGGCTGACAAATCGCTGAACGCGGGGCTGAGTACAGACGGTCCTGGTGCGGCGTATTCGTCGGTCACGAGCAGCGGTTCGCGACTGCACCGAAGCGGCTTCATGCCATCGATTGGCAGCGCTGCTATTCGCGCATGGTTCGACGCCCATGCTTCCGCCATGTCGGCCTCGACCGGCGCGGCTGAATCTGCGAACTCGGCTGATCTCGGCTACAGCTATGGAACGTACGAGGTGAAAGCTCCGTCATCTCAGAAGGGTGCCTACGTCCGTGTGTGGCAACGCGACGCCGCTGGAAAATGGCTGCTCGTTGCCGATGTTGTGCAGAAATCGTGACGTCCGAGCCCCGCCGTTTGAACCTCGAATGATCACAAGACAACCGAGCCGACGTCACTCGTAGGGACCTCCTACGAGCTTTGCCTTCCGAAGCTTGATCGGGCCTCAGCTTTAGTCAACAAGAGATGGCAGCGCCTTTGAGTAGTTGCAGTCGCAAGTGCTGACGTTACTCGAGAGGACTACAACTAATGGCGTTGAAGATGAAACAGATTGCCGTGGCGACGTTGCTCGCCTTGACCACCTCACTGATCGCTCCAGCGACAACAGTCTCTGCGCAACAGACGACCCCGACGGCGCCGGCGTTTACGATTCCCGTCGTCGGCAGCGGCGGCGGAAGCACGTTCACAGGAACACTGGCGCTTCAGAGATTTGTCGCACAGAACGGCCAGCTTACGGCCATCGGTGTTCTCACTGGAACGCTGACGTCCGCCACGGGCGTCGTTACGAGCGTTCTTCAGAATGTGGCCGTTCCGGCTGCAGTTACGAATGCGACCTGCCAGATCCTGCACCTCGATCTTGGGCCGCTGTCGCTGGATATTCTCGGCCTGAAGGTTGATCTAAGCCGTGTTGTCCTGGACATCACCGCGCAGTCAGGTGCGGGTAACCTGTTGGGCAACCTGCTTTGCAGCGTGGCCGGACTGCTGGACAATCCGGGCGGACTCGCAACACTCCTGAACAAGATCCTCGCAGCGTTGTAAAGGCGAGGGAGAGGCGAAAGGAAGAACGGAAAATCAAACCGTTCTTCCTTTTCTCCTTTGCTGTTCCCTTTGCCCTTTCATCTTTTCCCTTTTCCCTTCTCCCTTTTACAATACGGTTACCGTGCAAAGGAGTGTAACCGCCGTGAACCCGCGCATCCCGAGGCCCGTCGTCCGTTTGTGTCTGATCGCAGGGCTCGGAGGCGTGCTGCACGCTGCCCTCGAGGCTCAGGATCGATTGAAGTCGATGCCTGGATACGCGCGCTACGAAAAGATGTCGCGCGAGATCCCGTCGGCGCTGAAGTCGGGCGGACTTGCGGTGACGTGGACCGATCCTCGTACCATTGAGTACTCCCGCGACGGGAAGCGGTATCGCTACGACATCCAGACGAAAGTGGCGGCCGAACTGGCAGCCGGCGCCGCGCAAGAAACGACAGGGCGCGGAGGGCGCGGCGGACCAGCGCGCGGGCGCCAGTTCGATTCGACCACGTCACCCGACGGCAAATCAAAGGCGTCGTATCACGATCGGAATCTGTGGCTCAGTGATGCGACGGGCGGTGGCGAGACCGCGCTCACCACCGATGGGAGCGAGAAGACTCGTATCAAGTACGGGACGGCGAGCTGGGTTTACGGGGAAGAACTCTCCCAGACGACCGCGATGTGGTGGTCTCCTGACAGCTCAAAGATTGCCTACTATCGCTTCGATGAATCGAAAGTCCCGGACTACTTTCTGCAGACAGATCAGACAAAGATTCAGAGCACAGTAGATACCGAGGCGTACCCGAAGGCGGGGGCACCGAATCCGGTCGTCGACTTGTTCGTCTACGACCTCGCGACCAAGAAGACCACCCGAATCGATGTCCGCGACGGCAAGCCGTTCGACAATTCCGTGGTCGGTCATTACGTCTATCACATCGCCTGGTCTTCGGACGGCACCGAGCTTCTCTTCAATCGCACGAACCGGCGGCAAAACGTGCTCGAGTTCACTGCAGCGAATCCGTCGACGGGAGCGACGCGCGTCATTGTTCACGAGGAATGGCCGACCGGGTGGATTGAAAACAATCCGTCGATCTACTTTCTCAAGGATGGACGGCGATTCATCTGGGAATCGTCGCGCAACGGCTGGACGAACTTCTATCTGTACGATCTCAGCGGCACGTTGATCACGCCATTGACGTCGCACACGTCGTTCGAAGCGGCAAACGTCATCAAGATCGACGAAGCGGCAGCCGTCATGTATTACACCGCTCGCGACGGAGACAATTTCCTCAAACTGCAACTCCACCGCGTCGGCCTCGATGGGAAAGGTGAGCGTCGGCTGACCGATCCGGCATTTCACCATAGCGTCGGCACCTGCGTCGCATCGAGCGGCCGGGGTGGCGGGCAATTTGGCGGCGGCGGTTGCGGCATTTCTCCGGACAGCAAGTACTTCGTCGACGTCTTCCAGACGCACGATACACCGCCATCGACTCAACTCGTCGATGCGGCAACCGGGAGTGTCGTCGCCAAGCTCGCTGAAAGCGACCTGACGAAATTCACCGGGCTCAGTTTGAAGAAAGCGGAGATGTTCACCTATCGGTCGGCGGATGGCAAGACCACGCTGCACGGCACGATACAGTTCCCGTCGACATTTGATCCGGCGAAAAAGTATCCGGCGCTGGTCAGCGTCTATGGCGGTCCGACGTCAGCGAGCAACACGGCGCGGGAGACGTTCATCGTTCCGAGCGCGCTGACTGAATATGGGTTCCTCGTCGTCAACCTCGATTCGCGCGCCGTTCCCGGGCAAGGCAAGCGAACGCTCGACGAGATCTACTTGAAACTCGGACAAGTCGAAATGGACGACATGGCGGAAGGGGTCATGGCGCTTTGGGCGCGTCCGTACTTCGACAAGAGCCGCGTCGGGATCTACGGCACGTCTTACGGTGGATACTCGGCCCTGATGTGCCTGCTTCGTCACCCCGATGTCTTCGCCGCCGCATCGGCGTCGTCGGCGTTGTCGGCCTGGAACCACTACGACACGGTATACACAGAACGCTACATGTGGATTCCTGACGAGAACAAGGCCGGATACGAGGCCGGAAGCGCGATGACCTACGCCAAGAACCTGAAGGGCCGATTGATGCTGTATTACGGGACCGCGGACAACAACGTCCACCCGTCGAACGTGATGCAGCTCATTGCGGCACTCCAGAACGCGGGGAAGAGCTTCGATGTCCAAGTCGGGCCCGATCGCGGCCACAGCGCGATCAACAACGACCGGATGATGGAGTTTTTCATTGAAAATCTGGTCGTGAAGGGGTCGACGGCTGCTTCGACCTACTAGTGCGAGCTTCTTTTTGCCTGGTAAGTAGCTTATTTTTAGCGACTTGTCAGCGTCTCGGCGAGAACCGCCATCGCGCCAGGATCCGCCCCGTCTCATGCAGCGTCCTAAAACTAGGAAGCGGTGTCTCGCGGCTGCCGCTGACCTGACGAACGCCTAACAGCAGGGCTTTCGTCGCACTATTCCAGTCCTGATCAGCTTGGTCTGTCGCTCCTCGTGTCTGTGAGGCGCGACATGTTGCCCTGCGATTGGATATGATGGGCAGTACACCTATGCATCCAGAATCGATTCAGACAGAGCGTCGCCAGAAACGCAGCAGCACCCCGAAGATCACAGTTCCACAGCGCGAAGTCTGTCCGAAGTGCGGTAGTCCGAATGCGCGCATTATCGGCCGCTCGGAATCTTTTCCGATTCTTTACTTCCGATGTGACGACTGCCGGCGGACTTCGGTCGGACCAGCAGTCTAAGACACGGTCAGTTCCAACGCCTCGCTTGTCGCTCTTCGAGCGTCTGACTCGTAGTGTGCGCGGAGGTGTCCGTGGATGACCGGGTCGAGCGACTGCTGCGGCAGCAGCTCGCCGACGGATTGCCGGACGTGCGCGGCGCGCAGGCGGCGATCACCCTCCCAGTTTCGGAACGCCTGCTGAACGAACTCGTCGCACAAACGCTGCCGCGTTCAGCGCCAATCACCGAGCTGCACGTCACGCCTGAAGCCGGTGATCGATTCATCGTGCGCTTGCGCGTCGGATCGTCGCCGCTCGTGCCACGCGTAAAGATCGTGCTTGCCGTGGAGCGCCAGCCCGATCTCCCAGCGTTCCCCGTCCTGGTGCTCAGACTGGAAACAACCGGCTTGATGATGTTCGCCGGACCAGTATTGCGGCTGCTCAACGCGCTGCCGGCCGGCATCACCGTCAACGGCGATCGGATCCACATCGACCTGCGCGCGCTCGCCGAGCAGCGGGGCGCGGCCGTCTATTTCGACTACCTCGATCAACTCCGTCTGAACACCGTCGCCGGCGCCGTCGTCGTGACCGTGCACGGACAAATCTCGTAAAAGGTGGCTGGCACCTTTCAGGGAAAGGTGCCAGCCACCTTTTTCGGTTTTGGACATCGGCTTGCAGCCGAGCTAGTAACGCTCACCCACTCAGCGGTCGTAAAGCACTGTCTAACTGACAGAAATTACGGAACTTGCGTGTTGAGCGCGCCGACAGAAAATTATGTCCGCTGACTTGCAGAACTGTAACCGGCGCACAGGGCTGGGACACTCGGGGTTCACGCTGACCGAGCTCCTGATCGTGGTTGCAATCATTGGGATTGTCGCCGCCATCGCGGTGCCGGCAATGCTCCGTGCCCGGCGGACCGCGAACGAGGCGGCGGCCATCGGCTCGCTCCGCGCCCTCAATAGCGCCGAAAGCACTTACGCAGCGGTCGCGGGGAAAGGCGGGTTCGCGCCGCTTCTGGCGACGTTGGCGACACCGTGCCCCGCAAGCACGGCGGCGTTCATCTCTCCGGACCTGTCGATCGATCCGGCTGTGAAGAGCGGTTACACGATCACGATTGCACCAGGGGCCGCGTCGGTTGCCGGACCGAGCGACTGCAACGGGGTCGCAACCATCACCTCGTACTACGTCACCGCAGTCCCCGTGTCCGCCGGTCTCAGCGGACTTCGCGCGTTCGCATCTTCAGGGTCGGGCGCCATCTTCTTCGATCCCACGGGCGCGGCGCCGACGGAAGCCCAAATGACACCCGGCGGCGGGGGTACGACGATTCAGTAACGTCCGACCGGGATCTCGCGAAAAAGTACCTGCGGTTCGCCATTTGCATCGGCCGCCGATTTACGGATTCAGTTCCGTAATAGCGGCGTCAATTAAGACGTGTCACCCTGCGAGCCCCGTCGTTCGTCCGCCTTTCGGACTTCCCCGTCCGCCACGGAATCGTGTGGCGACGGGGTAGCCGAATCCATCGCCACCAAACTCATCAGGCTGGTCATTGCCGGTGAGCACTCGATTTTTCGCCACGGGCTGCGTCGTCTTCTCGAAGCGGAACCAGGATTC
>Ga0310906_10000197_pt1 | contig 14328 bp, 15 predicted proteins | sample C48D3metaG_FD_203749 | JGI IMG/M metagenome (GOLD analysis project Ga0310906, IMG submission 203749) | Lab incubated soil microbial communities from West Virginia University Organic Research Farm, Morgantown, WV, United States - C48D3 | ecosystem: Environmental > Terrestrial > Soil >...
CATAGTAAGTTCTTATCAAATCTATGTCATTCGTATTTAATAGCATGAAAGTGAGTGATCTATGGATCAAGGATTCACAAAGGAAGACAAATATCTCTGAGGCTAACAATAAAATATTTATTTCAATAATAAATTTTCAAAAGATTTAATATTGAACTTTGAAGTAATGTAGTAGGCAAGCTAAGTATGACTCACTGTATAGCAATACATTCCTATAAGGGAGGCACTGGTAAGACCACAATAGCTGCTAATACCGCAGCATTACTTGTAAAAATGGGGAAAAAGGTTGCCATACTGGATCTAGACGTCTATGCACCCAGCTTACATAATTATTTTAAGATAAATCCAAAAAAATGGATAAACGACTTTTTGGATAATAATGCAGATATTTATGAATCGATAATTGATATGACTGAAATTCTTTTTAAAGATGATCAAAAGCAGAGCAATTTTACAGGGAAACTCTATACTGGATTCTCTAATCCTAGCAGAGACGCGATATTTAAATTTGAAATGGGTAATGGAACAGACTATTGGAAAAAACAGTTTAGGAAATTAGTTTTTCTTCGAGAACAAATTATTACCAAGCTCGATACAGATTACATCATTATTGATACGAGTCCAGGAATAAGACATTGGTCCATTAATGCCCTGTCAATAGCTGATAAGTTAATACTTACTATGAAAATGGATGATTTAGACATTGAAGGAACAAAAAAACTATTGTTTGAAATTTATACAACATTTGTACGATTTGGTGCTATTTCTTATATATTGTTAAATAGGATATCAGGATATTGTATTCCGGCCACTACACACGATTCTAATCTTGAAGAAAACCAAGATCATAAGAAAGTTTTGGAAGAACTTCATGCCGTTACGGGTGCAAACTCTCTTTCCCCACTACCATGTTATTGCGACATACAATTTAGTCCTAGAGAGTTTTTGACAGTAATTAACAATCCAAATCATCCATTTTCTTTAAAATTAAGAAGCATCATAAGCGAAATGACAAATAATGCGTAGAATAACAAATATTAATTTTAAATTAGAGAGCATTTCAGTAGAATTACGATAGAATGAGCAAGAAGAAAAAGAATTCAGACGTTGATAGTAACAAGAATAATACTTCTAACAAGGATGATAATAACGATAGTAGTTATTTTGCAAGAGGTCGTAAGAAAAGAAAACAATATTTAAAAATAATAGTCCCTGTTGTAGTTGGATTAGCCGCGCTTGCAATTGTGTTAGCAATATTTTTTCCCAGTGAAAATGTAGCCGCCAAATATGGTGCGCTAGGATCAGCACATGAACATGCAGCATTATTGATTAATTTAAATGGTACAAACTTAGACCTAGCACAACAAAAATACATGGTGAGGTCTAACTATATTCACGTAGAAACCTACAATCGCACACTGGATGGAACAACAATCCATAAACACTCGTCTAATGTTCCAATTGGTGAATTTCTCAAGAGTATTAGGATGGACGCTTCCAATGGGTGTTTCATTACAGATAGTAACCAGCGCTTCTGCGATAACGACCAGTATAAACTAAAATTCTATGTTAATGGTAATGAAACTAAAGACATAATGAGCTATGTACTAAACGATGACGACAGAATATTGATAACATATGGGAAGGAAAATACAACTGAGATAAATAGACAACTACAAGAATTAAACAATCTTCCAATTAATAAAAAATAGTTAGCTCCATTTTTTTTATTAGAACATTTAGCATATTCATTGGAAAGTAAAACGTAAGTTAACGTATTAATTCAATTCAACTGGAAGCGTAGGATTATTACCCCATTCCCCCCAAGAACCTAGGTACATTCTTACTTTTGGATATCCAAGTTGTTTAAGAGCGAGATAAGTATTTGCAGCTCGGTAACCACCTTGACAATATGTTATAACTTCTGTTTCTTTTGATATAAAGGAATACAACCTAACCAAGGCGTCAAATTCCAAGAATTTCTCATTGTGAAGATTGTTTGACCACTCAACATTAACGGATTTAGGTATATGTCCCCTGTGAAAAGCACGAGCAACAGTTCCGTTGTACTCAGCCTGGGAACGGCAGTCAACAATTATCACATCCTGTGAATTTTTGTCTACACAGTCTTTTACATATTCTAAATCAGCTAATATCGCCCTATTCGTATAAAAATTGAAAGCAGAATGTGAATATTGGTTTGTCTTTATTTCTACTGGATATTTAAGTTTTGACCAGTTTTCAAATCCGCCGTCTAACATAAATGAATCAAGATGAGAGAAATAATTTAATAGCCAAACACCCCGAGAAGCGGTCGGACCGGAAATATTATCATAAAAAACAACCCTACTTGATGGATTAATGCCCAGATAATTTAATAGTAAACCCATTTGTTTTTCAAATTGCAAAATTCCCATTTTAGAAGTATCAAACCAATGGAAATGCATCAAATCGATATTAATGGCACCAGGAATATGACCCTGCGCATACTCAGCAAATGATCTGGTATCGACAAGCACTAAATCAGAGTGTTGACGCCGGGTTAAGTCAAGTAAAGATTCACCATTTATAACGGTGTTCAAGGACCTAAGTATACATACTCCTATAGATAATGGTTTCTAGAAGTCCAAAGATAAATTTGAAAAAGTTTTTAATAAAAAGTACTAGAATACATAACGGGCAAGAAATGGCAAGAAAAGCGGCAAAGGCAAAATCAGAAGAAAATGGTCTTCCCGAATGGGCCGACAATGAACTGAAAAATGCAAATTTTCAGATACTAGACACGATTAATAGAACAGGTTATTTTCTAGACATCAATGAACAAACCAAAAAAGCAGATATCCAGCTCTACGAATCACTACCCGACGGTAGAACAATAATTGAAGAAATTGATTTAGCAGATGATTTGAAGGTTTCAGAGCTTATGAAAGGTTTCGTATATGAGTATAAAATCAAAATATCAAAAGCCAAACTAAGTGATCAATTATGTGAATTATTAAAAACCAAGTATCAAATTGATATGGACGAGATTTTTAAATTTGATTTGGAGGGTGCACAAATGATGGATGTAGAATCAGATTTTGATCCAAATAAGAAGGATAAGGATGAAGAGGAAGAGGAATAATAATGAAATTCAGCCAAAATTTTTGCGGAATTGGCTCTCAATAATTGAATCAATTATCGCAGGAAACCAGCCTTTGAATGGCACGGATAATCCAGCTAAGGTGGGTACAAAAATCTGAAATGAATCGGATGTAAGCGAGTTTAATACCGCCTTAGAAACAGTTTCTGGGTTTAACATATATTTCATAGGAGTTTTATTATTAAAATATTCATTATTAAAAAAATTGGTCTTTACGCCTATTGGACTTATAACAGATATCTTTACGCCTGTTTTTCTTAATTCACGATGTAAGGATTCCGAAAAACCCAACATTGCAAATTTTGATCCGCAGTATGCGGCCATTCCAGGGATACCAAAACTAGAAGCTAAGGAAGCAACATTAATTATGTGACCACTATTTCTCCTAATCATTGAATCTAGAAAAATTTTTGTAAAATAAATCATGCCAAAATAATTAGTGAAACTGACTTTTTCGATTTCCTCAATGGACGTTTTTTCAACCTTCCCAAATATGCCAATCCCTGCATTGTTGACTAAAACATCTATGTATCCATATCGTTCAAGTATCAGATCACCAACACGCTTAACTTCTTCTTTTTTGGACACATCACAACTTAGTGTCAATATTTCAAAGTCTCTTTCCTTCATCGATAGAACCGATTCATTCAGTCTATCGATATTTCTGGCAATTAAAATCAAGGATTTCAAACCAAATTGAGAAAAATCATTTGCAATGCATCTACCTATTCCGCTTGATGCACCGGTAATAAGGACTATCTTATTTTCTAGTAGGTCGGTCAAAATCTTCACCATATAAAAGGGAAATAATCGTTATTAAAATACTATCAATCAGCTCGACTGTCAGGTGTAGTGGAAGTGGATGAGGGTGGGGTAGGTTTTGAATAATTAGTTCCCAATGCTACCCTCATCAATGCAATCCACATTATCACTAACGGCAAATAGTAAGAAGCAATCCTCCATGCAATTATGACGTTTAATTGATCGATATCATTTATTATATTACCAATTTGCGAAACGTTATTCAGTTGATTGATATATGCCCATAATCCCCACTCGGCTAAGCCGGAACCTCCTATTGTGATGGGAAGGGTACCCAAAATTGTGGAAGAGGCCGTAGCCATAAACGACAAAAATAGACCTATGTAAATATCTACGGAATGTGTTAAAACTAGAAATGAAAGACCTTGGAAAATAAATGCGACCACTGTAATTGCAATGCCCACTGAAAATATTTTTACAGATTTAAATGAACTAAAGTTTTCTCTGCTCATTATGCACAAATCATCCAATGCTTTATTAACAGAATTAATCCCCCGTTGAGCTTTTTGTTCTGAAATAAATTTTTTCGCCAATCTTAATGAAAATGAAGGTAATCGTATATTTTTTTTTGCTGAATATATCAAGATAAAAAACCAGAATCCAAATGTAGGGGCAGCGATCGCAATAATTAGCATACCAATAAACATGGAGCCGTTAGCTATTGCAACAAATCCAGCGATAAAAGCTAAAATTGTACCAACAAATACATCGGCAATAATTTCCATGGTAGTAACCCAGGCTGCTCGTCCCGCTGGCACACCACTTTTGGTTAAAAAAGCGATTCGAACTAGTTCCCCACCAATATAAGAAGGAGTAGTTTGAGTTACAAACTCTCCAGCTAACCGGGCGAAAATAATTTTCCAAAATGAACTGACATTCTTTCCAATGAATTTTCGAACAAAATAATAAAACCTAATCGCTTGAAGAAAAATTCTCACCATTGTTGCAAGAAAAGAAAGTAAAAAAGGGATAATACCTACAGATAAAACATCATTTAGCGAAACTGGAGTAAATAGAAAAATAAGCATTATAGGTATAACACTTACAAGAATGAAAATTACTCGCCAATTCAAGGTATATCAACTAGTTCAAGAGAAGGAATATAATAATCATACAAATATAACAATAAAATTAGAATAGCAATTAGAAATTTTTGAAATGCATACTATATTCGTGACTGGCACGGCAGGTTCAGGGAAAACATTATTGACTTCGAGACTGTTGGAATGGTATCACAACAATGATGTCTCACCAATTTCAATTAATTTGGATCCAGGAGTATCTAGTTTACCGTATGATCCAGATATAGACGTAAGAGAGTTTATTGATTTTTATTCGATAATGGATGATTACAAGTTAGGACCAAATGGGTCATTGGTGTTGGCTAATGACTTGATATCAACAAAAATAGATGAAATCCAAACTCAGGTTCAGGAACTTAATCCTGATTACATAATAATTGATACTCCCGGACAAATAGAGCTGTTTGCTTTCAGATCTAGTGGTCCATATTTTGTTTCAAATTTTTATTCAGATTCTAAAGTTACACTATTTACCATAGATGGGACATTAGCAATATCTCCAATTAGTTTTGTTTCCTTGATGTTCTTGTCACAATCAGTCAGATTACGTTTAAACATTCCACAGATCAACGTCCTAACGAAACGAGACAAAATAATTGAGCAGTTAGCAGAAATTTTGAATTGGTCAAACTCCATCACCTCACTTCAAGACTCTCTTAATCTAGAAAAAGATTCAGAGCAATCTTTATTGGGTAAGGACATTATAAAAACACTTTATAAAAGTGGAAATATGTTGAGCCCCATTGCAGTATCTAACTTAACTATGAATGGGATGATAAATTTAACTGCAGCATTATCAAGAATATTAACACAAGGTGAGGAGGAGCAGAAACACGAATGAAAAAAGAAAAGTATGAAATTGTAGCTAAATATCTAGAATGCACAGCTACTGCATCTGCATCAACTGCAAATTTGGGTCCAGGATATGATGTATTTGGGCTAGGTTTGGATGTACTACAGGATACAGTATCCATCAAAATAGAGAGAAAAACAATAGCAAACAAGAACAATGTAAAAATAATAATGAATGGTGATCTGGGCAAAAGTATTCCAAATGATCTTGACTCCAATTCTGCAGGCAAGGTAGCAAAAAAAATTATCTCAGATTATAATTTATATAATTACAACTGTTTAATTGAAATTAGAAAAAATATTCCACCTGGTTATGGGATGGGAAGTAGTGCCGCATCAGCAGTAGCAACTGCAGTTTCACTAAATGCATTATTTGGACTGAATATTGATGATACCAAATTACTAGATTATTCTGCCGAAGGCGAACTTGCAAGTGCAGGTGTAAAGCATTTCGATAATGTCGCAGGCTCGCTTTTTGGAAATTTTGTAATAGTTAAGACTCATCCAAAATTAGAATTTATCAGGATAGATTCGCCAAATAATCTATTTATGGTTATATGCGTACCACTTATTCAAGTTCCTAAAATGAAGACGGAGTTTTCAAGAAAAGTTATTCCTCAACAAGTACCTTTACAAAAAATGGTTCATAATGTAGCTAATGCATGTTCCGTAGTTGCAGGTTTTTATCGCAAGGATGTAGGAATGATTTGTAATGGTATAAACGATTGTATTATAGAACCTGCCAGACAGAAATTGATCCCAGGATATGAAAAAATAAAGAAAAGATCTTTAGAAGAGGGAGCAATGGCTTTTACCATTAGTGGAGCTGGTCCTTCTACAGTAGCTTTTTTAGATTCAAGCAAGAAGGGGCTGCGCATATCAGAAGTCATGGAAGAGGAATATGATAAAATAAATATTAAATGTAAAACATTTATGTCTAAATCCGGTAATGGATCAAGAATAGTTTCGTTGAAATGAAAATCAGGGCTTTGGAAAATAGATCACTTTTTAGTATTTTTATTGAGGAATGCCCCCATCATTTTCTGTCTATCTTCGTGAGCAAAACACAAAGCCCAACCATAAATTTCCAGCCGCAAACCAGTATCAATATCCGCATCCATACCCTTATTAATTAACATTTTACTGATTCTTACAGCATTAAAACTATTTTTAGTGATCTCCCTAGCAAAAGTTATACAATGTTCCAAAAGTTTTTTATTTAGTAACTTTGAGAGCGCAATACTTTTCTCCTTTTCATTATTTTGATCGACAGATGGATCTAAATTAGACTTTTCCTCATCTGATATGGAAATAACTTGGTTAACCAATCCAATAGTGGCAGCTTCATGTGCGGTAATCATTTTGCCGGTAAAAATCATTTCTTTGGCTTTTGCGGGTCCAACTACCCTAAGTAGTCGCTGAGTACCGCCCCATCCAGGAGGAATACCAATAGTTACTTCTGGTTGACCAATCTTTGCATTTTCGGATGCGATCCTTATATCACAAACTAATGATAGTTCACATCCGCCACCAAGTGCAAAGCCATTTATTGCAGCAATTACAGGTTTCTCCATCTTTTCAATTTTATTTAGCACGGATTGTGCAGATGAGGCATATTTTTCAGCAGTTACGGCGTCAATATTTACCATGTATGAAATGTCAGCGCCAGCACAGAAAGATCGTTCTCCAGCTCCGGTAATTACTAGCACCTTGATCCCCTCATCTGCAGAAATTATGTCGATTGCTCTGGCCAGTTCAAATATTACGTCAAGATTCATTGCATTCAAAGCTTCAGGTCTATTTATCCTTAATATTGCAATTTCATTAAGTAAATCTATTTGAATATATTTCATAGAAGACATAAACAAACTTCAATGGCTCTTTAAAATAAATCTTATCAAATTTCATTCGATAAAATCTACATCATCGCTTTTATCATTATCTTTTTGCAAAAATTCTCTTCTCGCATTGTTCATGAGTTTAAACAAAGATTCAAGCGATTTGATATCAACATCAGGACTATTTGGATTTTTCATCTCTCGAAGTTGTTTGGTAAATTTTTTGGCAATATCATACAAGTTAATTTTTTCGGCTAGATTAATGAATTCTTCTTTTTCGAACGGTTTTGGAAGAACTTCTGGTACACTTTTTAGAGTAGAAACGTATTCGACGAATGCTTTTTTGGGCCACGCGGATGCGAACATTATTCGTTGATCGCCTTTTAATTCCAAGATTTCTTTTGCAATATGTAAGCCATTTTGATTGGAAGACATATCTTTTGATGGTAAATCGTAATCAAGGACAACTAAATCGAATATATTATTATCCGATTCATAACCTTCGTCACCTTGTTGAATCGACTTTACGTATTCTAATATCCCATCTTCATAGTTTTTTGCAATAATGTAATCATGTCGATTTTCTTCTAACCATATAGAATACAATTGACAAATATCATCATCATCCTCAATGATTAGAACATTCATATTAACCCAGTTAAAGCAAACGAATAATAAAATTTTACTATGTTGTGACTAATATTTTTAATTCACTTGTTCATTTCGTAGAATTTTTACAAATGCATTGAGAGAAAGTGGTTTATAAATAAAGTGATCATACATCATATTATTATTCAAAAATTCCATAGCTTCCTTGTTTATTTTACTAGAGGACATAAAATAACCCTTAATTTTCTTATCTCTCTTTTTTAGATCATCATATAAGTCAAAGCCGTCTAGTCCTTTGACATTAATACCTAAGAAAACCAATGAATATTTTCCCGGAACAAATCTTTCTATCGCATTATAGGGATCTTCAAAATAATCAATATCGTATCCCAAACTCAAGATCGATTCTTTAACCGTTTCCAGATTTTCTGAAAAATCGTCAATAATTAAGAGTTTAAGACCATCGGTGGATTTATTGTAGTCGGGTTGACCAGGAACATTTGTCCCTTTCAATGGGATTTTAATAAGAAATTTTGCTCCAATGTCGTCTATCCTATTTCCAACAACAACACTCCCCCCATGGATTTCCACAATCTTTTTTGAAATGAACAATCCAAGTCCGGCTCCTCCAGAATTTGGATAGAATTTGGTAAAGATTCTTTCTGGATCATCATCTGGAATACCAGGTCCTTCATCTTCTATTAATACATTAGCATAGAAATCATCGTCGTTCTCAAAGACACTGATAATAATCTTATTCCCTTCATTCTTTTTTGTAAAAAAATAAGAATTATTTAGAATGTTCTCAAATGCTTGTTTAATGTATTCCTTATCAGCCTCTATAAACACATTAGGACGTCCTTGAAAAAGTATCCGAATACCCGAAGAGTCTTTGTTTGAAAATTGATTATAATCTCTAGCAATAATCTCCAAAAGTTCGCATAGATCAAAAATTTCAAAATCTAATTTCAGTGGATTTGCTTCAATTTTAGAGATATCCAGAATATCATTTGCAATATTTTTCAGTTTTTCAGCATTCTTTATAATAATATTGAGATAATCCAACATATCAGGGTCTTCAATTTTTGATTTTAGTGTTTTAGAAAATCCTATGATAGGTAATATAGGATTTCTTAATTGATGGGAAGCAATATCAACAAAATCTTGTTGAAAAATATTGCGTTTTTCGAGGATGATATTCTTATCAATTGTGCTCCAAATATTGACAAAAAGAGTATAGAAAAAAGTAACAATATCACCTGTAAGCGAATCGGATAACTTACAGGTAAACATTCGCTTATCAGTATTGTAATCTATTTTAAAAAAAGAAACTAGATTTTGGTTAGTAATAATTGTAATCATGTGTTCAGTGGGTTCGGCTGATGATAAGACATTTTTTACTTGTACATTCTTAAAAGGCTTGAAAAAATCCACTATCGAATCATATTGATCGCCATCTTTACATGAAATCAACAGTCGTATTGCAGGTGAATTCGTATCAGTATTTGCTTTTAAAAAATCGTAGAATGAATTCTTTTTTAAAAAAAGAAATGAATAATAGGAATTTAAAAAAATATCAACCTGTTGTTGATCAGACCCTTCGAATATCTTATCTAAGTTGAATTCCAATGTATTTTGAGGTTATTTTTGTCTACTTTATTATTTTCTTTTTTGTGTCAAAAACATCATCCAACATTACTTCTAGATCATCTTCAAATTTCTTCAATATTCTTCTTAAGCTCTGTTCTAATTCCTTTACACGTTTTTCTGTTTCGAGTTTAAATATTTCTCTAGAGATGGCAGAATACACATGGAAATGTCCTCCTTCTTTCAAAGTTCTGCTTTCTTTTACACATATTCCCAATCCTGTTAATTTTTGTAAAGATCTAAATACCGTACTCTTGTCACGATTTACAGCTTTAGACAAATCTTCTAAAGTCATTTGTTTATTATTATGTGCTATTAAGGTAAGCAATAAATCCATATCTAGTGGTGACAAATCATAGATATAAATAAAAAGATCCTTTAAGGTTGCACTCATACGAGTGATTGCATTAATTGATGACGACGGCATTTTACATATATTACTACACTTTCAAGCTATTTAAAATTATCTACAAAAACATCTATAAGAATCAATTTAGAGTTGCGGGATTGAAGATACAAAAATCAAAAAAATTATTTAATATAAAAAATCAACTTTTCAAATGGAGATTGGCTTTCATGCACCAGCCATTCCATTTCGGAGCTCAACTCCTCGATGTTCCTCATTGGATTCTGCTTCTGCGGCTGCCTTATGCATCTCAGACATTGCACATCCCATTTGAGCCTCTGGTTTGCCCTTTCTCATAATACCGCGATACAACCCAGCTTCTAATGTCTGTCCATGTTCTTTTTCCCAATCTTCTACTGGTACACTGTATTTCTTCTGTATCCTATCCCGGTACCATTCAGGTATTACATTAAATGCACAAAATGGTACTATACGCAAATCGGGAGTCAAATAGTGAATGTCACATCTCTGTAATCTCTCTAGATCCTCGTTATACTTATCTTGGAAATGCATCATGCCTAAGAATAATGATCGTACATGCCATGAACCTACAGAATCAAAGTTCTGTTTGAGAAGAATACTCGAAAACATGCGTCCTAAATCAAGCCCGTATGGTTGTTTACTACGATCTACAAACTGGTTAAGCTTTCGTATTACTTCCAACATGGTCCAATACCTATTCGAACCTGATTTAATCTCTTCAGTTTTTTCTTCGAAATACTCTAAGAGGCCTTTTATATCAACAAAAGACGTTAAAGGTGTCAGTTTCTTTGTTTGAACATCTTCAAAAACGTATGTTCCAGCACCACATGCAAAGTGGATGGATAATTCATACTTTGGTTTCTTGCTAAATGCCTCAATCACATTTGTTAAAGGCATACAGGATGGAACCGGAAACCAACCATCTTTTGATATTTCACCGTTAGTTTGTTCTTCAATTCGTTCTATGCAATCAGGTATTGTAATTCTATACTTTTCTCGTTCTTTTTTGCTCATTCTACCAGTTAATGAAACAGGCTGGAAATTTACAGCATGTACTACATCCATATTTTTTTGAGCAAATCGTATTATGCCACCTAATTCATGATCATTAATAGATTTTATTACGGTTGGAACAAAAACAACAGTCATTCCACACTTCCTTGCTGATTCTAGTGTGTATGGAACTTCCCAATGGTTTTTAGGATTTGTTCTAGCCGTCACTCCATCAAATGACAAATAGAGATTACTGACGCCAGACATTCGAACTTGTCTCATTGTTTCTGGTGAAAGTGCAAGTTTTATGCCGTTGGTGTTGAGTTGTACGTGATCGACACCCTCTTCTTTCATTATTTGGATAAGTTCTGTAATGTCGTCTCTTAACATTGGCTCACCACCTGTAATTTGAATAGAGTTGCCTGCTATAGGTTTCTCAGCCTTTAGAGTTTTCATCATCGCGCGTACTTGTTCATGTGAAGGTTCATAGAGATAAGCGCCCTCTAATCCCTTTTTAACATAAAAGAAGCAATACCAGCAGGTAAGATCACACCTATTAGTGACTATAATATTTGCTAAACCAGAATGTGAAAGATGGTTAGTACATAACCCACAATTAGTAGGGCAGGCACATTTATCAACCATCACATTTGGAGCTTGTGCACCTTTTCCATCCATCCAATAGGTACTAAATTTCTTATACATTTCATAAGAGCCAAAGTACAATTCCTCACACTCACCATGGCTAGGACAGGTTTTTGTCATGAAAACTTTGCCTTCTCTTTCAAAGACCTCAGCGTCTAGAATCATATTGCAATCTGGGCATATACTTTGAGTATATCTAATGGTACGTTTAGAACCAATAGTTTTACTAGTTAAATTGGAAATTTGTATTAGATCCATAATGTTGACCTTTAATACTGCACTTGATTAACTTTATAAAGATGATCTGACAAATCCTACGGTGTTTAGTTAGTAAAGTGCAATATAGATGAAAGATTTAATATCCAAGTTTCAACTAGTCACATAAAACTATGGAAATTAGCGACAAGGCCAAGAAATCTATGGAAAGCCTTGGATTAACAAACTATGAAATTCGAGTATATACTTCGTTGTTGTTTGCCAGTTCAACTACGGCATCAGAAATCAGCAAGAAATCAGGAGTCCCATACTCAAAAATCTATGATGTCCTAAATAGTCTGTATGTAAGAGGATGGATATATTCGGATAATCAAAGACCACAGAATTTTTTTCCTAAATCCCCATCAAATGCAGTTGAAGCCATGATGATAGAAATGGAGAACAATTTGAGGAGTAATAAAAATGTCATTATCAATGAATTAATGCCGATCTATGAAAAAACAGGATTAAAAGAAAAACCAGATATTTGGGTGGTAAGTGGATTATACAATATAGCAATAAAAGTTACTGAAATAATTCGATCAACAAAAGAAGAGCTCCTAATAGCCATCCCCAAAATTCCAGAGAATGTTGTGAAATCGATTCAGCCAGTACTCCGAGAACTCGCCGAAAAAGGAGTTAAAATTATTATTTTAGCATCAGATGAAACTAATAATGATACCGTAAAGGCAATGTCCAGAGTAGCTGAAGTAAGACTCAAGAATGATATGTTTGGTGGTGGAGTTATAGGAGATTCCAGACATGTATTAATTCTACTTGGAGAAGGAAAAAACGATCCAACAACAACTTCCAGCTATGACACTATAGCCATATGGGCAGAGCATACTGGATTGGCTAGTTTTGCTAAAGATTATTTCCATTATTTGTGGCAAGATGCAAAAAAATAGAATGAATAGCTAAAGCCTTATAACAGAATAGTTTAAAAATAGCAGGACAAACAATGATGTGAAAAGCCCTACTGATTAGATGAAGTAGATCTTGAGTAAAGAGTTTGTCCTATTTAATTTGTGTATGTTGTAAAAATTTGAATTTAGAAAGGTTTCAAATACATATATTCATTGTATTAATAACACACAGTGTAGAAAAGTAGTGGTCCACATAAGAACTACATCATCATTGGAAAGTTTTAGAAAATTTATAATTTTCAGCACTTGTAAATCATTCATCCCTAGTAATCATAATAGAGATCCAGAGATGTTTCTCGAAAGAGATACTGGACCAGGCGATATTTATATTGAAGCAGCAGATAAACTAATGGTAAAAAAATTAAGAGAAATTACATTTGTAAATGCAAAAGAAATATTTGGAATAATCTATTCATCGAAAACTGGAAATACCATTTTGAAATGGAGACAATTAAAGAAAAAGAATGGAAAAGTTATAGGCGAAGCGTCACCTAGCGCATTAGTCAATTTGGTGGAATCAGGAGTATTAACCAAACACTGGTTTGAACACTATCTGAAGTCTCAAAAACAAGATGAAGATTTGGTTAAATAGGATACAAATAAAAAATGAAATTTACCAAATTAAAGGATTCAGAAAACAAAATGGTCTTAACCTTAGAAGAACCAGATGATCTTTTCAGCCTAAGAAGAGTAATAGATATAGGAGACAGCATTATTGCCGATACTACTAGGGTAATAAAACAGGATAATGAATACTCTAGACCAGATAGAGGAGAAAGAATTAAGATCAGGATAATCTTAAGAATAGAAAAAATTAGTTTTGATGATGCAATCGACAGATTAAAGATATCAGGAGTAATAATTACTTCAAACAATGAAAACATACCCAAGGGTTTGCATCATTCTATTAACGTAAAAATCAATGATACGATCATCTTAGAAAAATCAAATTGGAATGAAAACTATATAAAAATACTATCAAAGTCGGCTCTTGAATTTAAATATTTATTTATCTCAATAGACTCACAAGAGACAGCTATTGCAAAATTAACTGGAACTAATTTGAAAATAACTCCTAACATACATTCCGGAAAGAGTGGTAAGAGATACGTTACTGATCAAAGGAATG
>Ga0310906_10000198_pt1 | contig 14212 bp, 14 predicted proteins | sample C48D3metaG_FD_203749 | JGI IMG/M metagenome (GOLD analysis project Ga0310906, IMG submission 203749) | Lab incubated soil microbial communities from West Virginia University Organic Research Farm, Morgantown, WV, United States - C48D3 | ecosystem: Environmental > Terrestrial > Soil >...
CTTAGATTGGTGGATTATTGTCTAGCTGTTTATTATGTTTTTTCCACCCCTCAAATTTAATTAATTACACTATGTTCGATGGTTCTGTTTGATGACACTGATAGATTATTTAACGCATGGCTTGAGTAGAGCGGTTAATTCCTGATTTTACCAAAACTTTTAAGAAGCATCAAATCTCAAAAATAACCATGGTCAGAAATTTAATACCCACTTGTAGTAAATGTGGTAGCTTCGTCAGTGATCACATAGAACCAGAAGTAGAAAAAGAAGGCCAAATTAAAGAAGGAAAATATGTTGACAATGTTTGGGTTTGTAATGAATGCCTAAAGAATAAACATCTTGATATGAATACAAAGTAACCGATATGTCACTCCATATGAAAATATGATTGATCGGATCTAAATTATTCATTTAGATATTTAGCATAAAGTCAAATAACGTGATAGTATGTAATTTAAATTTGTTTACCAATACTATACACGTCAAGACAACCTATATAACGATTGATTAATTCACAATCGCAAAAAGAATATCGTTTTTATGAATAGATAAAAGTTAGTCTGGTGACGCCAGAACTATGACATAAAGTTATTTGGACGGTTAGGCATCATCTTTTCCCAAATCTTTGTCAATTTTTTTCTGTAATTCTCTGTATTTCTTGTATTTCTTGTCCCATTTTGAAAGAATAAACCACTGCCTAATCCCTATACCCAGCCACACGATAAATACAATCACAGGAATTAGTGGCAAGTATCTAAATGGAGAGTGAAATCCAGAATTAGAAGTAGAACTGGAGCCATCCCCCCAAGAATCATTCCTTGTCCAATTATTGTAGCCACCATCATGAAACGGAAACCCAAACATCATAAATGTTAACATGAATGCTATCGGTGGAATAATCATAATGGTTAGTAACATAATAATGAAAAGTTTCTTGGTTTTATTTAGTTGATCAATTATCCCATCCATTATGTAAAAAATACTTGAATCTGATCTTGTATTGTTGTTATCAGAATTATCTTTGTTGTTATCAGAATTATCTTTGTTGTTATCGCCGTTTGATTTTTTCATTAATCTCGCCCCTCCTTTTCATTATTTCTTGGAAATAGTTCTTCATAAGGTGCTAGAATTTCATTCAAAATTAATCTTCCTCTTTCTGAGACCTTGTAGTTGATTATGACCTTGCTACCCCAATTTTCTTCCATTCTACTGATCAGTCCTTTTCTAACCATATCATCCAAGATTTCTTTATGTTTAACATTATTCAAACCACAATAACTCATAAGCTTACTCTGATTGATTTCACCATATTCACAAAGTTTCAAGAGAATATCCTTCCTGATAAATATTCGATCACGGTATTCATGAACCACAATGAATCAATTAAAGAGGGCAAAGTTCTTGATAACAAAATGTTTTCATATGTCCAATTAGGGTATCGTTTGACCATTCTGTAAACATATTCATAGATATGCAGATATTCATCGAATAAACATAGTACAACATACAGATTATGTATAAAACCATAGGGGAACAAAGTTACGTCTCAATGGTCCGACATGGTTAATATAATCAAATATTACATTTTCAGGGTGATAGAATCACAAAAATTAAGAATAGAAAAATCTATGAAAGCTACTGCCACTGTAACATCCGTAACAACAGTAGCAATTATTGCATTTTCAACGCTACTTGTTTTGTTCTCTGGACCTACCGGCAGTAGCATCACTATGACAGCCTACGCAGAGCAAACAGACACTATCAACCTCACAAAGATAGTCAATGCATCAAAAGATAAAGTGTGGAATATCATCTCAAATGTGGATAAGAATCCAGACTATTGGCCAATATCGATTGTAAAAAACATTAGCAAATCAGACAACACTGTGGAAAGAGAAGTTACTGTTCCTGCACCACCCCTCATGGACAACAAGGCTCACCAAATAATATCTCTTATTCCAGATCAATTTACAATTATCGAAAATCAAACTCAAGGCGCCGTTACGGGAGTAAAAACTATATCTTTACTACAGGCGGAAAATGATGCCAATAAGACCGAAGTTAGTATAGTTTGGAATCTAGACTTGTCTAAAATACCTGGCATTGGAAAGGGATTCGCAAAAGACGGCATAAGTAAATCTGTAGATGAAGCACTAAACAAGATTGCGGATGATTCTAAATAAACAAAAAGGGAATGTTCGGAAAGTAATAAGTAGGAATTGGTACCACCTTTTGACGTCAGAATTGGAAATACTTGCCCATCAATAAGTATTTGGATTTTTTATATTACCGCTCAGCAAGGCAGAATTTTATGATTTTCTAATCACTATTTTTAATTATTTGTATCTTTTGGATTTTGGCTTGAATTAAAAAATGATCTCTACTTTAGTGTTCCTTATGTACAAAACAATTTTTGATATATAATAGATAGTGGGACAATAGTTCATTGGATTTGAAGTGAATATATCATTAGAACTTCATGTGACAAATACATCAAGATGGAATTAATTATAGAATGAAAAGAAATAATCATAGTATTGTACAAGTTTGTAAAGAAAATGAAGTTAATGCATTTATACCAACGAATACAGCTTTATCTTTGTATATGCCAATGCCAACCCAAGGAGCAACAAAAATTAGCAAAATAATGACTAAAAAACTCGAAACTGTCGGATCTACCTCGTCTGCACAGGAAGTCGCCATAAAGATGAGGGATAAACAGGTTAGTTCAATTGTAGTAATGGATGATAGATTTGGGATACCTCTAGGAATTGTCACAGAGAGAGACCTTGCAAGAAAAGTATGTGTTACTGACAAGAATAGTACTCAATTATTAGCAAGCCAAGTAATGTCGTTTCCTCTAATTACTGTGAATGCTGATTTATCATCTTCAGATGCAGCAGATTTGATGTTAAAGAACAAGGTAAGACATTTACTCGTCATATCTAAAGATTCAAAACAAACGATGGATAATGATGAGGCGCTAGAAAATAAAGATCTCATAAGACCTGTTGGCATAATTACTACAACAGATTTTATAAAATTTAGTCTAACCTCTGATACGGATTCGGATAAAGATGCAAATGAAGATAAGAAAACTGAGGATATTTTAGAATATTATAGAAATGACTCGAATCATTCAGATTAAATCTCTTGAGTGACTATATGGTGAACAAAATAATTTATCAACTAAAATCTGTTTACATTAATCCCACAGATAGACTCATTCAATTTCTTTTATATATGATCATATAATTAATATGCCATTGTCAGGGAATAACAGAGAAATTATCAAAATTGGGTCAACAGTAAGAGTGATAAAAAAAAGCGACCAAAAGACAGGAAAAATAAGTGAAGGAGTAGTAAGAGAAATATTGACCAAATCCAAATTTCATCCCCATGGAATCAAAGTAATTTTAGAAGATGGAATAACTGGTAGAGTTAAGGAGGTAGTCAACGTATCAATTAAGAAGGACACATCAAAAGAAAAACTCCTCTAAGAGCAGAAAATTCTCAGATATTATTTGAAAGAGTATAGCCTCTATTCATGGTTGCTATTCTATAATTCCGTTCCTCTATCATAGTAATTCATCTTCACATAAGTTTTCATATCAAGAAATAGATCGATCCTATCATCATGATAACAAGATAGAAATCTCATTTTGGTTTGTCCTGTATTTTTGGCATCTACAAGTACTGCTATGGCATGGTGGCTCAACAAAGTGGTACAGAAAAGGCAAAGATGGAAAGAGCACCAAATACATAGAGATGTTTTCCACTAGATCGATATCCATTATCATCGGAATTTGTTAAATTCAGTGATCATGTTCTTTTATTATATATTCAATTATTTTTTCCCTTGTTCAGCCTCTTGCAAATATTTTTCTAGTCTTTCTTGAATGGCTTCTTTTGAAATAAGGCTAAAAGACGCAAAAGGTTTCTTTAGTCTTGCCTCCCGAGCCCACAATTCGTACAATCTTCCCTTGATTCTATTTACATCACTATTTGTTTTTGATTCTTTTAAGACTTTTATAAGAAATGTCAAACCCTCAGAGGTAACAGACAGATGTGATTTAGATAGCACGGCATCCTCTTCGATATGAATTAGACCATCATGCTGTAAGTCCTCTAAGAGATTCCACAATTCAAGAATTGTTGGATAGTCATAAACTAAACTTAACTTTAGCAATCGCCAGATGTCAATCAAAGTGAATGAAGAGACCTCATCAGATTCTGACGCCTTTTCTGTCGATTTTACATATCCTAAGTGAAATAATATCCACATCCGAACGAATTCATAATTCTTCATTTTTATAAACTACACTACCTTCTATTCTAACACTTTTTATTCAAAAACTTTCCAAACTTATGTGACTACAATTCAAAAATCAAGAATGATGAGCAGGATTTTACCATATCTATTCCTGTAATTAGATGCAAGTATGATATAGAGTATAGCTATGTTCTTTTTTGAGTAAATTACTTAGAATATACGCTGTTGTTATTGTCACCGGTGTAGTTCTCTATTTCACTATTTTTGGTAATTGTTTTGGACCAGTCCATTTATATCGTTGACATCCCATAAAAAATGTATTACAATCGCTATCGGATTGCACTAATTAATTCTAGCCGTTTTAGAATTTGGAATTTGAATAAAAAGAGAATATTTGAATAGGAATCTAAGAGGTTTTTTCATATAATAGAAACAAGAGATTCGATTTATTAACACCAAAACAATAAGATCGATACAAATATCACATACTGGACTTTTTTGATTTAATTCTAATAGGAAACTTTTTTTTAATTAAACTCTCATTTGTGTGTGTGACACTCCCCGAAATTGACAGTTTATCGATTACCTTATTAGTGGATAATTATACTGACAGGCTGTTACCATCAACATCAATAGCAATTCGCCCTCCAATGATGAAAAATGAACAATTTCTTCCTCCCCCTCCACCAGTGGCAGAGCATGGTTTTTCAGCTTTGATTAGAGTTGCATCTAATGACAATGTGGCAGGTCAAAACAAAGGCCAATCACTCAAAGAAAACATGATATTATTCGATTGTGGAACCAGTGAGAATGGCGTTTTATCTAACGCTGAAATATTAGGAATAAATTTCAATTCCATAGATTCCATCATACTTAGTCATGGACATTTTGATCACTTTACTGGCCTCCCAAGTATCCTCAAAAGAATAGATAAGCCTATTAAATTAATTTGTCACCCGGATGCCTTTTTGAAAAGATGGATAATATTCCCTAATGGCAAGGATAAGGCAAGATTGCCTTTTCTCGATAAAGGGGAACTACAAAGGCAAGGAGCAGTCATAGTGACAAAGAAAGACCCCAGTTTAATTTCTCAAGACAGCATAGAAGAATATCAATACGAGATGAACGAGAATATTGTTGCCGACAATTCAATACCTAAATTACTGATTACTGGTTGGATTCCACGAACGACAACTTTTGAAAAGGGATTTCCGTTGCAGTACAAGGAAGACATCAATACAAATAACCTTATTCCCGATCCTTTGGTAAATGATGACCAAGCTATTGTCGCAAATATTAAGAACAAAGGTTTGATAGTCATAAGCGGTTGTGCGCATGCTGGTATCATTAATACAATTAGATATGCTAAATCCCTTACCGGAATTAACAAGATCTATGCAGTGATCGGGGGTTTTCATCTAACTGGTGGAGGAATTTATGAGGATGCGATCGAACCAACAATAACTGAATTAAGAAAAATAGATCCAAGATTTTTGATCCCATGTCATTGCACGGGATGGAAAGCTACCAACCGGATAATTCAAGAACTACCTGAAAAATTCCTACAACCTAGTACTTGTACTACCTTTACCTTTACCTTCGATTCGACCCTCTAACGTAACTATGGTTGGCATAGGATACGAAAGTTTAGTATATACTCAAGTCTGCTGAGAAGTACTTTTCATTTAAAATGCTTAAGACATGGTCACCATAACATACTACTTTTTATCTAATTCAAACGGATTATAGTAATAAAAAATGGTGAATGAATAACAAATATTGACCATTTACCTCGATGTCTCCCGGTTCGAACTAACTCTTGCTACAATCGACTTGCATCTTCATGCAGACAATATTTGACTTACATACTACAATGCAAATCATAAATATTTGAATTTGTTAAGATAACACTGCTATTATTTTCTGCTTCAAGATAATGTAATATAATGATGGAATTGTAAACTAGGAATATATTAGATGAACTGCCTCACACAGTCAAACATAGAAATAATAAAAGACAACAATATTGAGCATAGGACAAATCAAATATTTTACATACAAGTCGAATATAACCAATATATGATCTTTGAATGCCCATCTGGACACATTTGTTTCAGTAAAGATGAACTAACTATTTGCGGAATGCGAGGATGTAACAAACAAATAGATATGCTAAGCCCTGACGATATCAAATGGTTTTACAAAATTAATAAAAATGGACTGTGTATTACTAGGACTGACCTTCATATGATAATTGAAGATCCTAGTATGCCAAATGACGTAAAGAAGCAAATACAAAAAGTATTTACCAATATTTCTTGACACTACATAGCAAGAAATCACAAAAGAATTAAGAATTGATATTAAAAACGGGTAAACATTGTAGATGTAAATCCAGCAATGACAACAGAATCATTTTATTATAATATGTAAATAGCCAATACCATAATATCATGGTGCTACCACTTAGTAATAGTTTCTGTAACAAAATAAAAGTAAAAGTAATACCAGTTTTTCAAAGATTTAAATGAAAATTTTTGATATCTTGGAAAATAATTAAGATAAAGTCATTTTGGATGTTAAATATCAAGATCAACCCATAATGCAGCGTGATCTGAAGCTGCGTCTTTAGCTGTTTTTACCTCAGGAAAATGGGGAAAAAGATCACCGTTTTTACCTCCCCAAACGCCTCTTCTCTCAATTCCGCCAAGCTTAGCCTTCTTAGCTAATTCTGGAGACATCAATATATAATCTAATTTCCCTGATTTGGTTCCATTACCATGGGTACCTGGTCTACCATCTCCCACAAATTTTTCATGCTTCATAATATCCAATAAATTGGAGTTACTGCCAAGTAGAGCGCGTAAAGGAGTACTATCAGGAGTATCGTTTAAGTCGCCAATAACAGCGATAAAATCAAATTTATTATTTAATTCATCATAAATCTTTCGCACTTTCTTTGCTTGACGTGTACGCTTCTTGTTATTGTCTTGTTGAGCACCAAAGCCCTTACTCTTAAAATGATTTATTAACAAAAACAGATCATTTCCTGAAGGAGTAGTTAAATGATATTCTGCACAATCTCTACTAAATATTAATCCATCTGGATCAACATCATCCACATGACTAGTCATCGATCTGATTTCAAATCCTTTTCTACTGATAATGCCAACATCAATACCTCGTTCATCATTACCGTCTATAAGCATGGTGTGATCGTATGACTGTCCCTTCATCTTTGGGATCACCATCTCATTGAACCGCTTTAGAGCAATCCTATTTTCAGCTTCAATTACACATAAAACATCTGTTTTTAATTCGTTAATAACTCTCGCAGTATTTTCAATGGCTAATTCTTTGATTGTATCTTTTTTAAGTTCAAACCATCCTATCCAATCATCTCGCCCATTTGCTAAGATGACGTAAACACCTTGTTGTTTTTTAACTAGCTTTTCTCTGACTTCCACAAGACGAATGAATTTACTTTCTCGTTTGGTTAGTAACCCATTATTTCGTTTCATTATTTGTAGTAACTCTTTTTTGATTTGTTCAGAGTACATCTTATTTTGAATCAAATTAACCAAATCATCAAAATCCTTTAGGACTGTTTTGCCATCTTCCCAGGAAGGCAAATTCATTACCGAAGGTCTTTCAAACATATTTTCTACATTGAACGAGGCTAATCGCATATATCCATCTGTTATGATTAAGATAATATAAATACTTTTTATTATATTGCCAATAAGTGACAATGTCCAACCAAATGTATTAAACAACATAACAAAATTTGTTTGGAGAACATCACCATTCATATTATGGATTTTCATATATCTTCTAATTACTTCATTACTCATCTTGTTTGAACCCATTGTATGGAAATTGTCTGAACGCATTAATATTTTATCCAATGGATTTTCTGTTAAAGACTATCACAGGATATATAAATGATGTAAAGAAATTTGATAAATAATACTAACTGACTATAAGAATATTAATTCTTCAGAAGATAGGTATTTGTGAATCAGCATCTATGTATTGTTGCACTCATTACCACTAGAATGAATGCTACTACAGTACTAGAGAAACAAGTTTCAATAACAAAGGATAGTAAATAGTGGGTTGCTCCGTCGTTACCACCAGACGATATATCTTGTTCATCTATTTCCATTAAATACTATCCTTTGTTTTTTGTTTCACATCCATCTACTACTTGACAATATACCTTATCCAATCACTTGAAAAAAGATGTTCATGAATGAGTCACGTACCATTTCCCTTGACTTTAGATGCAATTTGAGATCTTAACGACAAAGTCCCAATTGAAAATAGAATAACAAGATAACAGAAATTCGTCCCTGGAACGATCCATATAGTTTATTGATCATATTACCCTTGTACATACAGACGGTTCTAATTATCAATCTAAAAAAGGCAACAAAAATTTACATACTATCTTTTGTAAAAAAATTCTTGTTAATAATAAAATGATAATGTATGTATTAGTATAAATACACAGATAGTCATGTTGTTTTAGATTACTTGTGGGAACCAGAAGTGTTTGGAACGGTAGTATTTCATTTGGATTAGTAAACATTCCAATAAAGTTATTTACAGTATCGGATAGCAGTAACGAATATTCATTTAACCAATTGGATGAAAAAGGACACAAAATTCAGTATAAAAGATGGTGTCCAATAGAGGAGAAAGAAATACCTTATGAGGAGATAAAAAAAGGGTATAAGATCGCAAAGGACGAATATATAATAATAGAAAAAGAAGATTTGGATAAGATTAAAGCAGCAACTACCAAAACAATTGATATTAAAGAATTTATTGACATTAAAGATTTTGATACTGTTCTTATCGAAAAGAGTTATTATGTCTCCCCTTTTACAGATAAAACAAGTGGGAAAAGAAAAAGCAAACAAAAGGAAAGTGTTTTATCAGCATCCACCAAGGCCTATAGATTATTTGTTAGTTCACTTAAAGAAACAGATAAAATCGCAATAGGAAAGGTCGTACTAAAAGATAGAGAACATTTAGTCGCCATTCGTCCATATCAAAGGGGTATGGTAATGCATCAACTAATGTATCAAGAAGAAATAACACCTATAGATGAAATAGATGGAATGCCTGGGTCTGAATCTTCTGTCTCTTCAGCACCTATAGATGAGAAAGAATTGGAACTTGGAAGAATGTTAATAGGAAATTTGACTAGTTCACAATTTGACGCGACACAGTATTCGGATGAATACACAAAACAATTAGAAAAAATGGTAACTGCAAAATCTAAAGGGATCACATACAAAACTGAGGAAAAAGAAGATTCATTGGATACTAGTAATAACCTATTAGAAGCTTTGAAAGCAAGTGTTCAAAGAAGTAAAACTGTAAAGAACTAACATAAAATTTAGACAGAAAATCTTACCCGGTGTGCCTTAAAAGAAGAATTGATATAATATCATATCTTTTAAACAGTTGGTTATTGACATATAGGTTCTATTTTTCTTAAACTTTGAAATAGGAAATGCGTGCAAGTATTTCTTCAAGATCTTGTTTATGTGATAAAATATCCTTCCAGGGATTTATTTTTCTCTTATAAAGGCCGGGTACGGTCTTTATCGTAAAATCAGTGGGTATAATATCTGCTAGTTCTTCCCATGTAAGTGGAACTGAAACAATAGCATCTTCTACGGGTCTTGTTGAAAAAACAGAAGCTAGTGTTTTCCCAATAGAATTTTGATTATAATCTAAAAACACTTTTCCTTTTCTATTCGTTGTTTTCCATTCCGTAGTAATTTGACCTGGATTGCGTTTATTGAGGATTTGAGATATTATTTGAGCAAATTCCCTCGTTTGCTTGTGTGTGTACTTGTTGATTATTGGAACAAAGATGTGTAATCCTGTTTTTCCCGAAGTTTTAAGATATGATTTAATATTCAATTCATCAAAAATACCCTGCAAACTTAGAGCAATATCCACTGTCGTTCTGAAGGCCCCTAAACTATATGCTGGTTCCTTAGATTCATTTTCATTATCAATATTTATGTATGGATCCAAATCAAAAACTATAAAATCAGGATAATTTAATCCACATTCTTCCGTTTCTATTACATCCATCTTATTGCATTGATCATAATTATTAACCCTACTATTCCATGGATGTATTTCAATGCATCCCAAATTTACAAGCCATAGTAAAGTTTCCTTGTTATTACATACTATATAGTTGATCTCATCATTATTTGATTCTGAATATACCTTGACTGTTCTAACATAGTATGGTTTTATATTTTTCCAATCCTTTTGATAAAACGCCTTTCCATATATGCCATCTGGGTATCTACTAAGAGAGACGGGCCGGTCTCGAAGGTAAGGTAGAAGAAGTTCGCTTATTTTATCGTAATACTCCATTAAATCTCCTTTTGTAATAGCTGAACGATATTCTGTTGCGCTCCAAAATTCCTTTTTCAAATTGGAATATTGTTGGTCAAGGTCAGCTATAGGATCACCGTTCTTGTTATTAGTTATTTTTAAGTCACCACGCTCTTCTTTCTTTATGATATCTGCAAACTTTGGTGAATGCATTGGACTCGAAAACTCAATGACACATTGGCCTGGCGGCTTGTCTTCTCTTAGTCTTAGAAATATCGGTGCCCGCATTATCTTATTACCGGTCCAACCGTTAAATTTCACTTCTATTACTACTATGGGTCTTACCCATACTGTTTCCCTGTTAAGATATGGAATGTAATCAACAGGACAATAGGGAATTTCTATTTCTCTTAGTTTTTTATGAATTAATGAGAGGTTTTCGAAACTAAATCCACTACCCGTATGACCTATGAATCTTAAGTTGTCAATGTCATTTTTGGAATTGACATTCTTATTATTATTATTGGTATTAGTTTGGGTATTGTTTTGAGTATTATCGATAGCCGCTAGCAGGAGAGATCCAAAGTAACTTTTTCGGTTGCCCTCGCCCCATGTATAGCCTATCACCAAACAGTCCTGGGTTTTGATATTCTTTATTTTAAGCCAGTCTCTTGTACGGCTACCAGAATGATATTTGCTGTTCCTCTGCTTTCCAATTATTCCTTCCAAGCCCATCTTCCTTATGGTCTCAAAAGCATCTATCCCGAATTCCTCGACAAAGTCAGATATTCGTATTTTTGAGTTTGAATTCTTAACCAGTTTGACTAGTATCTTTCTTCTTTCTGTAAATGGTAGCTGCATGAGGTTATTGTTGTCTAAATATAAGATATCAAACACATAATAAACTGCTGGGTAAAGTTCGGACAAAATTTCAATGCTCTTGATAGAATCAATATTCATCCTCTTTTGATGGTTTTGAAAATTAGGGGAACCATCATTATCCAAAATAACAATTTCCCCGTCTAATATGACAAAGTCTTTGAACATGTCTTCTTTGAGGGCATTTTTAAAAGTGTGCACAAGTTCAGGATAGCGTAGGGTAATTGTGTCGCCTCTCCGGGATTTAATTGTACAAGTTTTAGTTAGCCTATCCACAAGAGTGATTGCCCTTACCCCATCCCACTTTATTTCAAATATCCAATCCTTATTGTTAAATGGTTCATCTGTAAGAGATGGTAACATAGGTCTTATTTCTTCAAAGGAAATTTGTTTTAACGATCGATTAGTTGACACTAGGTTCACAGTGTCAAGATTATGATCTCCCAATGTATCCAGCGTATTTGGATTCTCTGGGATCTCTGCAGAGTATTTTATGATATTGTTACCAGTTTTCAAATCTTTTTTTACAGTCTTATCAGATTTGTATTGCGTTAAGTCACTATTTTTTTTGCCTGTCAACACCGATTCAGGTCTATTTTTTGTTATATCTTTTTCATCACTCTTGTCGCTATTGTTTGAGCCACGTGCAAATTCATCCTTTAATTTAATTAATAGCCATTGATTTTTAGTCCTAGTTTTCACCAAAGAAAATTTGCCTCTTAATTTCTTCCCATATAGCACAAATGTAATCTTTCCATATTTTTTTTCTAGTTCAGACACGTCTGAAACTTCCGGTATTTCCTCTAGGTGTTCTTTCGTAGGATATTTCGTTGAGGAGTTTTTTTCCAGGCTGTATTCGCCAATATCCCACACGATTACAGTTCCAGCACCGTAGTTTCCTTCAGGGATAACTCCTTCAAAGGACAAGTATTCCACAGGGTGATCTTCAGTTTGTATTGCCAATCTCTTTATGGATGGATCCAAGGATGGCCCCTTAGGGATGACCCAAGATAAGAGAACATCCTCTTTAGTAGATTCCAATCTAAAATCATAATGCAATCTTGTCGCTTCATGTTTTTGGATCACAAACCGAGGTCTTGATTTTGATCGGCTATGATCGTCGGTTGAGATACTTGCAGCAGCTGGATCTGCAAAATTTTCTTTATTCAGACTATTGTTTCCATTAGGCTCAGGAGAAGCCCTAAAATTTCTTTTCCTCTTGTACTCGTCTAACATGTCCAATTCATTATAATCGAATATCCTTGAATAATCAGAAAACTATAAAATAAACATATAGATAGATTTCATGACTCAAAACGTTAGAATGAAAAACCTACCGAAGTTGAATAACTATTTTTATGATTCGGTTTGAAAAGATCCGTCCTCTTCCATATGTCAACTATAGGATTTATTTTGATGGTTTGACCTATTCATGTATAGACTAAAAAAATAAATCCACCAAATCCTAACAACATCATTCCTGCAAACATGAAAAACAAGAGATAGAAGGCGCCCACTAACCAATAGACAGTAAAAATAAATCCCATAAGGATAGAAAGAAAGGATAAGCAGTATAAGCAGTATAAGGCAATCGTTCCCTAGTTGCCTTTAAAATTGTCTAGTCTACTCATGTTACAGTTTACTCTTTTTCTTTTGTATATTGTCAGCTATTAACATTGCATCATTCACAGATTTAGAAGATATTATCCCTATTTAATATTGAAAGAAAATTATGGCTATTGCATATATGACCTTCAAATGAACAATAAATTTGTTAGTTTGATAAGAGTTCTGATCCACACATGTTGCAATATTTCGAATGTGTAAGGTTCACAATTTTACAATTTAGACATTTAATACTAAATCTATTTTCGAATTCCTTTTGAACTCTATCAGAAGCAATCGATTCTATGTTATTAGCAAATTCATCCATCATTGTTTTGCATATTGAACCAAGAAAAATTGATGTAAATGGATCAGCGGCTAAATGATATTTACCTCCTTCGCGTTTTTGTACATTTATTGCAATTTCAGCAAATTCTCCCTCATGAAGACCTAGATGTTTAGTTGAATAGAGTTTGTCAAGGTTTGACTCTATTTTATGAAAGAAATAATATTCCTGAGGATAATTTTTCTTAAACCAATCGGTAAATTTTCTCCTTGCTTCTTCACTAGGCATTTCACATAACATCTAGAAACGAAAATATTTAAAACATCGACTTTTACATCTCATTATTGGCTCTTAGTGAAATTTTTTTAAACTAATTATATAATTATGATAATATTTGATTAATTATTAATTTTCGAATTAAGAAACTAGGCAGCTATAGGCCTCTCTTCCACCTTTTCAATTTCTGATAATTGCTTGGATATCTTCTTTTCCTTCTTTATTGTTTTTTCTTGATAATCTTTCGGACATATAATATATTCAAAACAGACCCCATACAATATCTTTGGAAACATGATTCATATAATTAGGCTTGAAAGAGAAAAAATAAAGGAATTTTATTCTTAGATAGAGGTAAAATTAACAAATCCAATTCGCACAAGCCATACTATAAATTTTGAGTTCCAAATCCAATATAATATTAATTTTTCAATGGTAGTAATATTTGTGTGAAAAAAATCCAATAGATCTGTTGTTGATCAATGTTACTATCATTGAATAATTTTTTTTTAGTTAAA
>Ga0310906_10000215_pt1 | contig 13679 bp, 12 predicted proteins | sample C48D3metaG_FD_203749 | JGI IMG/M metagenome (GOLD analysis project Ga0310906, IMG submission 203749) | Lab incubated soil microbial communities from West Virginia University Organic Research Farm, Morgantown, WV, United States - C48D3 | ecosystem: Environmental > Terrestrial > Soil >...
GAAAATAAGAATGACGAACTAAAAAGATTGTTTAACTCGATCACTATGAGAAGAACAAACAGATTTAGATTTGATGAAGATAAGGAAATCTCGCAAGAGGTTCTGTCCAACCTTCAATCCATCGCTCATAAATATGACAGTGTCTGGCTTCATATTGAGAAGAACAAAGAGGAAAAAGAGCAAATTGCTAAACTGATTACAGAAGGAGACATCATTCAAATGTCCGACAAAAAGCTTAGGAGGGAATTGGCTTCATGGGTCCACGCAAATAGAAATCATCTTGGAGATGGAATGCCCGGTTATGCGTTTGGATTTGGTGATATCATGTCTTTAGTCGGCCCGTTTGTAATACGAACGTTTGACTTTGGCAAAGGACAAGCAGCTAAAGACAAGGAACTTGCTATAGGTTCTCCTGTTCTGTTAGTGATAGGTACAAACACTGATAACACTCTTTCATGGATGAATGTGGGACTAGCTATGTCAAACATACTTTTGTATCTCAAATCTGAGAATATATGGTCTTCTTACCTAAACCAACCTATAGAAGTCCCAGATCTAAGAAAAAGACTAGGCAGTCTAATACTTGACCATATTGACAAAAATCCACAATTACTTCTACGAATAGGCTATTCGGATAGAGAAGTGCTGCCAACACCAAGAAGGTCAATCGAACAAACTATGCTTGGTGAAGAATGATCGGTGAAGAATCGGTGAAGAAGAAAGTCATGCTTAGTGGATAGTAAAGACAAGGCGATGTCAACCTGTGAAATTCTGCTACAAAGTCTTGATACTAGCGATAATAATATCTTCTGTTGCAGTTTTTGCATACTTTGTTACTATTGGTCTCAGTGATATGTTATTCAAACAACAAATAGAAAGAGAAATTGAAAGACTTTATTCTGCTTCAAAGGATGTATCAAACAAAACTTTTTCCATGGACCAGATAAAGAATCTTCCAGAGCCTGTTAAGAGATACTTCACACATTCCTTAGAGGAGGGTCAACATTACGTCAGTTATATTAAACTAAAGCATACGGGAGAGTTCCGTCAAGGTGAAAATCAAAAATGGATGTCAATCGAAGGACAAGAGTACTTTACCACTGAGACACCAGGTTTTATTTGGATTGGAAAAATATCATTGTTACCTTTAGTATGGATTACCGGCGTTGACAAGTATTTGGAAGGTAGGGGCACATTTCAAATAAAAATAATGTCTATCTTCACAATAGCAGATGATCCAACAGGTAAGGAGTTGGATGAGAGCGAGCTTATGAGATGGCTTGCAGAAGCACCTTTATTTCCGACTGCATTATTGCCCAGTAGTTATTTACACTGGGAACCTGTGGATTCTGATTCTGCAAAGGCCATAATTGATTACGGTAGGACTAGAGTTGAGGCATTATTTCATTTCGATAAAAAAGGTGAAATCGTACAAATGAATGCTGACAGATACCGTGCAGTTGATAATTCTTTTGTAAAAGAAAAATGGCTTGGTCACTATTCAAATTATGCTGTTACTAAAAATATACTGGTTCCGTGGGACATCGAGGTATCATGGAATAGTGAAGTAGGTAACTTTACCTATGCCAAGTTCAAGATAAAGGAGATACAATATGATAATCCTATTAAATATTGATATTATAAATGGTAATTGAAAGGGGGTGACTTCTCTTTTTTTCCTACCTTTTCATTTTCCATTCAAAAATGCTATCTGATTTTCTGCGGAGTATGAATCTATCCATAATTATCAATACCAAAACTGAGGCTACTGAAAGCATTACAACCAGAAACTGTATTTGTAACATGTGTTCAATTTCAACAGAAGCCAATACACCGAATAAAGCTTGGAAATTATGGAAAACGATAGTAGCATAAATATTGCGTCCAACGAAATAAACAATGCTTGTTAATAAACCGGGCAACATTAGTATCATAACCGTGTTGATCTGATTGAAAGGCTCACTATGAGCAAAGTGATAAACACCAAAAAGCACTGTGGATGTGATGATGCCTACTATAACTGAAAGTTTTTTCCCAAATTTGTTCTTTGAAAAAGATTCCATGCTAGCACCCATGACAGCCCAACATACTACCACTTCTGCTATGGATGTAGGTAATGTCTGAGAAAATACATTTGAAAATACAATAGGATTTAGTGACGCAGATCCTTGAATGACAAATAACAGAAACCCTATCGTTCCTGCAACAGCTACTAACACAACCGTGTTTTTTATCGATCTAAATCCTATCTGACTCAACGACAATTGACCTGACTCTATAACTGACTCTATAATAAATGGCCTGATAACTAGTAATGCTATCACAGTTCCTATGATCATGTTTACAATAACAGAATATTCCAATCGTCCAATTGGATCATCTATGTGTAGTAGGTTTATTCTACCTTCAAAAAGGTAGGTGGCAAATGTCCACACCAAATATACGGTAATTGCAATTATAATTAGTAAAACATGTCTCTTCATCCAACTTTTTATTAACACCCTTGCTTAAAAGTAGAAAAATAAGTCCATCGAGGAATCTCAAAAAAAAGAGATGGCACCAAACATATTGACTTTCAACCATTTATTATTGGACAGCTGCACGAACTGATGAATGGAAGAAAAAGGTTCAAATCCCAACCCTCTTTGATCCATAAAGTCGCTTAATGCAAGAGCAAACTAATTTTTCTAAAAGTTTAATTATTTCTTGGTAAGTATAGGGATTGAATCCAATTTTAGCGGTGATAGCACAACGGGAAACTCTTGCCCCGAACCTTTATCCTCTACAGATTAAGTTAAAGGATGGAAATAAATAATCAATATGGTATGCGAGTTTAAGAAAGATCGCTTTCTGGAATGATCACAAGTATCTCACAATAACCTCAAATTTGTACCGTTAACAATATAAATCCGACACGGCTCAAACCAAAACCTTCAAAATCAGAATAACTAATTCGGAATTTTGGACTTTTAATATATCTATTACTAAACCCACCGGACCCGCCTTATAATTAATGCCAGAAATGACTCATTGATCTCTACAAAAATTTAATAAATTAATCGTTCCCATGTACCACATGGATTCGAAGCCCACCGGGCCCGCTGTAATTCTATCACCACTTTAATTCAACAAGAATATCCAAATGAAGTCTACTGATTGTTATTCTTAACACCTTCAATAGTAAATATACAAAAATTTATAACAATACTTATTACTTCATAGAATTATTTTAAAAAAATGAACACAACATATAGATTTTGGAAAGCAATCACAAAGACTTAAATAAAATGATTATTATATGATATTGTTATTACAATGCAATATATAACAATAAAACACAAACACAATGAAATACAGCAAACAAAGCAGTCACATATACTAAATCTACTTAGAATACACAGGAAAACAATAACCATTAGCGTAACAATGATATCAACGATTCTAATTATCGGATATCTCCTGGATAGTGTTTCATCGCCTAATGCTACAATGGGGTCTATCTTTGATCCATTACCAGTATATGATAATGGACTAGGAGCTGTGAATGGATATGTTTTTACCTCATCAGGATTACCAGCCCTTGGAACGATTGTGATAGCCGCAGGACAAGATGGCCTATCTAAAACAACAAGGACAGACTTAACACAAGAAGGAAAGTATGTATTTCAAAATTTGAATCCAGGAAAATATGTGATAATAGCTTATTTTCCTGATGGAGAATATAAAGTAATGAACAACTTAGAAGTTGAACCCAATTCGGTACAGACACTAATCTTTAAACATTAATTTTTTTGTATTTTACTATTAATTTAATATATTTTAGTACCTCCTAGTATTTATCAGTTAATGAAAATGCTATCCATTGCTAAACAGACCCAATACTAATAAAGATTAAATTAAATATAATCCTATTATATATGTACAGTATGTCAATTAGTTATCTGTTAATATTATTTATTGCCATTATTTCAAAGAGTTTACTGATATTAGTGTCAACGTACCATATCAGTTATCCTAACAAAAGAACTATCATTTCCAAAAACATAACACAAAATCTTCATGCGATAGAGAGTCCAATTTTAAAAATATTTTTTATTGTAGATCTATCTAAATTTTTCAGACAAAGAATTGAGGATTTAAACGTATATTGTTATTTTTCTAGGGAGACAGGAGTATACAAGCTTTAAGGAGATGATATTTGACTTTGAAAATCAGTATGTTAACTTATGCAGCAGGATTAGAAGCAGAACTTTGTAGTAAGCTTAAACCTTTGGGTCTAACAGCATATAGAGTAGATTACAATAAACCAATTAGAAATCAAATATCTAATTCAGACATTCTTATAAATGGTCTAGGACAATTGGATAGACAGATAATCGATTTCTGTCCTAAATTAAGACTTGTTCAACAAATAGGAACAGGAGTGGATAATGTGGACGTATCATACTGTGCTTCAAAATCTATTTATGTAGCTAATGTTCCTCATGTCAACAATATCTCTGTGGCTGAGCATACCATATTCCTTATGATCTATCTTGCTAAAAACATAAAAGGTGCAGAAAAAGGAATAAAGGAACGAAGAGTTGTAAACGTCTTAGGAACTGAATTATATAATAAGACAATGGTTATAATAGGTTTGGGAGCAATTGGAATAGAGGTTGCAAAAAGAGCTAAGGCTTTTGGTATGAATGTCATAGCAGTTACAAAAAGACCTGAATTAAGGAATAAGGTCACTATGAATTACAATACATCTAAAGACATTAGTACTCTTCAATATTGCGTTTCAGAATGCTTACTGGTGGATGAAATTAAAGGTATTACCGATTTAAAAAATACTTTAGGTAAAGCCGATGTTGTTTCCATCCATACTCCTCTTACTTTAGAAACAAAAAATATGATAGGAAGAACAGAATTTGCTCGTATGAAAAGATCTTCTTTTCTGATAAACGTTTCAAGAGCATCTATAGTAAATAAAGATGCTTTATACAATGCTTTGACTTCAAGAACAATTGCGGGAGCAGGCTTTGACGTATTCTATGAGGAACCAGCTAATCCTATTGATAAATTGTTGAATTTAGATAATTTTGTATATACTCCCCATATTGCAGGATGGACATTAGAAGCAACAAATACAACAACAGATATTATTCTAAATAACATTAATCTATTATTACATGGAAGAAAGCCTCTCACAGTTATAAATTAAATGGTTACAGATAACATAATTTGCGAAGTAACTTTTAATAATTTTGAGAGGGTTTTAATACTTTTTTGGTTAACGCTCCCACATATTTGGCTAAATAGATTATGGAAGAACCTATGATGTCTTTATCTGCAATCTAGACTCGTAATATATCTATTACTAAACCCACCGGGCCCGCCTCTCTATTATGTAGAATGCCTCACTTTCTCATACTTTGTTTCCTATTGAAGGTAAACATATGACATGACCATAGCCTTATTATATCATCTGGATTATCACTGATCGTTATCAGTGCGTGCATTCTCCATGTAAGGGAACGCAAGACCAGAATTGTCTTCATTAATTCTAATAATGGTATGTCAAATTATTGAAACCATGAGCGGTAGTGTTTAAGAATCATTATATTGTTTTTGTATGAGATATCTAGATACATATTGTAAAAGGGTAGCAGTAACCAGACGTCGACTGATTTTACTATTCTAATGTGATTCGTTACCCAATAAGGCCGATAAGGCTTTTGTGAAGAGCCGCAAGCTTTCCCTAGTCTCGAGATCGATAATAACTCCGTGTGCATCAATTTTTCCCTTAACACCCTGGATCAGCAAAGTGGTTTCGGGTGTAAAGGTTGCCGTAAGGGTACGCATGATCAACTGCAATTCTTCGTGACCTTTAATCCCGCTTGTGGAAGCGGTAATAATTCCTAAGGGTTTTCCGGAAAAGACGGTAGTGGCCACGCACCATTCTATGGCGTTCTTTAACCCCGACGGTATGCTGAACACGTACTCCGGCGTACTGATTATGACTCCATCCGCATCCTCGATAAGATTGCGCATCTCTCTAATTGCTGACGGGGTATGTTCCAGAGACAGCTCCGGGTCGAAATGTGGCAATGTTTTCAACCGGTCATAAATCGTTACCTGGAAAGTATCACTAGCTTCTGTCCGGATGTACTCAATCAGTTTATGATTGGCCGATGACGTCGTGGCGCTTCCGATTAGGGCTATAACATTTTTCATAGTCAGGACATACACATGCTTTTTTCTCCTTATTTTACCTAACCAAGAGGCTTTCCAGATAGAATACAAGAGTAGAGGGCTTTTTACTTAGTAGATATCTAATCCGTATCCTCGCTTGTGGATTTTGCTTTAGTTTAGGAGTATCTTTGGTAAGAGAAATAGATATATTAAAATCTATGAAATATCAAAATGTCTTAAAAAAACAAAGTTGCATTAGTGATTGATGATTTAAGAAGTATAAATCCATGGGACCCACGAGGTATTAGAATTTAAGGATGAGCAGACACGGTTGACCGGAAAGAAGGCTACAAGTCTAACACAAATCATCCACATTCTCGATATATAAGAATAAAACCTACAAAAAAATGGAGTTGGGGAATAGAAGAACCTGTTTTTGTAGAAGGTAAATTTAATGTAAAGAAATCGAGTAGTGATGGTTGGAAAAAAAGTATTATCATGTATATCTAAATTTGCAATTGGCCTATAAGAAGGAAGTGAAATGTAAGATCTAAATTTAGTATCATTTTGTTCTTGCTATCAAGAAGACTTTTCACAAGAAGATAGAATCATTCCGGCTACCTTTAAAATAAATAATAGATAACAATGGATTAAATACCATACATGAAGGAATGTTGTCTAATTAGCTTTCTTAGAACATCTACTGCAATTTGGAAAATACTGATTTTCCTTAATAGTTTGAAGAAATTAGTCGATCCCTATTACCAGTAGGAACTTACCCCACGGGCATCTACAGTTCCTTATTATCTTAAAGCAATTAAATTATTCCGTCAGGGTAATGGATTTCATAAAGATCTTCGTTGGGTAACTAGGTCATATCAAATCGACATTTAAACTATCTAATATTCGATCCAACAATGTCGTGTATGTCCAATTCTCCTGGCCTTAGCCTTGTCTTATGTTAATTTGCTATCCTCCCCATAGTAATGCTACGGGATTATGAAATTGACGAAAGAGGTAACCACTTTATTCTTGTTTTATCGAATTATTTATGTTTAACATATTACTAAATAATATACTGGTTCCTGAAAATACAGTAGTATTGCCTTACAACCCATTCTCAAATGATTTCTAAAAATGTATTTACTATTTTCGTGAACTTTTCTGGATACTGATACATCCATCCATGGCCTGCATCTTTTACCTGTATAAGTGACGCTAGAGGAATCTTTTCGACTAATGATAATGCTGCTTTAGGGGTCGTAATGATATCCTCTGTACCCATCAAGACTAATGTTGGGTGAGTAATCAATGATGGGGAATCATACATTCCATTCCAACCAACTATTGCTTGTGCTTGTTTTTGAGTAGTTTCCATGGATACTGTGCTTTTAAGCAGGGGAAATTGATTTATATAGTCTGGATTGTTCGAAAGCCATGACTGAGGGAAAAAAAATGAAAGTATTTGTCTTGCCTGTTCTTCAGGAGTACCCGAAACTCCACCCAACGTTTGCATTAGTTCAGCACTAGAAGGAATAGCTTTGTCACCACCAGGACCCGCACCATACAAAATAAGACTACTGACTTTATCCGGATGTAAAAGGGCCAATTCTTCCGCAATATATGAACCCATTGACCAACCTACAATGTGGGCTTTACCTATGCCAAGTACATCTAATAATCCTGCAGCATCACTGGCGAGCTGACCAATTGTATACTCTTTAGTCCCATCAGAAGAATTTCCAGTGCCCCTATTATTGTAGACTATAACTCTGTAATTAGACTGAGCAAAATCATATAATAGAGTTGGCGGCCACATGTCCATAGTTATCCGCAATCCAGGTACGAAAAGGAGAGGAGTACTGTCCTTATTATTGCCACTAGTACTTTGATTGTCAAGAACTTTGTATTCTGTTTCCATATCTCCTACCATGATTTTTTGAATTGGAAAGTTATCAATAAATTCCCTTGCTTGTGCTATTTTAGACATAATACCATCCTCCAAAATTTGTACATAATGATAAATTTTGAACTACTTTAAAATATTGTATAAATTCTACAAGTAACACTGTATTTGTGTTAGATCTAAAAATTTCGTGATTCAAATGTGTAAGTATACATGAGAAAGTATTAGAATATTACTAATATTTATCCAGCCCATATCTCCAAATGCTTCTATGATTAACCATATGCTTTGAAAAGATTGATTAACGTTCATTGAGTAATATTCCCCTATATAAAAGAAATAAAGGTACTTTAGACTCGTAATATATCTATTACGAAGCCCAGCGGGCCCGCTGTAATAATAGATTGTCCCATCTGAGTTCAGTGTGGGTAGTGAAATCGATATGGATGACTAAGCAAACATGACAAGAGGATTTATTTTTTGCCTTAGTTAAAACTTTTCAAGTCCCAATTCTTCTCGTCTATTTTCTATTTGTTTATCAAAATGTTTGAGTAGAGTTTTATCTACTTTTATATCATTTTCAATCTCTTTTCTATCAATCATCAAATTCCAAACCAACAATTGTAAGTCTTTAAAGCCTTTGATTTTGTTCAGAAGATCGGGATTTGCTTTTAGAAATTCTAATATATCGATAGTTAAATCCATGCTTTTTTGATCATTTAGTAAATTGACGATTTTATCCCTTTTTGACACACAGAGATATTTTTCTTGTAATTTCATAGCCTCTTCGGGATCGATATCAACTTTTATTACAATTTGGGATAAGGAGATCTCTTTTTCTAATAAGTCGAATACTTGAGCGCAGATAGATTTACCTTTCATGTCTACATCTGTAACTGTATTTTCATCAAAGATTGTTTTTCGAATTGGGGTAATCTCGTTAGGTGAACATCTAGCAATTTTGCAAATCTCTCTATTAGTACGACCTTCTTTTAACAACTTGACAATCAAGTCATATTTTTCTTTAGTTATCATCTGTAAAATGTATAGTTTTGATGGTCAGTTTATAAAGATATTAAAATATCAGCTATTAGCGATATTGTAAAATTTTCTTGATATTGGTGATATTTTCTCATTTACTCATGTTGTTTTGCATGCTCAAATACTGGATCTTGAATGAACTAATTTAGAAATAAATCGAAATGAAAAATATCGATATAAATTAAGAATATTTTTATGATGTACGTCAAAATTAGCTAGATTTAACTAATTTTCTTCAAACTTTTGAAAGAAACATCTATAGTATTAAGTAGATCCCAAGATATATGACCGATATTGTCCAGAAGCCCACCAGGCCCGTTAACCATATGGATTCAAATAATTCCAGAATATGATACTCTATAAGATGATCTTTATTTGTTTGGAATTATAACCCAGTCTGATATAACTATTATACTAAAGCCAAATCATTACATATTATTATAAGGCATGGATGGTACATATGGTTGTGAGACAAAGATTTTCATTAGGAAATAATTGTGAATGTATGTGTCATGGCAAACCCGGTATTGTAGATTTTTGTGGTTACTGTACTACATCTCATAGAAATGTGTTCTCCAGAAATAGGACACAAAGATAACTATATTTTTTGCATTAGTAAAGCCAATGTCCTCTTTATTCAATATAGAATTGATCTCTTTCACATGTTTAATGACTAACAACCAATAAATTACTTTAATCCTTCACTATCTAATTTATTATTCTGAAGTTAACCCGATAACCAGTTCACACTTGTGTTAAAACCTATCAACGCGATAGAATCGATCCCCAACTGTCTCTCATCACGAATCATAGGTGTTCTAGACGCATATGTCATTTCGCCAATTACTAGATGCCAGTAACTAGCGATAACGCTGTATCGATGGTTGTACCAGGTTTAACGAATTCCAATCCTACAGGAGCTATGACTAATATTCCAAAAAGAAATCGTAATTAAACTACTATAACGATAATTGCCATTATAATCAAAATAATTGTCCAAAGTGTTCCAGTGTACTTTGGTTAAATTCGATTTTTACTAATTGGGAGTACATACTAATCCAGAAGAATAACAGGCTTTGATGATCAATTTATCTCATTTCTTGAGATCTAGTAGGTTTTCTATAAAACTACAAATGAAAAATTGACAGAATTAGAGAAGACTAATTCATCTATCTCTTTTAATTTTTAAACTGATGATACTTTTGAGTTGATAATAATACATCGTTGTTTTCTCTTTCGATTCTCTCATATGCTGATATATTTCTTTTTCCTATTTCTGCAAGATGTTTGGATTGTTTTTTTGTGTTATCAACTACATTTTTGAATAATTCGATATTAGAGAATGCCATATCATTAAAAATTTTGCTCATAGATATAGTATTTTCTGCAAAATTATTTACTATTTTTGAGTATATTTCTGGTATTCTTCTAAAGTAATCTTGATTATTCAAAAATTGGGAATTTACATTGTATAGATATGGTGTAGATATTGATTGAAAAGAATCGATCGTTTGTTTTTGATATTCAAGGTAGCTTTCTGTAATATCTTTAGTAGCCTGAAGTGTTTGTTCTTGAACTTGATTGACAGTTTCAGTATAACGTGGAATCTGATTTCTTGCTTCTCTGATACTTTTATCTATATTTGTTTTTGACTCATCGAAAGCTTGTTCAAGGGATTCGGTGTTTTTTTCTATAATTCTATTATATAATCTTTGGTTATTTTGGTAAATATCTTGTTGATTATCGACATTTTTGTTATTTAAAGACGAAGTTTGGTCATAATTTTCTCTTTTATCGTTTTTAGACATTGTAATAATTTGTGTTATTATACTATTTAACCGCAGGTATCCACTGGTATTTAGCACCAGCCAAAAGATTTATTTATTACTAATCAGCTCATTCTGATCAAATTTTCATACCAACTAGACTCATAATTTATCTATTACTAAATCCACCGGGCCCGTTAGTTTTGCAAGATAATGTTGATTTGAACTTTGAGTACCCTTTTTGTATTACAGCATAGTGTTTTTCTAGGTTAGGTGAATAGTAGATATCATAAGTGGTGCATTACAGACCTACTTTCTCAAAAGAATCTTTTGCACCGACTCTGATATAACTAGAGTTAAGTCCTTTGTGACAATAAGAGCGTGTTGTCAATCAAATTATTATTAAAGGAATTCTATCAAAACTTTAGCAATGAGTGCATTAGTTGTTGTTATAGGAAAATATGCAGCGTTGGATCTTTAATTAGGGTCTCATTAATAGCTAATACCGATGACGTATCTGAGGATAATGGTAAAAAATGATGCAGAATGTGCTCAATTGTACGCCTACTTAGGCTCTCTGAAAGACTATTCCAATAGAACAAGGATTGAAAAATTATATATTTAATGGTAATATACAAAAAGAACAGATGAAATGAATAAAATTAAGAGACTAAAAGAAGTAGATGGTGCTATCTGGTTTATCATCTTTCTCTATATTGGATTATTTTCAATAGCACTATCATTGGTAAAATTAGGGATATTGGATTAGAAAATGGATATTAACGAACATGCCCTATGAAAGACTATTCCAATAGAACAAGGATTGAAACGAACTCTTCATTTTATCTTCTATATGCTCTAAAGGGTTTAGGACGCGTAGATATATGATAACAACTCTTAATTCATAACTCAAATTACCAAAATTCTTCAAAAATTTGAAATTAACATTTACAACATTCATTACAATCTATGATATAAACCTATATCGTCCTGAAGCCCACCGAACCCGGATTAAGTACTACAATTTTCCTCTGTAATGTCTTTAAAAATTTAAAACCAAAGTTCTGTATGTGAAATACCAGATTGAATCCTGTTATGTACCGAAATAAACCCCCTAGTACCCAAAATTTTGTTAGAGTATTAATCGTCAAGGCATTTATCATGTTTCGAACAAGAAAAATGGTACGCAATTGGGTAAACGAATCTACAAATAAATTCATTTCTAATGTCCCATTATATTTAGTATTCAAACGTACTGAGATATATGAGGGACTGTCTGGAGAATGTAGCCATTAATTTGCGGACACTTCAATATGTTTAAATTGGTTATTTTAGAGTCTAGATATCGTCATTCAGAGCCAACCATAACAACTGAAGTTCCGTTGGTTAATGTGTCAAACGCAGGGGAAAACTTTTTTCCAATTTCATATAGTTCATCAATTTGCTCCTTTGATGCAGTATTGCTATTGATATTCAGATTTACTCTAAACTGCTGGGCCCCGGGTCTAACACTTGAATCTATGCCGGTAAAACCACGCAAATTAACATCACCTTCTACATCAACATTAATGCTATCAATAAGGATCCCCCTTGATGTAGCATGAACTACTATAGTTTGTATTAAACACGCAGCTACGCTACCCATACAGACCTCACAAACAGTGGGACCGCTTCCTTCACCTGAAAATTGAATGGGAAAATCGTAATCCATTTTGTATTCTGTATTCCTTTCCATGGTTCTACCACCAAGGCTGAAATTTTTGGAACTGGAAGTAACACCAAAACCACCATTCCAATTCGATTTTACATAAAACGTTGCTGTTGTCATTGCAGAAGGATTATTCTGAAGGGACTCATACATGGTTTTCAGCATTCGTGTATTTACCTTATTAATTCGGGTATCGTTTGGGTTATCACTCATTTAATTACTACAAGAAATACGAGATAATATTCTTTATTGAATAAATAGAAGAAATAGCATGGAATTAACATAGTAAATGCAATAGCCATATCTCATACTTTATGAGTAGTGAACTAAATGTAATCTTTGGACCTTCTGTTAATCTGTCTCTTTTCTTTTAATCTAATAGTTACAAGCTATGTCTTTCTTAAAAATTTCGATCTGTTCTTCAAAATCACTTATGGGCCAAAAATGTATTCGTTTGACTCCAGCTTCATAAAAAGCATTTATCTTTTGGATGCATTCTTCGATAGAGCCAAAAAGTAGTGAATCTTCTAACTGCTCTACAGGTCTTCCCAATGCAGGATATATCTTTTACCGTTTTTCTAACTTTGTATTTGTCATCATCAATGTATCCAAACATCGACATAATGGAATTTTCAAATAATTCAGCATCTTTACCTAATCTTTTTCTATACGATAAAAGTATATCCCATTTTTCTTTGAACTTATCTGGTGTAATATTATAGGCAGATGCCATCCAACCATCACCATATTTTGCTACTCTTTTTAGACCTACTTCTGATGATCCCCAAGTTCCTATGAAAATAGGAGGATGAGGTCTTTGATATGGTTTAGGTGCAAGAAATACTTTCTCTAATTTCTAATGTTTGCCATTATAATCTACTTTATCTAATACATAATTTTGTTCTGCGTGTGTATAATCCCAAAGTTTATACAAAATTTCTAATCCCTCTTCGAATCTACTCCATCTCTGATCAAAAGGAATTCCACATACGTCATAGTCGCCTTTATGTGAACCAGGTCCTACTCCTGCTGCAAATAAGCGTCCTGATGATAGTACATCTATGGCTGATAGAGCATTGGC
>Ga0310906_10000217_pt1 | contig 13667 bp, 12 predicted proteins | sample C48D3metaG_FD_203749 | JGI IMG/M metagenome (GOLD analysis project Ga0310906, IMG submission 203749) | Lab incubated soil microbial communities from West Virginia University Organic Research Farm, Morgantown, WV, United States - C48D3 | ecosystem: Environmental > Terrestrial > Soil >...
GGCGAAGTACCTCAGAACTGTGGAATAAATCCCAATGCACCGCCATGCTGTACACCTGGAGAGGATAAAGGATGTATCGGTAATGATAATAATGTAAGTATATTGCAATTAGGGATAAATCCACAAAATCTAAAAACAGGAGACGAATTTAAGGTACAGGCGAACGTGATAAATAATCTGGATGTCCCAATAAAATACACTGGATCTCAATGTGGAGGCTCACCATTAGATATCCAATTTGACAAAAATGTAAATATAAACTACGCAATGGCATGCCAGGCAATATCTACAGATACACTAGGTACTCATGAAACAGCAACCGTGCAGGGTAAAGGATATGAAATATTAACGGCAGAAAACCGTGGTAACGTGAATGCACAGGTCACCTTCCACTATGGAATAGAAGGAGACAACAGTAATCAGAAACAAGTAACAGAATCATTTTCATTCGATATAACAAGCTAAGGGCCAACATTTATCACATTTCATCTTTCCTCAAAATCTTTATCAAACAACTTTCTCTTATTTTTCTCCAAATGCACCTTTTCACCTAACTGCTAAATCTATATAGAGGCCTTCTTCATAGTTTCCACCAATCATCTTTATATTTTAGTATATGAACTGGTAAGTTTTTTATCCTCGCTCGTTTCTAGCCGCACATAAGCTTAATAGTTGATCTCATCCTATTATCTGACAAAGCTATGAAAAAGTCAATATTGTCGATTACCATATTTGTCTTTTTATTTATCTTATTTTCATTTAGTTATTCATCGTCTACTATTTTTTTGTCATACGGTGCGTATTTCAAAGCCCCAGTATCACCCTTTGGTCCAGTTATAAATGACCCTAACCTCATGGTCGAAAAAGTCAACGACAAACCCTTAAACATAACTACTTCCTTAGCCTTCTTGGGACCTAACGATATACTTGTAACTGAAAAAGAGACGGGGAAAGTAATTAGAGTAATTGATGGACAGGTAAAAGAGAATGTTCCTCTTCTAGACGTTGAAGTGGCTACTGGAATGGAGAGAGGGTTGTTGGGATTGACTTTATCAAAAAGTATGAACGACACCACGACGTATGTTTTTTTATATTACACAGAATCAGGAAGTGGAAAAGATGGCGATGATGTTATTGCAGGTGTGGAACCTGTGGGTAACAGATTGTACAAATATGAATATCATGACGGAAAATTGATAAATCCCACCCTCCTTTTAGACCTACCTGCTACCCCTGTAAACAATAAAGGTGAACACAATGGGGGCAAGGTGATAATTGGCCCAGATAACAACATTTACACTGTAATCGGAGATGTAGGTGCTCACAGAACACAATCTCAAAATGTTGCTAAAGGCTCTGCTGCTGATGGTACAAGCGGCATAATAAGAATAACTCCAACCGGTGAATCTGCCGGAGAGCCTATTTTTGGAGCTGAGGGTCCATTAAAGTACTATTATGCAATGGGTATCCGCAACAGCTTTGGTATAGACTTTGACCCTCTAACAGGTATCTTATGGGCGACCGAAAACGGACCAGCCGCTGGGGACGAAATAAATATGGTTGAACCTGGATTTAACAGTGGGTGGGCTCAAATCCAAGGATTTGTTGATAGTGATGTTCTCAATCGAGGTAAATCTGTCAAGGATTTGTTAATCTTAGGAGATGCCAAATACAGTGACCCGGAATTTTCTTGGAATACTACTGTTGGAGTAACTGATGCCAAATTTTTCTCATCTGACAAATTAGGAAAAGAGTATGAAAACAACCTCTTTGTGGGTGATATTAATAATGGCTATATCTACCGATTCACTCTAAACTCAGAAAGAAATTCAATCGAAATAAACAATAGTTCCTATGACGGAAATTTGGAAACTTTGGCTGATAAAGAGGTAAATAATCCAAAAGAGGTTATTCCCCTCATATTTGGTAGTGGTTTTGGAGGCATTACAGATTTAGAGGTTGGACCAGATGGTTATCTATATGTTTTGACTTATTTCGGAGAAATTTATAGAATCATTCCAAAATTAAACCTTATCAATTCAGATAACATATTACATACAAGTAAGTTACCACCACCTCTAACCCAATCCACCACCTCTATTTCTAATTCAACCCTAGTACAAATAAAAGGCATTGAGGGTAACAAGTCTTACAATCCTAATCCAGTCATGGTCAAAGAAGGTCAACAAATTCTGTGGGTAAACGGTGATGCAATTTCTCATACGGTAACCTCAAATTCTCCTGAAAATGAATCTAGAAGTGACTCCGGAAAGTTGTTTGACTCTACTGCAATATTGCCGGGGCATTCCTATAGTAAGGCCTTTGATATCCCTGGCACTTACTCGTATTATTGTTTCTACCATCCTAATATGATTGGAAAAGTATTAGTAGAGTCTAAGTGACCGTTTAGTTTCGATGAACTAATAAATAAAATCCAAAAAAATGGTTACCATTGTAATATCTACTCGTATTATATCCTGTTGTTTATTAGCAATATCTATCGAATTTCCAATCATGGATCCAGTTTTAAAACTCTGTTCTCATGACTTTGGATCAATATCTAATTATGATTTAGCACTTGTCTAGTGGAAGTTATTTTCAAAATCTTATCCCGTGCAATTTACATATACCATTTGTTACCACCGGTATATAATTGGTACTTGCATTGAGAAATTAGTAACGTGCCTTTGACTAAAATTCTTGTGTTGATTGACTGATGTTTTTTTATCACCTAATTACAAAAGGACTTAGTTCGGGAATTGATAGTAAGGAAAAATCTATGATAAAAACTAAAACAATAATAGAAAATTTTACAAACCAGAAATAATAAGGTATAACGATTAGAATAATGTCAAATTATGGCTAAGTTGTCTTTTTAGTTTTTTTAGGAGTACTTATCATACTAAATCTAAATCATCAAACAAAATTTAGAAATATTTTGTTATAGTTCATTCAATATGCCTGACTCGGTCTGATTTACGTTTACTTTCACCTCAAAACAATCTTTTATTATAATTATAATGTGGTTTATTATACTACTTTTAATGAAATGTTCTATATGGTTTGTTTGTAATCATTGTCTATTAAATGGTATCTAAGAAAGTTACACCAAAGGATGATAAGAAAGGATTAGCATCTGCTGATCAAGAAACAAAAAAGAAGGTCGCAAGTAAAGGCGGAAAGGCAAAAGCCAAGGCCACTAGCACAAAAGCCACTAGCACAAAAGCCACTAGCACAAAAGCCACTAGCACAAAAGCCACTAGCACAAAAGCCAAGGCCACTAGCACAAAAGCCACTACTCCTAAGAAGACCAGTGGCAGTGCTAAGAAAAAATAATATCTGATTTATAACCACTTATTTTTAGTAATTTTTATTTCTTTTTTAATTGTGTAATCATTTGAAATAATCACATGATTGAATAGTAAAACTGTGTTTTTTGAAAAATCCATTTTTGCAAGTAAGTATATTTCTTGATTTTAAATTATGCTGATTAGTCTGTAAACAACTGTTTAAGTGATTCGTATCTTTTTATATATTCAATTCCTTTTGGAGATATCGTATAATGGGGAACGTCTGTATACTCGCTATTTAATATGAGATTCTTATTGGTAACTGGCTTTATGAATTGATTAGATAATAAAGATGTTAGAGTGTGTTTATTTGTTGAAATTCTATATTTAGTCAACGGGATGGGCTGGTTTTTTAAATAAAGTAGGGCATCGTATACGCAATCATAATGGGTCCTGTAGCCTTTTGCTTTTACCTTTGATTCTGATCTTTGACTTCGAATTACCGCTGCCATGCCTGCTTATAACATCATAAGATAAACACAAATCTTAATACATCCATCGATTAAAAATACCCAACTTTTATTATAGGTAGATAAGGTAGTAAAATCATTGATAAAATAGTCAACATGTCTAAGAATAATATTATCAAAGTAAACCAGGACTTTCCAAATGATATTTCATAATTTATTTTCAGTGTTATTTATAGATAGTAACTTTAAAAAGTATGATTACCAGGAGAACTTGCGGGAGTTGATTGTATCATACACCATTGGAATGATGACTTCATAATATTAATACCGCAGCACTAACTACCGTTGTCCACATGCCATCTTTATTTCCAGCAGCAGACTGGGTAAAATTTTGTGTTTTGTATATCTTTCCTGAAAGTTTCCATTGTTCTTCGTTCTGATCCCATGTAAGTGTAGGATCGGTGGGTAGTCCAATTGTAGTGGCAAGCATTTCCATGGCCAAATCCTCTGCATAATCTCCAGCCTTTGAAGCTGTTTCTCCAGTTGAATGGTGTTCTGACAAATACCCATATTGAGCATCATCCGCTGGTCTAGCTAACCCAATGGAAGCAGCAATTAGTCTGTTTGGCTCATTCGTAGCTGATCTAGCCATTACCGTAAAAACAATTTGTCCTGGTTTCAGATATTTTCTTCCTTCTTCCTTATTTACTATCTTGCACTGTGGTGGTTTGATACTAGATACGGATACCAGATTCAGATCGCTTATTGAAGCATCACGTAAGGCAAGTTCAAAGCTAGTGAGATAATCTTTGTGGGTGCCTCTACCCTTAGTAAAAAACATAATTTTCGGAATATAAGCCATAGGATCTGACAAGGGTATTTTCTTGCATAGTTCATTTTCTCCATCCATCTCTACACAAGTTGTGTAAAGGATAGGTTAAAAACATGATTTTTGAAGTGATTGATTGGTTAATTGATTTAGCGTTTCTAAAATGTATGTTTTTTTTGCCTAAGAAATACAATGATTTGCCAATTACAGATGTAGTCGAGATCCAAGAAATTGTTACACTGCAATATAAATTCGGTTTTTAGACTAGAACGGGCCCTGAATTGGTGATCCTTTAAGAAACCCGGTATGATGATATTTTTATATCGGCTTGATCATCTTTGACTTTGTATTTTGTCTGTAATGAATTTTCTTATGCAATTATCACTGCATTCATATACAACATTAGGGGAAATATGATATCTTTTCTCTTCTCAATTATCATTACTTTTACCAATCACCTTAGACATTGAGAAATAGAACCGAATACCTTTCCTAGGATTTTTGTCGAGAGTCTGAATTTGATAATTTACACGCCTGATATTCGTACATTTCTATATCAATGACAATAAATGCTAATTTTTCTAAGATAACACCAAGCAAGAGTAATGTATCAATTACTACTACCACTAATAAGCTTAAAATATACAGTAATGAATTTTGATTTAGTGGCAAAAGTCATAGCATTTCATTCATACAAGGGAGGAACAGGTAAAACCACTCTAGCAGTAAATCTTTCTGCAAACCTGGCCTCAAAGGGATACAATGTTTTGCTTGTTGATATGGATGTCTATGCTCCAAGCTTGTACGTTTACTTTAATATTCAACCCAAGAAATGGATTAATGATTACTTAAATGATAAAATTGCCTTTTGTGATTCTGTTTATGATTTTTCTCATCTAATGAAAGAATTTAATCCAAATACGCAGACCGAAGACAAAGGTGGCTCCTTTCATGCTGTTTTTTCTAATCCTTCAAAGAAAGAAATAACTGATTTAGATTCAGTCATGAGGAAGGACTCATCAAAGTCTCACATGCTTAAAAAGATGTTATATTTAAAAGAAACAAGTATTACTGTAACTGACTATGATTATATCATTTTGGATACGAGTCCTGGTATTCGATATTGGTCAATTAATTCATTGGCCATTTCGGATACTATCTTTTTGTCATTAAAGATGGATAATATAGACGTAGAGGGCACTAAGCATATGGCTTTGGATGTGTATGGTTCTTTCACAAGCTATGGAACTAGATCCTACTTGTTGTTAAATCGAGTTGCAGGCTATTGCGAACCGCCTTTAACCATGGAATCAGGCAACCCTATTTCTAATGAAAATACTTCCTCATTTAAATCCCTGCTACTTGAACAAAATGAAACAATTAAGAATTTAGAAAAGCTAATAAAAATGAATGTTATTTCGATGATTCCTTGTTATTGTGATATGCAATTTGAAAGACAGGAGTATTTAACTGTCTTAAGAAATCCAAATCATCCTTTTTCAAAGAAAGTCGATGAATTATCAAATAAAATGGGCTAGTCTATATCGACTTTGATTGTTAAGGATGTTTAATCCTCAAAAAACATAACCTCTTTAATAGAAAAAAAGAAATATCTACATAACATAATAATCTAGAATGAAACATTTCCCAGGTAGTGACATCATAGGTAGAAACTTGAAACCACCCGATCTTGGGGTGTACCTAATTTCTGGACCAAAACTATCGGGAAAATTACATTATTGCAATAATTTTATTTTGAATGGCTTAACAGACGGTGTTTTTTGTATTTGTATCAGCTCTTCATTCATTGAAAAACAATATAAGAGTATTTTCTTTTCTGGATTGGAAGACCTGTGTCTTAATTTGAAGGTATTAAATCCATATACATTGAAAGGAGACGATAGAGTAGGGTTTGAAAATAGTCACGCGCTAACACATCTTTTTGAAGAAGTCAGACAATTGATTGACTCCAACTCAAATCGACCTGTTTACTTTGTGTTAAGTTCATTGACTAACTTTCTAGAAAATTTTAGCGATCAAGATGTAACCAAATTTGTTACTAGTTTAGTCTTTCTGCTCAAAAACCATGAGGTAAATTCAATATTTACTATTGATAACGCAGACCCAACTTCATCCATATTTGTTAACAAGATAGCACATCTTTTTGACGGACTGTTTGAAACTAAATTACCTTCAGATTCTTCCCAGTTACAAAGATACATAAAACTAGTATCCATGTTTGGGAATAATAATCTTAAATCAGATTGGATAAATTATACGCTAGACGATAACAATATCATTACTTCTATTAGTAATCAAAGCAGATTAATCTGTAATTTATGTAAGGAACAAATTAATGAATCTCCTGTATTCTATCAAGAACTTTCTTTTCATCAGGAGCATTTACCCGTATATATGAAATTATTTAATTTTTATGGAAATTCGAAAATTGCAGAATTTGGTTCGTCTGGAATTTTATATACTAATTTCTTTTTTATTGATATCGTTGGATTGTCAGATCCTTCCTTATCAGTTAAGAATCAAATAGAAAAGATCCAGATACTAAATAATTTGATCAATTCATGTAATTCTTATAAAAAGGACCGCGAAAAAAAGATCCTTCCTACTGGCGACGGCATGGCGATTGGATTCTTGACTGACCCTAAACTGCCTGTAGAATTAAGCTTGGAACTTCACAAAAAACTGGGAATACATAATTCAAATTCGCCAAACCAATCAATAATACAAGTACGTATTGGAATTGGTTCGGGCCATGTTTTTATTGTCAATGACTTAAATGACAATCAAAATTTATGGGGTCCAGGCATAATACTTGCTAGAAGAGTTATGGATTTAGGAGATCAAGGCCACATATTGATCGAGGGGAGTTTTGCTGTTAACCTGTTTAATATTGACAGTGAATTAAAGAAAGACATACATTATCTTGGCAATTACTTTATAAAACATAACCAAAAAATTGATGTTTATTCCCTGCACAATCAATATGCGGGCAACGCAGAAATTCCGCAAAAATTTTTAGACTTACATAAATCCATTTGATACATTCTATATGATCAACGATTAATCTAGACTATAAAATGATGATTAACCAATTTCATTATTATGGAGTTCATTTGCTATTGCTGGTTTTATTTTATGCTAACCAAGTTTAGTAATACTATTTCTTCTTAAAACTCTGGCTATAGTCCATCACAATTATTGACGATCATCCAATTTTAATTGCTCAATTGTACCAATATTTGCATAACTTAAGAATATTCGCTATATCTTTTTGTAAGGGGAGGGTATTAACAGCTTATTAGGGTATGTTAATCATTTTTGAGAATGTTTTTATATCTTTATCCAGTAAAAAGCCCGTATGGCTGTTTTTCTCGATGTTCATAAAGTGCCATTTAAAGAAGAGAATCTCCAAGAGCTTGTCAATGCTCCTGCAGATGAATACGGAGTTACACATGTCAACTTATTTTATAACATGGAAGCGGGTGTATGTTTTTGTTTATTAAACGCTCCTGATAAAGAGGCAGTCATAAAGCATCATGATAAGGTTAATATAGAATGCGAATGGATCACAGAAGTTAGCATGGCAACAGGTAATGAATCTCTAAAATATGGTAGCCGCTGAGTATATTGGAAGCCAAAAACTTAACTCAGATAAAATTCATTGTATTGCAGTAAATCTCACGCTGTGAAAAGAACGGAACTCGGTAATTTACAATTTATTACCATTATTATATGGAGAATCAAAAGAGCAAAGATAATCTTATATCTGTTGGTTGATTAATAACCTAAAGTTATCAGAAATGCCCCATGATATTGGCATACAGGAAGTCAATGTAAATCATACTCTTGAGGAAGCCCTAAACCTAATATCTAAAATATTTTCCAATACTCAGCGATATTTAGAAATAATTGTAAGTCAAGATTGGTTATGCCATTTAGTGGAGAATCCATCAATTTTTACACTTATGAAGAAATTGAAATCCCGCAGTATTGATGCTAAGATCGTAGTCGAAATAAGCAAGATGAATGTTAATTGTTCGAAGCGACTAATGAAGTATTCTGATATAAAACATTCACAAGGATTAGTAGGTTGCAGCTTTAGGAATGAACAATCATACTGTTCCTGTCATATCTCAGAAAATAAATTGATTGATCCGGGGCAGGAGATAGAATCGTTCGAGAAATTGACCCATTTTTTCTATGTTGATAACGTGCATTTTGTCAGACAACAAGAAATTTTATTTAAACCTTTATGGCGGGAATCCATCTCAGCAAGGGAAAAAATAACTGAAATTGAAAAAGGGGTAATGGAAGTCATATTAAACCACAAATCCCAATCAGAAATGGACGTCGATTCAAATAAAATACTTTTTCGCATAATGGAATCTTGCGTAGATCAAATACTAATATTAATTCCCACAACTGATCTCTTTTGGAGTTTTTATTGTAGCAAAATGTTTGATTCAATTTCAAAGATGTTGGTCAAAGATGTGACAGTGAAGATACTAATTCATTTAGAAGAGGGACAAACGACTTTAAAAGACGAAATACGACATAAACTCAAGGAATTCTCTCGGGATTTGGATATTAATACTAATTTTTTCTCAAAAAAAATTCCCCAATCTCATTTATCACTAATCGTAGATAACGTTGTTCTAATAGATATTGATTACAGCAGAGAAAAATCTATTCTTTCTATTGACCCTATAAATCCCGTAGTGTCCTTTTCCATTAATGATACTCGAGTATCATCCTCATCGTCAGTTTTTGATATATTGTGGATACAATCTGATTTTGAAAGACAAAAAAAGATAAAACAAACATATTTTGATATTTTTAAAGGATTCAATATGAAAAGCGAAAATTATAGTAGGGATTGGAATTTTAAAAAGAAGGACAGTAAGTAATTTTACATCCATTCCCTCATTCTCTCTGAAATAAAAAAAGCTTTGCTCAAGTCAATCAATCGATTTGGCCCATTGAATTGATTCTAGAATAGATAAATATTTATAATTAGTAACTATATATGTTAGGTTTATTCACCATTAGTATTCTATAGTTTCATTGATTCTATTATTATTCATTATGTATCATGGTATCGAAATAAATCAGAAAGCATCACAAAAAAATGAACTGTATTTTTATTCCATCTTGATCGTAAACATAAAATGATGATTCCTGGCGATATTCTAATTCTAGTAGGTTTTCATCAATAGATATACCATTACTAAGGAGTTGGTTTTTCAATGAGTTTTTCTCTTTATTATCATCAGGTATTTGTATTGCAAAATGGTCTAGCCCTACGTTGCTCAAGTTATTTGCACTATTAGGTAGGATATTTGTCCCAATCCAACTATTTGTAGCAACGTGATGATGATATCTATCTGCGGCAAAAAAATTGGCCCCAGGGTAGGATGCAGTATGGTAAAGACCAATCATATCTTGATAAAACTTCTTGGCTTTAGGAAGGTTTGATACGTGTAAATGAACGTGACCTATCGACGTTTTTTTGGGAAAACCCTTCCACGTTCCATAACTTTCACTATTTAGCAAATTTTTGACATCTAATGGTTCTGTAACCATGTGTATTTTGTTTTGGCCAGTCCAGATCCATTCAGATGGGTGCCTATCGTGGTAAACCTCGATTCCATTATTATCAGGGTCGTGGAGATATAGAGACTCTGAGACCGCGTGGTCAGCCATACCCTCATAGTATTGTGGTCTGAGATTTTCCTGAATGTGTTGCAGAAATGACGCTAAAAATTTTCTTTCAGGCAGTAATATAGCAAAATGATAAAGTCCCGCCTCTCTTTTTATTATGCTGGGATTACTTGTTATATTACTATCAACGCTATCTATCTGACTTAAGACCAGCAGCGATGAAACCCCGTCTTGTCCAGGTTCGTATGTGCCAAGATATGATGTGTTATTCTCTGAACTTTTTTGTACCATCCTAAATCCTAAAATGGATTCGTAAAAATCTATGGAATTCTGTAAGTTGGAGACTTTTAGATGCACATGATCTATCTTTAAAGACGGATTAGCGATAAACCTATTATCTTTCTTATTACTATTATTACTATTATTATGATCCACGTGTATATTTCGCCTCTGATCTATTTAATACCAAATGTCAGTTCAAAAGATCAAACTAAAAAAATAACTAGATATTAAGACTGAAATAGTATGTTATATTATTTTGGATAGTAACCTTCTTTTCCTGTGTTTATTTGCTGAAATCAATTTGAAATTGGGCTCTATGCATTTGGTTATGTATGTTAAACGGGATATACTTGATAAAGCCCATAATAACTCAAGAATTGTCTTTTTAAACTCTCCTAAAAAGTAACGACATATATTCTGTCGAAAACCTTACTAAGGTTGATAGTGATATCTCTTATACAGGAAAGTAATTATGAATCAACTCTTTTCCTATAATCAGTTCTCATCAAGCGGTTTCATATTTTTATATTTGGAAAAAAGCGTAAAAACCTACCCTATGATTTTCCATTAATTGTGTTGTCTTCTGCGCTGTATTGTTAACTTGACTCAGTTCGAAAGTGTACCTCCTGACAATTTTGATGTATTTATGGGCATAACAGGAATGACTATTTCTAGACCAATCGATTCTTTCAGTAGTATCTTCTTTAATTTGACCGTCAATGAATCATTATGAGTCAAAGATAGAATCATTATGAGTCAAAGATAGCCTTATCAGTAACATTGAAAATTTGCCTGGTCATAGTATACAAAAAGATACCAAGGATTGACTGCTCATCAATAGGTTATCGTGAGTGTAAAAAAAATTAAGATTTTTCGTGCAGTTTCGAGCACAAATAAATCATTTAGATTTATGAAGCTTGAAGCAATGTTACAAAGTTAAGGTGTACGGCTTGTTTCTAACATTCCTCCTTCCATTACATTCTCTCTTTCTGAAGCTGATGGCATTTCTAGACCAAGTTCCCCATATCCTTCAGCAAGTTTTTCATTCACATGGACTACTGCAGTATTGATGTTCTCATAGGCGCTGCCCACTCTTTCTGGAAGAGCATCTGCTTCTTCCTGGGTTGTAATAACACTACCAGGAGGGACAAATTTGTCGTCTGCAACTTCTACTCCACCTGTTATAGTGCTAGAAACTCCAACTGCTACATCATTTCCTAGTTTTGCATCAAATACCAAGCTTTCCATTCCAACAAATGTGTTATTTCCTACATAGGCGGGTCCATGTATCAAAACACCATGTGCTAAGCTTACATTCTCACCGACATACACAGAATACCCGTCATCAAACCTTGTGTCATTCCCCAACAAACGGTCTCCATTACTTGCAAATCTTCTATCATCTAGGTTGTTGTCATCTACTGTAGTTTCCAACCCATGGATTACAACACCATCTTGCATGTTAGAAAATGGTCCGATATAGAGTGGTGTTCCCTCATCACCCCTGCATACTGCAGTGGGTGCAACTAGGACATTTTGTCCTATGTAACAATTTCCAATAACTACTGCGAATGGATGGATGAATGCAGATCCTTGTATAGACGGAGAAGTTACATTAGAATTAAAGTCGGTTATAACATTTTCGTGAATATTTGGCCATTGCTGACTACTGTTTGGAGCAACTTGTTCACCTTGTTGCGGTTGTGATACATTCCCTTGTCCATAACTTTGAGGTATTATTGTCATCAAGATAGCGATACCTGCTATCGCAATTATTCCAGTTAATAATTGGTAGTTTTTTCTATCCATTGCTAATTCCTTGACGTATCATATTTAACGGCCAGAGTGAAATGTTATTGATCCTTTGTCTAAATTTTTTCTAAAAATAGGATTTCTAAACATACGCTGATGGAGGCAGTATGTTTTAAGGTACAAAGTTAGTTTCCCCTTGTAAGGCAAAAATGAAACTAGACAAAAAGCACTCTGAAATTATAAAAGGACCATTAAGTAACATAAGTGGATGAAAAATTCAAGAATGATTTTCATATTTACTTGTTGTCTTGATGTCTATCAGAATTAGTCTTAATTGATCATATAAAATCTCTCAATTTACTAAAACTTGTATTCATATTAGTTTGGTAATTCAGACAAAAAAAGAATAGGTTTGTTTACTGCTTGAGAATCTGCAAAAAAATTAATTTGCTTTTACTTTGTACTCATTAATTGTCCCCTTATTTCACCATCTGGATGTTGAACTGTGTGAACGTTAACATAAGTACTATTACCCTTAATTGCAGTTATTAAATCAGAGATTGCTTTTCCTTGTAAAGGTCCCTCCAAATTAATTGCCGCTAGAGTACCGTTTATGGTAAGCCCATTCTGATTTGGATTCTGTGTAGGATCGAATGTGAATAGAGTCACTGCAATTGGTCCGTTTTCTCCTAGAATTCCACTATGGATATGGGCGGCGGTTACATTCTGGATATTAGAAGCATTAACGTTGAAGTCTAATGTATCATTGTTAGGGAGAATCGGGGTAAATCTTGCATCTCCTGTTGCTTGAGTATCTACTGCTGGAACTTCCTCTTGACCAGTAAGGTTAGCAACAAAATCGTGGTTTGCGTATGCTGTTGACGTACTTGAAATTGCCGATACTGCAAATACACTTCCTAGTGCTAGCGCAATTGCTAGAAATAACATTCTGTTATTTTTGATTGTCATCCACTTAATGTCAATAATGTGATATATAACCACTTTGTTGGACTTCTCAGTTTTCTAGAAATCCTCATGACACAAATTATCACAGGATATATGGGATAATTTGAGCAATAATTATCAAATGACTGTGATTGGATAATTTTAATTCCAACTGAAAGACTTTCATATTTTTCCAAGGGTAGATGACATGCTTTGTAATTCTATATTATTGTCGAATTTTGATTTTATGATCCATGATCAATTTCTTTTCAAAGCCAAAACAAGCTATTACAATATCAAAATCTCTGCAGATTATAAATGTGGTAATAATGGTCTGCAATTGTTAATTGATATTTGTTGACCATGGAATTTTGTAAATCAGTATATCTAGATGACCTTAACTTTAGTAAGGACTGT
>Ga0310906_10000226_pt1 | contig 13488 bp, 14 predicted proteins | sample C48D3metaG_FD_203749 | JGI IMG/M metagenome (GOLD analysis project Ga0310906, IMG submission 203749) | Lab incubated soil microbial communities from West Virginia University Organic Research Farm, Morgantown, WV, United States - C48D3 | ecosystem: Environmental > Terrestrial > Soil >...
TCTCAAAATCAAACGGGCCCGGTGGGCTTCAGGACGATATCGGTCCTCTGGAGTAGGTCCTAATGCTTTTATAAATATCATGAATTAAATGTTTCTCTATCTTCATAGTTACAATATATATAATTGCTAGAGGAAGAAAAGTTTAGTAAAGCGTTTAATTAAATTTTTGATGTTATCATAATGAATAAATCATTCTATTTCAATTCTGCATATTGTTTCTAGGAATGATCTGTAAATCTTGTTGATAAATTAGTCATTGATTTTTGAATTTCATTAAAATTCGATAAGAATTTCAATAAAAAAGAGGTTTTAATTAACAGCCCTTGCAATGGAAGAGACTGTTATAACCATTAGAGTTTTCGAAGGACTTTTGACTTGAGCATTTGGATTTATATTCACCGGTATCGGCATCGTAGTGAGCGTTACAAGCGGCAGCGTTTACCTCTTGTACAGACAAGGCCGTTCCAATCATGACCGATATTGTTCCGAATGTTGCTGCAATGGCAACTATTGTCAATATTGTGTAAGTTCTCATTAAATTGTTATATAAGTAACATATATAAAAAAATATTGAATTGCTTAAATCTGATTTTAATACATTATATTAAATTAATAAATTATATTAGTTTTTTAAAATAATAACTTAAATCCTTATACACCATTAAAATAATTATAATGTTAATATCATGATATTGGTAATTAATGTCAATAACGTAAAGGATATAAAAATATGTTATAAAATAAATTCATTGATATTTCTCTCATACAGGCCGGTCAGAACAGTCTGAAATTGAATTTGGGATAGACTAAATATGGTTTTACGAATGCGACAAGTCAATGCATCTATCAACAGAGTATGAATCTTCATTTACAGTGGATTGAATGTCACCAGTCAAAAACTAGACACAAAAATTATTAATAACTACTATACCAAAAATCAAATTAATTTTTGCCTTTCACTTATTGGTTAATCTTCTCAGAAAGTTGTGAATTTCAATTCTGTGTATTCTCTCAATTAATATAATTGTGAACAAATTATTATTTTTATCTTGAATGAATTATCATAAGTTCAATTGAATACTCTCCATTTTATCCTAAAGGTTTAAACTCAAGTTATACTAATTGGGGCCAAACAAACCTTCAACATAGTAGGCCTATAATGTATCACATGTGATATTTATTATTCACCTGACTTATTAAAGCAGTATACAAATCAAACGGGCCCGGTGGGCTTCGAATCCATGAGGTACATGGGAACTGTTAATTTATTAAATCTATTATTTAGTAAATATTGATTTCAAAATTATCCCAAAAAATACCTTGTGTAATGGACTTATTATACGGTATCATTGTCAGAAGATGTAATCTTTACGACTGAACTATTCTCAAAATCCTCACCTTCCTTTATTAGCTTGTCTATGGTTTCTGAGGTATAATCTGCCCACTTATTATATACACTATGTATATCGTCCTTGCGTTCTATAGTCACTATTCTTTTTAAATCAAATCTGCCTTCGATAAGATCCTTATAGGTTCTATCCTTTCCCGTTCGTTTTTTACTTTCAATTACTGTACTTAATAGGACTTCGAGATTATTTTGGAACGATTCATATTCATTTTGGTCCTTGATGTGTATTTCTGCAATCTCTTTGGTTTTCTTATAGAGATTCAAATAGTCCGTAACTAGTGCAGCAATTTTTTGATCATATTCTGTTTTGTCACTATGTGTGAGATCACTATTTCGTTCCTTAATTCCATCGTAGTCTGATGGAATAGCCTTTTCTACCGATGGCCAAACGCCAATAATATAGACCTTCAAGTCTGGAACTAAAGCATCTTTATTTCCTTTGCCTACATCTTTATACCAGTAATCACGATGTGCTTGCAAAAGCTCCCTTAATGGCGTATTGCTTAAGATTCCGCCATCACATAATTTATGCCCGTCTACTTCCTCATAGTCAAAGTACAATGGAAATGATGCACTAGCCATTACATGTTCCTTCATAATACCCTCGTCATATTGTATGATATCATCTACATTTTTTGATAAATCCGGATCATAAGAATCCAATACAGATTTCAGTAAATAGCTATCAAAGGTAACAGGTTTACCTTGTTGTACATCAACACTTACTGCAAGGAATCTCGGTTCATGTGCTTCAAAACTTGTAGATAAGGGAAAATTAACAAATTTATCCCCATGACGGTCTCTGTGTTCAAGACTATTTCTTAATGGAGAATTGCTATAACGGGTCCAGAGATTTGTTGGTGGAAATAATGGATTATTATCAAAAAATCGATAGTCAAGTTGTGGGAACGGAAAGGAGGGTGAAAATACATTTGGTACACCATATGCAAAAAAATACTTTGTAGAGTAATATCGTCTTGCAGCCTCCTCAGATGCAATCTTGCTATTGCCATTCCACAGTTCGTAGTATTTTCCTCCCCACCATTGGTAGATCTCTTCCCACCATTGCGTCCCAAATTTTGCAGCTATGGGCGTATGGGTAGATAAGTGCTCTCTCCAGTACTCCTCGAGTTTTTCAGCTGAACCCTTCCATGTTTTTTTTCTTTAACATGACTTGTCAATATGGCTGCGTTTACAGCTCCAGCTGATGTACCTGCAACAATATCAAACATCCTTGATTCCCAGTTTGGATCTTCTTTTTTAATAATTTCATACAATTTTTTAAAAACCCCTGCTTCGAAAGCCCCTAAAGCAACACTACCTTGCAAAATCAGGGCTCTTTGTGTAGTTGGAATTTCTGAATTAGACATAGAATGATTGACCTATCCAAATGTTTGAGCAATTATCATTTCGTTCATATCGCAAAGAATGTCCTCCATTCAATTTTGTCTCGATATGATTCAAACAAAGCCATTGAACTAATATCATCCGAGGAATTGTAGATATTGGCATTATTGCCAATTTGTGGAATTGAATCACAAGATTATTGAAATAAGCTTGTTAATAAATATTTGTTCATAAAGTCTATTAATTATTATGGATTATTGCAATTGGGTATTATTGGCAAAGGAGTTTAAATTCAAGAATTTTCTGAATGTAGCACAGTTGGTTTTAATACATCCGTGAAGACAGTGTTCAAGGTTGAATACGATCCTGACTACTATTTTATAAAAATTAATGAAAACAGCCTAAACTACTTGGTGTTAACAAAGTCTAGCCATTCGTAACCTCAAGACTTTTTACTTCGTTCCAGTATTTTTCAAATAAGATTTGCTGGACTAATACTTTGTTTGAATTGTTTGTAAAGGTCCCTACGAATGAACCATTATTATCTTGTCGGATTTGAAGAATATATTTTCCATCAAAACAGATAATCATTTCATTGAATTCACCTAGTCTATCCGAATATTCTAATTGGATCAAACTAGTCCTATCGTTATTATTCAAAACTTCAATTTGATTTTGTATGTGGTGATCATAGTTATCTACAAGGATTTTACTTACTATATTATCTTGTAATTTAGCATTTAAATTAATTAACATATTTGAATCGAATATGCGTTTCAAAATTTCATAATTAGAAAATATTGTTAACTCCTGTTTGGCGTGCTCAACAAGAAAATTTATTTCGTTTTGAATGTTCTCAATGCCGAGAAAGGATTTAGTATATCCATCATTATTTTGAAATTCTAATTCTTTGATTCGTGTAGTCAAAGGTTTAGCCATATTCCACAAATCATTATAGATAGACAATTGTTTTTCAACTAAAGACTTTGAATTGCTAAAAAAGGATTGTAAAAGTTTGCCGTTATCTCTATCCTGCATTATGACTACGGTGTATAATCTTTCGTCATACAAACCAAAATTACCTCTCAATCCCTCCAAATGCCTAATTTCTAAGAAATCTAGTGTTTTCAGAAAGTCTATGTTCTCAGAAGTAGCCTCAACTAATAATTTGCCTGACAATTCTTTTTCTTTTACCATTCTTTGTTTAATGAGTTCTAATGTCTCTACATAATATTTTGAGGCCCATTTACAGATTTCTGCGTCCCAATAAGCACAAGCAGTTCTCTCCCATTTTGTAATGCCAATATGTATTAACTCAAGAAATTGGTCCTGATCATAAACTATATCCGAAATCTCAGGACTTCTAAAACCGGATTCCCTTAATTGATTGAAGAGTAATCGGTCCACTAAATCATTTACTTTAATATTTGTTAAAAACCTCGCGGTCTTAATGACTGACAGAGTTTATCTTCCACACATCTTTCACCATCGCATAGATCCGTTGGGATACGGTTCAAGATTAACTAAAATCCCAACTCTATATCATCAAAACAGATGAAAATTGATGGTTAAGATATGACATAAATATTCTGACGGCTTTATTTTACCTTACGCAGTGTATTAATGTGTATAGTTATATATAGTCAAGAGTAAGATAATATAAATGAGTTCTTTAGACGTCTCCAATATTAATTCAAAAAATTGTGTGTACGGTTGCAACACCAAAATCTACTGGAATACCCTAAATAGCGAATATTTAGAGGTTCTTACGAAGAAGAAACATTTTTGTCCAAACAGATCAATCGATAAGAATAGATCAGGAGGTGCAGCGACAATTAACAATCATATCTCATCAAAGCCCCCATTTTACAAAAATGATCGCGTGAATAATTATAACAGCAAGAACAATTACAATTATAAAAAATCAGGGTATAACTCAAATAACAAACAGCCTATGGATAACTCTTTGGAAATACTGCAAGGATCACCCCTTACGATCACAAAACAATATGAGGTGTTATCTGATTTGATAAAGGAGTTCAATGGGAAAACTCATGGTTCTCAATCACACACTTTGCCAGATAACTCCTTACAGATAGTAGTCTATTACGAAGTACCGGAAGGAACGAGAGATGAAATCAAAAGAATGTTTCAGAGCGGTACAAAAAATGAAATGGAACTTCCTCATCAACTATAGCAAATTAGTTTTACAGAAAAAAGTTTGGAAATTCATAAATTAATCTATAAATTCTAAATATTGTGAGATATGTTGCTGGTTTATTTATTATTTCTGTGATATCGGCTATCCTACCTTGTGATTTTGTTTTTGGAGAACCCTCATTGAGAATAACTGATTGTATACAATCAAAACATCAACTAAGGTATAATGTATACGCAGATGGTTTTATTCCTAATACAAGACTAGTCCTGTCGTACATTATGCCAGATGCCGAAAGACCTAACAGTGCTAGCTCTTATACCGATTCTTCTGGAAGTTGGAAATTTGAAGGAGCAGGCTATACTTCGTCTGTGGGAGTATCCAATGGAACCACAACATTTGAGGCATTTAATGTAGATGAAAAACGAAATATGATCCCTGATGGTCCATATGCAACAGCAGAATTAATTACTCCATGTCCTTTTGTATCTGATCCGCCTAATACAGAGGTATATGCATCTGTAAATGACAGGCAAATTTTTGATGATGACGAAGTAAGCTTGAATTCTATTCATTTTACATATTACATAAGAGACAATTTTGCACCTTATGCACAATTTGATTGTAAGTTAGACGAAGAACAATATGAGCATTGTACAATCGAAAGATGCGAAATACCCGGTACATGTATTCCTAATACGTTATGGTATGGCGAAAAGGATTATGATAATCTTCTCCCTGGACAACATACTTTCATGGTCAGGGCCACTGATGATGCAGATAATACCGATCCAACACCTGCCGAGTTCACATGGATAATTTTAAAACCCGTTGCTGATGCTGGAAATGACCTCACTGTAAGTAGTAATGACATAGTCACTTTGAATGGCGGTAACAGTTCGGATCCGACTGGATCTTCCTTGAATTACTTTTGGAATCAAACTGCAGGACCAGAAGTCACTTTACGTGATTCAACGTCATCGAACCCAACCTTTACAGCACCTGAAGTAAATGAACAAACTGACCTCAGATTTGAACTAACTGTAGTCAACGAAGAAGGTATTGTTAGCGAGCCGGATGAAGTAGTAATAACTGTAAACCCCATTGTTATACCTCCACCGACAGAAGAACCCCCTAAAACAGTCGGTGACCTTATTAAAGGAATTATTCAGAATCCCCTCGACGTAACAAACTCTATTAAATCTGCAGATAAAATTTATGATATTTTAACAGACAATGACCGTGACAATGATCAACTTGTTTGCGACTTGATAAATTCAGAGGATGAACATACTACATTTAACATTAGGAACATTCTTGATTGTTAATTGAGAATTGTTAGAAATTATAGTCATGGAAACACATGGTGGAATTAAATATACAAAATGTTATGGAAACTATATTAGGTTTTATCATAAATACGATTTAAGGTTTAAGAATACCGTGTATCCATAATCAACTTTCACCATAGTTACAGTTTGGTTTTAAACCTTTATTTTCCAAAAGAATTGAATGGGAACGTACAATATGATAAGAATTCAATGGGCTTCGAATCCATGAGGTACATGAGAACTGTAAGCTGATAAATATTTAGGTTTAAACTATAAACAGATCAAATATACTGTATGTACAAAAAAGTTCTTAGATTTATAATTTCAATAATTATTTGTCAGTCAGCAGGTATATTCGGTTCTTTATTTACTTTTGAAGCAGTTCCAGACTGGTATATCACATTGGAAAAACCTTTCTTTGCTCCACCTAATTGGATATTTGGTCCTGTTTGGATTATTTTGTATTTTCTTATGGGTGTATCTTTGTACATAGTCTGGAAAGATGAGTTAAAATCAAAGACCAGAAACGTCTTTTTTGTAGTATTTGCAATCCAATTGATTCTAAATGCTTTGTGGTCATTGTTGTTTTTTGGATTAAAGTCGCCTCTGCTTGGACTAATTGACATTTTGATTTTAGATGTCATGCTAGTAGTTACAATATTTTATGCCAAGAGAGTTTCAAAATATGCTGCTATGCTCTTAATCCCATATATGGTATGGATAATTATTGCTTCAGTATTAAATTATGCAATTATGGTGTTAAATTGATCAAAGTGCTTTCTATTATTTTTTTAATTTCATGGCACATAATTTTCATCTAATCTTTTGCTTCCTTTTGATATCTTTCTTCCTAGTGTAGACTGAATTACTACTACAACAAGTATTCCAAAGATGATGGAGATTGGTATATGTGATGGTATCTTAAAATAGTCTGAAATTATCATTTTTATTTCCACAAACGCCAATATTGCTGCTAGCCAAGGTTTAAGATAGTAGAACTTGTCCAGCATTCCTATCAACAAAAAGTACAAACTTCTCTAACCAAATATTGTAAATAGAGTGCAGTTATTACGACAAAGTTGTCGATTGTAATTGCCCCTAGGATGGTAATTGGATCTAAATCAAATATTAAATCGGTTGCCACAATTATTATTAAGGCTACAAGTATTGGCTTTGCTTACATGACAATATTGTTATAATTTTAAATTCTTATCATAAATTTACTTCCATGTAACTGGCGTATTGGGGAGGGATTTCTTTAAAATACTTATACAATACTTTATCTTCTTCTTTCTTATCTACTATTATTCTGATGTTGTAAAAAGTAAGAGCTCCAGAAATATATATTATGTAATTAAAGGTTTTAAGCAATGGTATCCCTGGTAAAATCAAAACAATATGTTAACGAATTATTCAAATCCTATTGACGTTTTTTCTATATCTAATGAATATTTTTTTATACTCATAATAATGGCTAATAATTTAATTCCACTATTCTTGATAATAAATACCTGATTTGTTCCATCATATAAGATCAGACCATATTCAATCAAATAATACAAGTATTTCTTTATAGTGTGTATTGTTAATGACGATATTTGACCAGAAGAAGATGTAGAGTTTCTAATTAATTTATCAATATCGCTTGTAGCGAGACCTTTTATTGTAGCTCTTAGTAGTAATGCAACTAATTTTGCTTTTAATTTTGGTGCCTTTGAATCATCACTACAATCTATTAGTGAAATCATTCGCTACTCCGTTACTTCTACTTACATTGGTATCAATGTCAAAGCAATGTAATTTATTATTACATGACGGACATATACTAATTTGTTTTACGGTGGAAAAAAAGACTGTTCTTAAATGTGTTGATGACATCCAACAACAATTTTCACAGATGAGGAAATACTTATCCTTACCAAAATTAAATGAATTTTGATCATTTAAGTGGCTACCTGTTGAGTCTCTGCTTAGATTGCTCGTATATGATCTCCTCGACTCTTTCTACTACTCTCTACCCTTTGAATCGCGAAATACGTTCCCATAGGAATTAAATAAATTTTAATTTTAGACAAATTATGAATAATTGTTCTAACCATTTTTGACAAATTGATTTTTTAATTTTCGTTATTATGATATTTAAGATAATAACTAACCTTGTAATCGATTGGCACTATTATACGAGAAGACTATCAAATTTCTAATGTATTTGTATGATAGTGATCGAGGTATTTTATACATCAAATAACATCAAAGTAACCATAAATATGGGCTGTCGTTGCTAACTTAGCGGTTCAAATAGAATGACTTTGAGAATTTTGTTGTTATATCATTTATCTGATAATGATTTTTTAATAATCCTTGAGAATCATTTTTAAACAATCCTCCCCCCGTTAGGCACTATCACAGAATTTGGGAATTGGTTAAATATCTTTAATTAAATATTATTTTTATGAGTTCATTAAATATTCGTGAATCTCCTAAAATGTTTATTCTTTATTGTTCTTTGGCAGGCTTTATTGCTGCTTGGGGAATCTCTGGATTATTAGTTAGTATCGACTTAATCTCTCAATCACCACCTGGTTCTTTTTTTGGGATAATAGGGATTTCTCTTGGATATTACGATCCTTTTACTGCTCCACTTATTGGATTTGTTCTACATGTCGTAACTGGAACTATAGCAGGAAACATATATGGCCAGGTATCCTTGTTCTGGAAACGCATGTCACCCTATAGTGCTAGGCATGGGCTAAAAACTGGGATGATTGTAGGGGTAGTATTATGGGCGGTATTTTTTGTTCCAGTTGCATCACTACTTATTCAACCTATGATAGATAATTTTAATAGCGGAATAACTCCAAATCAGTATGTTTATTCGGTTGCCTCAAGCTTTAATGGATTATATGGAATAATCATAGGAGGTTCCTTAATATTTCACTTGATTTATGGCGCTTTGCTAGGTTATATGTCGGGCAGGATGACCGATATCAAAGCATTTGTATACCCTAAAACTATATGATATAAGGAAACTATCTAAGTTATCAAAAAATCTTTTTATTCATATTATGAACCATGGCATTTACAACTCAAAATAACAGAAGAGGATTTTCAAAATTGACAGATGAATATCGATCTCCGGAGCGGAAAAACAACGATCTCAAAATTCTGATTACAGGTGCCAGTGGCTTTATCGGAAGCAGATTGCTAAAGCAATTAATAAAGATCAATATTGAAACCTCAGATAATCAAGGCGCTAAATATTCAATTCGTTGTTTGACTCGAAATAAAAAAACCTTTGGTAGTTCTGACATGGACAAAAAGCATGAATCGTCAAAAGTAGAGGTCATTGAAGGAGATTTAAGCAACTATGAGGATTGTTTAAATGCGCTCAAAGATGTAGATATAGCATATTATCTTGTTCATTCAATGGAGGGATCTTCAAAGAATTGGAAAAAGTTTTCAGAAAAGGAACAAAAAACTGCTGAGAATTTTGCAAATGCAGCAGACAAACGAGGAGTCAAAAGAATTATCTATTTAGGCGGTTTAACACACGCAAAAGAGTCCGAACTTTCTCAACACATGCTTAGTAGAAAGCAGGTAGGAGATATATTAAGAAAATCACACGCGAAGGTGACAATTTTTAGAGCAGCCGTTATACTGGGAAGTGGTGGGGGCTCTTTTGAAATGCTAAGGTATCTAGTTGAGAGATTACCTGTAATGATTTGTCCTAAATGGGTGCTGACTAAATGCCAGCCAATATTCATAGATGATGTAATTACATACCTCTTTAACTCGATTGAAAAACCACAAACTGAAGGAAAAACATTCGATATAGGAGGCCCAGACATACTTACTTATTTTGATATGATGAAAATTTATGCTAAAATACTCGACAAATCCATTAGAATCTTGATCATTCCATTCCTAACTCCAAGACTTTCATCCTATTGGGTTGACTTGGTTACCCCCATAAAAGCATCGTTGGCAAGGCCATTAATTGATAGTCTTAAACATGAAGCAATAGTTAAGGATGATTCGATCAAGAAAGTTATTCCTATAGAATTAAAATCGTTTGAGGATTCGTTGCGATATTGTATTAATGAAGAAGATAAGTACACAAAGAAGAAGGATAAGAGTCTAATAAAAAAAGAACGGACATCCATGTCTGCTAACTACAAGATTCTATTGATTTCTTTATTCTTACTTTTGGCAATAGGTACGACCTACTACTTTTTAGAAGACAGAGCTCAATTTTTGGAGCCCTTCTGGCTCTTCATAGCAGTCATCTGGTATTTACTTATCTTCACTTCAATTTACTTTGTACGCTTTGGAGCTAGACTTGGTGCACTGATAGCCGGGATACTGGGATGGGCAAGTCTGGTATTTTGGTTGTTGGATAACTTTCATATGGTTTCTGGATACTCTATTATAGCTGAAAGACCTAGTAACAATGAAGTTTGGAGAGATATTGTCGGAATAGTTATAGCATCTTTTACTGTCATCTCATCACATAATATCTTTCATAAAATACGGTTACATGGCTGATTGGAAGAGTTAGAAAATACATAGTAAATTTTCTATTAAAATTCTCCTTAAATTAACTCGTGATCAGAACTGATCTTTAACAATAATCTTCTATGGATCCACGTTAGCACTAGCGTATTATATAATAATTGATTAATATTCTATGATTTGGTATTAAAAATATGGCTTTTATTCGAACTAAAAAGATAAAGGGACATGATTATTATTACCTTGTAGAAAATCAATGGGATCCGGTTAAAAAAAAGTCTACTCAGCAGGTTATCAAATATTTAGGTAACATAAAAAATTTCACTATTAACGATATTCCAGAAGAACACCGAAATAATCCTAAAATATTATATTTACTAGACTTGGGTTCAAAGATTGAAAAGAAAAAAATAAATTAACTGATGCAAGTAAATAGTCTTTGCCAATAATTATTAAAATATAATACCAACAAATTAAGAACAGGCTACATATTTATAAATGGTAAATCCCCATTTTTAGGAATAATCGTAATTATTTTATCTCAACCTTCCAGTTTTTAATTAAAGTGTATCTTTTTAAAAAAACATATTTTAAATATCGTTATTTCTTAATTTTCTTTTATATAAAATTAGTTTTTGAATTAAATTTCCCTCCAGACCCTTGTTATGATATCAAACCGAGTAGATGTTTATTTCGACATTTAAAAATGGGATTTTTTTGAATTTGATAAAATGTTGTATGATTTCCTAAGTGCTCTGCATATCGTATTAAGACTTTGAGCAAACCATTTTGATAGTTTTCAGAAGTATCTGTGTTCTGAAGATATTTGTAAAAGTCCTTAATTATTTGTCTGTTGGTCTGATTTGTGACCTTGATTTCTATATTTCTAATAGTTGTGGTTAACTTAGCGGGCAATAATGTACCTCCTTTTATCGCCTCTTAATCAACCACGAATAATTTGAACCCATGTGATTAACGGGCCCAGTGGTTTCCGCTGTAATTTTTACCACTAAAAGAGGACTCATGTACTATTTCTAAAGAATTAATTAAACTTTTGGGCAGCCTATGGATCAATGATCGTTAATAGGAGCAGGATTTGCTGGAGTGTTATCATCTATTCTTTGAACACATAAAAGAAAGAAGAGAAAGGAAGTCTAAGAAGTAATTGTTTCACTGGCATCGTCAATTGATCTACAATTATATCGTATTCTAACGCTTAGATAATTTTTTCTTGCTAATATTAAAAATGGTAAACAAATATAAAATTAGAGAATTATAGTAATTGATGGGCATTCCTACCGTGTTCTTTTAATTCCTGTTGTGTATTAAATTTTTGATCGCACTTATCACATATAAAAGATGAATCGCCGTCGGTTGATTGTACCTCAGAATTATTCATATTTTCTAACTCATATTTATCGACTATAGCTAATAAATTATGTATCATATGAGCATTCAAATTCGTTATCTCAATACTCAAGAATCTTTATTTAGAAAAGCCTTAAATATTTTCAATCAATTTATTTTCCAGTGTATTGTAATTCAGCGAATTTCAAATACTTACTTACGTTTACAATTATTTCATTTATTGCATCAATTTTGATAGTATCTATGGGATCTGTGCAAGAAGCCGATGCAAGATGTCTTGGTGAGTTATCTGGTGTATGGGTTGGAAATGATGGTGCAACTTATTATATACAACAAAATGGGCAAAAAGTGTGGTGGGTTGGAGGAACGACGTATAATGAAGGTACAACTTTTGTCAACGTTTTTTTTGGACAACGATCAGGAGATAGTATACATGGAAACTGGGCAGACGTACCCTTGGGGAAATATAGGGGACATGGCGAAATAACACTCGTATGTAGTCAAGATGTTCATAACTATATTTTGACTAAAACTGACTCTACTGGAGGATTTAGTGGCTCAGTTTGGGAAAAATATAGGTGAATGGACCATATAGAAAATTTTCTCTAGGCAAAGTTAATATCCTAAATATCAAAATATTGCCGTAAAACTAAACGTGATATTAAATACATGAAAGTTTTAGTCGAGATCAAATGAGAACTTTGAGTTTAATTAATGACAATTCAAAGAAAGAGATAATACCTGACTCTTGCTGGACATCACTTTACATTTGTTTAATTTTGTTTTTTGCAAAAAATAAAGTAAACTATATCAGAAGATACATAATTATATTTTTATAAACGCTAAATCAAAATACTGGGCTGCAATAGGATGATATTGATTAACTACGGTAAAGGCCTATATATTTGCGAGTTAAATGGTTGACATGAAACATAAACCATCAAATTACTCTAATCTTCCTTTTTCCATATTTCTTTTTGTTGTGTTCACTGTTAGTACTTTGTACTTTTTGGGGTATCAACAAAACAATAGTGTTTATGCGCTCAATCAACAAGACTATAAACGATATTTTCATTTTGTTAGTGAACAAGACACAGAATGTACAGAAAATTTGCCTGAAGAACAGACACAAATGAGTGAATCTGTCTGTATGCAGATATGTCCCACTGATCCAACTTCTGCAATTCCAGAACAGTGTGTCCAACAACAACCCCAAGGAGAGGATCAATCATCAAAGGAAGAGCAACAACAACCGCCTCTAGACCAACAGCAACAACAACCGCCTCTAGACCAACAGCAACAACAACCGCCTCTAGACCAACAGCAACAACAACCGCCTCTAGACCAACAGCAACAACAACCGC
>Ga0310906_10000229_pt1 | contig 13424 bp, 9 predicted proteins | sample C48D3metaG_FD_203749 | JGI IMG/M metagenome (GOLD analysis project Ga0310906, IMG submission 203749) | Lab incubated soil microbial communities from West Virginia University Organic Research Farm, Morgantown, WV, United States - C48D3 | ecosystem: Environmental > Terrestrial > Soil >...
GCGTTGAAGCCAAGCCGCTCGAACGTCAGCGCGCCCTCATCCGGAAATTGGACCCTGGCCTTCACCGCATCGCCGGCAAATATCCCCGCCGGACAATCGATCTGCTTCGATTGAATGCCTTCAATCAACTCCAGCTGACTGGTGACATGCGCGCATTCTTGGCGTGCGGGTAAATAGGAACACGCCGCGCCCGACAAAACCATGCACAGCACCAAACCGGTGGAACATTTGGAACGCGTGGAACCGGTGGAACCGCGCGAGCCTACCATCGCCCGCTCGCGCCTCCGCCTCCCGAAGATCCGCCGCCAAAGCTGCTGCTGCTCCCCGACGAGCTCGACGACGATCCGGAGCTCGAGTTCGATCCCATCGTCCATCCACTCGACGATGATCCGCCGCTGCCGCTGCCGGTATCGCGAAACGCACCGCGCCACCGCTCGCGTCCGCCAAGACGATAGCCGGTGAGGAGCATGAACACGGCCCACGGCGCCAGCGTGAACAGCGAGACCCTGAACATGAACAGCATGCTCATGAGCAGCGGCATGCCGCCAAAAAGGCTGCCGAACAGAATCGGGAAGATGGTTTTCGTGCGAAGGCCGAGGCCCATCATCCCGAAGCCGATCGTGACGAACAATCCGAAGAACGGAATCATGAACCAGTACGGCACCGTGACGCCTGCGTCCTGATTCAGCTTCGCGATTTCCTCGGGCGTGAGGACCTGGTGCTTCTCGACGATGTCGGCGAGGTGGTTGACGCCGTTGCGAATACCGCCCGAGTAGTCGTTTGCCCTGAAGCGCGGGGTGAAATCGTCGCGAATGACCTGGCCGGCGAGACCGTCGGGCAGCACGCCTTCGAGGCCGTAGCCGACCTCGATGCGCATCTCGCGCTCGTTCGGCGCCACGACGACGAGCACGCCGTTGTCCTGCTTCGCCTGGCCGACACCCCACTCCTTGAAGAGCCGGTTCGCGTATTCCTCGACCGACATGCCGTTGAGCGACTCGACGGTTGCGACCGCGATCTCAGAGGAGGTCTGCTGTTCGAGCTGATCGAGCCGGCGATCGAGATCGGCCTCGGTGGCCGCATCGATCACGTTGGCGAAGTCGTTGACGCGGCCGGTCGGCTTTGGAAGGGTCTGGGCAAAGGCCAGGCACGCGAAGAGTGAAAGGTGAACAGTGAGAAGGAAAAGACGTCGCGCCTTCATCACTCTTCACTCATCACTCTTCACTCTTCACTCTCTTCACTTCTTCTCCATCGATTTCTTGATGGCCGCCACCGTTGCCTCCGTCCTGAACGCGACCATCTTCTTGCCGTTCTCGATCGTCTTCGCAATCGGATCGAGCGGCACGCCGTTGATCACGAACTTGCCCGCCTTCCTGCGCTCCTTCATGCGAATCGCGTCGGTGCTCACCGTCGAGATGATCGCGGTGATGTAGTAGTCGTCGTGATAGCCCTCGAGCTTCTCGTGGATGCCGAGCTTCTCTTCCTCGAACTTCTCGACGTCGCCGTAGTTGTAGTACTCGGGGATGAAGTGGACGTAGCCCTGGCCCTTCCACTCCGCGTTGAGCGAGGCCGCCGCCGCCTGCATGCCCTTCGCGTTGCCGCCGCTGTCGCCGGCCATGAGGATGTCCTTGAAGCCCTGCGAGCGAAGGCTGTTCGCCATGTCGGTCAGCACGGCCTGGAACGTCGCCTGCGACAGCACGATCGTGCCCGGCGAGATGTTCGGGCGCATCGGATTGCCCGGCTCGAGCGTCACAATCGGCGCGACCAGCGCGTTGCCGAGCGCGCGCGCGATCGATTCACCCGTCGCCTTCAGCACGTTGTTGTGCTTGCCGGTCGTGAGGTACGGACCGTTCTCTTCAATGCCGCCGGTCAGGACCAGCGCCGTCGTCTTCCCGGATTTGATCAGGTCGCGCACCTCGAGCATCGTCAGGTCCTCGATCCACACGCTGTCGTGCATGTCGATCGGCCGTGGCATGTCGGTGACGTCGACGCGCGGCTGGGTGTTGACGGACGCCACCCGGCGCTCCGGTTGCTGGGCTCCCGGCGCGGGAGTTTGCGCCATGGCTGTGGTGGTCGCGATGAGCGTTACAAATAGATACGTCTGGGCGCGCATGGATCCTCCGGTGAGCTGTAACGGTGCCGCCATCTTACCCGTATCCACCGGGGTCCCCAACGCGCGGACTATGCGCGTTGGGGTGGATTACAATGTCAGCGTTCGGGAGCCGCGCCGACACGCATTGGAAACACTGCTCACGAACACATCAGGAGTCTGAATTCATGCAACGTTCTACCAATTCCACCGTGATTGCGGCCGCGATTGCGCTGGCCGTCGTGACCTCGTTTACGGCGTTCGGCCAGGCTCCGCAGGCGCCGCCGGCGGCGAACACGCCGCCCAAGCCGCTCGTGCCCGTGGCCGCCAGCTCCGTTGCCAACAATCCCGACCCATACGTCGGCGAATACGTGACGATGACCGGCACGGTCGAAGCGAATTTGACCAAGACGTCGTTCTCGGTCGATCAGGACAAGACCAAGAGCACCGGCAAGGAAGTGCTCGTGCTCGCGCCGACGCTGCAGAAGCAGGCGGACGCGAACGCCTACGTCACGGTGATCGGACAGCTGATCAAGTTCGACGAGAAGGACGTCGCGGCGAAGCTGAAGGACTACAAGATCGATCTGTCCGCCGCCGACGCCGCCAGGTTCCAGGGCAAGCCCGTCGTCCTCGCCACCGCGGTGATCAACACCGGCGGCATCGACATCGCAAAGAAGCCGATTCCGGCGATGAACGCCGACGAGCTCGCGCTGCAGAAGATCATGACCAAGCTGCCGCCCGCGCAGGCGGCGCTGCGCAAGGCGCTCGACGGCTCCTCCGTCGATCTCACCAAAGAGCAGGCGACCGTGTTGAAGGACTCGTTCACGCAGATCGAAGCGTTCTGGAAGGCCAAGAACAACGAAGAGGCCACGAAGTGGGCCGCCGACGGGAAGAAGCACGCGGACTCGATCCTGATGAACGTCGCGACCGGCAACTTCGAGGCCGCCAAGACGTCGGTCACGCCGCTCGGCGCGACCTGCGCGTCGTGCCACGGCAAGTATCGTGAGCGCATGGAAGACGGAACGTTCCGCATCAAGATCGCAGGCTAAGAGGACCACATGAAAAAGATTGTTCTGACCGCTCTCAGCATCGTCGTTCTCGGCGCCACGTTCGCCGCGGCGCAGCAGCCCGCGGCGGCGGGCGCACCGGCGCAGCGTCAGCGCCCTGCTCCGGATCCGCGTTCGATGGGTGGTGGCGATTGCCGCGAGAATCCCTACAACTGTGTCGACGCGCCGAATCCACTTCCCGCCACCAACAGCGTGTGGCTCGAAGAGATGACGTGGATGGACGTGCGCGACGCGATCAAGGCCGGCAAGACCAACATCATCATTTCGACCGGAGGCATCGAGCCGAACGGACCGTGGCTCGTCACCGGCAAGCACAACTACGTGCTGCATGCGAACTGCGAAGCGATCGCGCGCAAGATGGGAAATGCCTTGTGCGCGCCGATCGTCAAGTACGTGCCCGAGGGCGACATCGAGAAGAAGACGAGCCACATGGCCTCGCCCGGCACGATCTCGATGCGCGAGGACACCTTCCGCGCGGTGTTGCGCGATGCGGCGGAGAGCCTCCAGGCCCACGGTTTCAAGAACATCATCTTCATCGGCGACAGCGGCGGTAACCAGGCCGGCCAGAAGGCGATCGCCGAAGAGCTGACGGCGAAGTGGGCCGGCAAGGCGATGGCGCTGCACATCGCGGAGTACTACGAGTACGGCAAGGTCGCCGAATACATGAAGACCCGCGGCATCGTTGACGGCACATCGGACAACATGCACGACGATCCGATCATCACGCTCAACATGTTCATCGACGATCCGAACTCGGTGCGCTTCAACGAGCGCGTCAAGGCCGGCAAGGCGACGATCAACGGCGTCAACGTCGCCGACAAGGCGAAGAACACCGCGCTGGCGAAGCAGATCGTCGAATTCCGCGCGACGCAGACGGTTGAGGCGATCAATCGCCTGATCGCGGCGAAGAAGCCGGCGACGTCGTCGCAGCAGTAGATCCGAAATCCGAGATCCGAGATCCGAAATCGAAAAGGGCGTGTCCAGTGACTCGCCCTTTTTCGCCTTTCCAGTGATGCCTATCTGGTTGATCGGCGGCATCCGAAGCGAGCGAGTGACACCGTCATGCTTAATCGACCGCGGTCCCTGGGCCTGCTTGCGATCGTAGGCGCGACGCTGCTGGCCGCGACGAGCGCGCGAGCACAGTCACCGAGGGAAAAGGGCCGCCTCGGGCTCAACGTCGAGCATATTGCCGACCGGTGGACGGGCGACTTCGAAGGGATGCTGGAACGGCGGCTGATCCGCATTCTGACCGTCTACAGTCGGTCGGTGTACTTCATCGACAACGGCGTACCGCGCGGTTCCGCGTACGACCAGGGCAAGCTTCTCGAGGAGGCGCTGAACACGCGGCGCCGGCCGGGCCAGTTGCCGGTGAGCGTACAGTTCATCCCGGTCTCGCGCGATGAATTGCTGCCATGGTTGGTGGACGGAAGAGGCGACATCGTGATGGCCCACCTCACGGTGACCCCAGAACGTCTCAAGAGCGTCGACTTCACCGAGCCCTGGATCTCAGGTGTGGACGAAATTGTCGTCACCAAGCCGAACGGTCCGGCCCTCACATCGGTGGACGATCTCTCGGGCCGGGAAGTCTTCGTCCGCAAGTCGAGCGCCTACTACCAGAGTCTCGTCAAGCTGAACGAGCGGCTTGCCTCTGAGAACAAGCGGCCGGTGACGTTGACGCCTGCGCCAGAGGAGCTCGAGGACGAGGACCTCCTGGAGATGGCGAATGCGGGGCTCGTCGAGATCCTGATCGTTGACAATCACAAGGCGTGGTTCTGGCAGCGCATCTGGCCCAAGCTACGGCTGTATCCGACGATTGCCGTACGAACCGGTGGCGAAATCGCATGGGCCGTTCGCAAGGACAGCCCGGTACTCAAGGCCACGCTCAACGAGTTTCTCTCCAGCCACGGTACGCGCTCATTGACGGCGCGCATGATCTTCCGTCGCTATCTGCTGAACACACAATTTGTCAGGGGCGCCACGGTCGATGCGTCTGCCGCACGTTTCAAGGCGCTCGTCGCCATCTTCAAAAGGTACGGAGCGCAATACAACCTCGACTGGATGCTGATGGCCGCGCAGGGCTATCAGGAGTCGCGCCACAATCAGGCCGCTCGCAGCCATGTCGGCGCGATCGGCATCATGCAGGTGATGCCCCAGACCGGCGAATCCCTGAAGGTCGGGGACATCAGCCAGGTCGATGCGAACATTCACGCAGGCATCAAGTACATCCGCTTGATGGTGGACCGTTACTACGCAAATGAACCGATGGATGACGAAAACAGGATGTTGTTCGCGTTCGCCGCTTACAATTGCGGACCGGGCCGCATCCGCCAACTCAGGCGAGAAGCGAAGGAGCGAGGCCTGGATCCGAACGCCTGGTTCAATAACGTCGAACGGATCGCCAGCGAGCGTATCGGGCGCGAGACCGTGACTTACGTGAGCAACATCTACAAGTACTACGTCGCCTACCTTCTGGTGCAGGGCGAATACCTTCAGCGCCGCGAGCTGAAACAGATACTGTCGACGCCCGGCGCTTCCCGCTGATCGACATCCAGCCGCCAGCAGGGCTCTAATACGGTATGCGCACCGACCAGCTGACGGGAATTCTGGACAACCTATTCGGCGAGCTGATGCACGGGGTCTCCGGCAAGGGCGGCTTCATGCTGAACGCTAAGGACCGCGGGCTGCTGCGATCCCTCGAGCGGGTGACGGCGGCCGAGGCGTCAGTTCCGACGCGCACCGGATCGTCGATTGCCGCGCACGTGGCGCACGTCGGCTACGGCCTGTCGTTGATGAACCGATGGAGCCAGGGTGAGAACCCCTTTGGCAACGCGGACTGGGCGGCCGCCTGGAAGAAGACCAGCGTGACCGAGCCTGAGTGGGAGGCGCTGCGCATCCAGCTGCGCGACCAGGGCGCGCGGTGGCTGACCGTCCTGCGCACGCCGCGGGAAGTACAGGACGTCGAGTTGAGCGGCATGATCGGCAGCATCGCGCACCTGGCGTATCACATGGGCGCCATCCGCCAGATGAGCGCCAGCGCGCGCGGGCCCGCCGAGGGCGACCGCTAAGCAGGACTTGGACATTCGCCCGATCGATCGATACCGCCCTCCCTTTATGGCGGCGTTGATGTGGCGCTCATGCGCGACTTCAGCTCCTCAAACCAGTTTTGCACGAACACCATGCGCGGCAGCTCGCCGGCAGTGGCCGCGGCGGCCGCAGCCACGTGGAAGAGGAATCTCCCGTCGGGCGCGACGTCATAGGCAGCGGCCGTGGCGGCTGACGGTTTCGAGATGACGACTGGCTTGTCTGCCTTGAACACCTTGCTATCGACGATCGGCGCAGCCCACAGAAAACGCGGCACCGGCCCGCCGCCCGAAATGAAAAACAACTCCTTCCCATCGGATGACCATCGAGCCTCCGATCCGCCTTCAATCGACACCTGCCACCGTCCTTGATCGACGGCCGGGAAGGGCCGCACGTATATCTCGGCACGTCCGCTTTCGTTCGATGTGTACGCCAGCCAGCGCCCGTCGGGTGAAACCATGCCGTTGTTTTCCGAATACGGCGTCTGAATCAACGCCGTCGTCTTCGCCGGCGGCGACATCGTGGTGATGACGATGTCGTTGTTCCCGTTGGGAATCGCGGTCGATATCAATCGTGTCCCATCCGGCGTGAACGACTTCAGCGAAGTGAGACCCTCAATGGTCGCAATACGCTCTGCCTGTCCGCTGCCGTCGGCGGACTGGCACATCACGTCGTTCGTGCTCTTGAAGCACACCTTCTTGCCATCCGGCGTCCATAACGGGCTGAAGCCTTGTCCCGTGAACGACAGCCGCGTCAAGGATCCGCGGCCAATGTCCCAGATCCAGACGTCGAAATTGCTGGTGGAAGCGGGATTGGCCCCCGGCGCCGAGATCGCGACCGCGGAGTCGATCGCCATCGCCACCCTGGTGCCGTCCGGTGACACCCGCATCCCGGACTGCAGAGGACTGATCTGCCGCACCAGGTCCGAAGCGCGCGTTTCCCGCCCCGCGCGATCGACCCAGACCAGCGCGCGATCGTTGGCGGCGCCTTCGCCAGGAACGAACACCGCCGAACCTGATGGCGACCATGCCCATTGCGCCGCGCCACTTGCGACAATCGGCGCCTGTCGAACGCCACGCTCGATCGGCACCTGAGTGCCCGTCACTGACAGCGTCTCCTCGTTGAAGGCGATCGCAAACAAGGTCGCATCGCGCACAAACACGAGGTGACCGCTGGACAGCACATGCGGGTCGGTGCCGCGGTTGATCAGCACGGTTCGACGACCACTTGCGAGCTCCTCGACGACGATGGCCGCGTCGTCCCACGATCCGGTGCCCGTTCGCAGCGCGAATACGACGGCGCGGCCTCCCGCGACGAATTGCGGGCTCTGAGGCCATTCGTTCTTTTCATCCAACTTGATCAGTAGCCTGGCTTCGCCGCCATTAGCGGGTACTTCAACGACGCCGCGCGGTGCGGATTGACCCAAGAGGATCCGATCGCCCTGCCACGACGCGCCCAATGGATTCTCCACTGCCGCCAGGGTGACGGGAGTCCCGCCGGCGATCGGAACCTTTCTCAATTCCGGAATGGCCCAGAAGGCCACCCATTGACCGTCTGGAGAGAAGACCGGCTCGGTGGGATCCAGGCCTTCGGTCCCCGCCAGAGGCGTCGCCGTCAATTCGCCCAGCTTGCGCACGAACAGTTGCTGATTCGCAACGTAGACGAGGCGCGTCCCGTCTGGTGAAAGCGCCATCACATGGCGGCCCTGCCTCGTGAATTGCTGGCCGGTCGCGAGCGGGATCTCGAAACGGCTCACGGGCGCCGGTGCAGGCGGGCGTCGCATCAGCCATGCCGGCACGCCCGAGATCAAGGCGCCCACTAGCAGCGCTGCGATGATATACGCCGCGGTCTTCATGCGAGGGCGCGGCAGTGGTGGCGCCGTCGCTGCCGACGCGCCCAACGCGCTGCCATCGGTCAGCCGCGCCGACACCCACTCCAGCTGACGCTTGAGATCGCGCGCGGTCTGCCACCGATCGTCCGGATCTTTCGCGAGACAGCACGCGACGATGTCGTCGAGGATCGGCGGCGAGACGGGCTGGTATGTTGTGACCGGCGGCGGCTGATGATCGAGAATCGCGCCGATCAGACTCGCCTGGCTCTTCCCGTCGAACGCCTTCCGGCCGGTCAGCATCTCGTAGAGCATGTCGCCGAACGCGAAGATGTCGGCGCGCGCGTCGACCTCCTTGCCTTCGAGCTGCTCCGGCGCCATGTATTGCAGCGTGCCGAGGATCGTGCCCTTCAGTGTCAGCGGCGAGCTCACCGTCGGCATCGACAAGTCCGCGAGGCTGACAATGCCGTGGCCCAGACCACCCTTGTCGTCGGCACGCGACAGCCGCGCGAGGCCGAAGTCGAGCAGTTTCACCGCGCCGTTGGTGATCATCACGTTGCCGGGCTTGAGATCGCGATGCACCACACCCTGGCGGTGCGCGCGATCAAGAGCGGCGGCAATCTGAATCGCGATCGCCAGCGCCTCTTCGACGGTCATCGGCGGTAGTGGTCCCGGCGGTGGCGAGGCCGAATGTGCCGTCGCTTCGGAGCGGCTCAGTGCCGCTTGCCTGAAGGCGCGCGACGGGCCGTGCGCGAGCCGCGCGCTGAGCGTCTCGCCGTCGAGGTATTCCATCACGATGAAATCGACGGCGGGACCGTCGCTGCCGGACGGTTTCTCGCGGCCGACATCGTGGAGGACGCAGATATTCGGGTGGTTGAGCGACGAGATCGCCTTCGCCTCGCGCTCGAATCGCTCTCGCGACGTGACGTCGGTCGCAAGGTTCTCGGCGAGGACTTTGATCGCGACGATTCGATCGAGACGAGTGTCGCGGCCGCGATACACCTCGCCCATGCCTCCGGCGCCGACGGCGTCGAGGATTTCGTACGGTCCTAGACGCGTGCCATTCTGCAGCGCCGGCATGGACAGCCAAGTATACGACCGGCGGAGCCTCGCGGCAGCGTCGCCGCTATACTCTCCGGATGCTGCGCCACCTGACGCTTGCGCTCGTTGCAATCCTGGCCTTCTCCCTCGATGCCGCCGCGAGCGTCACGAAGCTCAGGATCGAACGCCGCGAGGTCGTCCTCAACGGCCGCCCATTCGGCGCCGCCGGTCCGTACGAAAAGATTTCGGGCAAAGTCGATTTCGCGCTCGATCCCGCTCTTCCACAAAACCGCGGCATCGTCGATCTCACTCTCGCGCCGAAGAATGCGCAGGGGCTGGTGGAATTCTCTGCGGACTTTTATCTGCTCAAGCCGGTCGATCCGGTGCGCGGCAATGGGCGGCTGTTCTACGAGGCCGGCAACCGCGGCACCAAGCGGATCCTGCCGGTATTCCAGGACGCCGCCAATTCGGCGGATCCGACGACCGAAGCGGAATTCGGCAACGGCGCGCTGATGCGGCAAGGCTTCACGCTGCTCTGGATGGGATGGCAATGGGACGTGCCCGAAGGCCGGATGCGGATGGAGATTCCGATTGCGACCAACAACGGGCAGCCAATCACCGGCTGGGTGCGCGGCAACTTCATTCCCGGCGCGGGCGCAACCAGCGCGCTGATCGCGGATCGCGGGCACCAACCATACCCCGTCATCGATCCCTCGAGCGGCGAGCATCGCCTGCTCGCGCGCACGCTGCCGACGGATCCGCCGCGCGAAGTCTCGCGCACAACCTGGCGCTTCACCGGGCCCGGCACGATCACGCTCGATCGCGGCTTCGAGCCCGGTCTCATTTACGACGTCGTCTACCGCGCAAAAGATCCGCGCGTCGTCGGCGCTGGTCTCGCCGGAACGCGCGACATCGTCAGCTTCTTCAAGCACGCAACGGCCGCGCAGGGCAACCCGATGCCCGGCATCACCACCGCGATCGGGTGGGGCGTGTCGCAGACCGGCCGCTTTCTTCGCCACTTCGTCTACGAAGGCTTCAATGAAGACGAGCGCGGCGCACGTGTCTTCGACGGCGTGATCGATCAAGTCGGCGGCGCGGGCCGCGGCTCGTTCAATCACCGCTTCGGCCAGCAGTCACGCGATCAACTCCAGCACTTCAACATCCTCTATCCGGTGGACATGTTCCCGTTCACCGATGCCGATCAACTTGATCCGGAAACGGGAGTCACTGATGGCTTACTGGCGCGGGCGACCCGCAGCAACACGGTACCAAAGTTCTTTCACGTGTTGACGGACTCGGAATACTTCAACCGCGCCGGCTCGCTCGTGCACACCGACGTCACCGGCACGAAGGACGTCCCTCCACCACCCACAAGCCGTATCTACTTCATCGCCTCGGCGCCGCACATCGTCGGCGCCTTCCCGCCGGCGCCGTTTCAGGATCCGGACTTCGTCGGCCGCGCCGACATGAACACGCTGATCTACGCGCCGGTGATCCGCGCGCTCTTCAGATCGCTTGATCGATGGATCACCGATGGCGTCGAGCCACCGTCGAGCCGCTATCCGCTTCTCTCCGACGGGACGCTGACCGCGGTGGACAAGTCTGGCTGGCCGGCGGTTCCGGGATTCGTGCGCCCGCAGTCGCCGATGACGACGTATCGATTGGATTTCGGACCGGAGTGGTCGAAGGGGATCGTGACCAGGGAGCCGCCGGGCATCGGGAAGCCCTTCATCGGCCGCGTGCCCGCCGTCGACGAGGCCGGCAACGATCGCGCCGGCATCCGCCTGCCGGAGATCGCCGTGCCGCTCGCGACGCACACCGGCTGGAATTATCGAAAGGCGACGATCGGCGCGCCGGATCGACTGGCGAGCGAGATCGGTTCCTATTTGCCGCTCGCACGCACGAAGGCCGATCGAGAGAAGACCGGCGACAGCCGCAAGTCAATCGCTGAGCGCTACACAGGGCTCGAGGACTATCTCGGGCGCATCTCGCTCGCGGCAATCGCGCTCGTCAACGACCGGTTCCTCCTCGCCGAGGACGTCCCTGCGATCATCGAACGCGCCAAGGCCCACTACGCGTGGGCGACTCGGTAGTCGTTCTTCACGAACGTGTAGGACCTAAGCAGAACCTGCGCGCCGAACGCCGCGTCCCTCTGAGTCGGTCACGATCGGCCATCCCCGGGAGACGGCGCCCCGCGCCGGCGCAACCGGCGCGATGAGGCGGATCATCGTCAGCTGGAGCGCGAGCGAAAGCCGCCGGGAGGCGGGCCGAAGGCTTCAGCATCGAGGGGAATCAAGGGCGGCCCGCCGGATGCCGTTTTTGACTGACAACCTCGCTGCGAGCCGCATCAGCGATAGCCAGGCGCGAGCGGCGAGTTGATAGGCGTCTGGAGCGAGACGCGGAAGCTGATGATGATCCGCCCGAGCGCCTACGCGCCGGCAGGCTCTATACTCTTCATACCAGCGCGCTCGCCGCGGTTCAGTCTGCTGATGGCAACCCTCTCGAACAAGAGCGATATCCGTACGATTCTGCAGCGCGATCGAATTTGGTGTGTCTATGCACTTGGCGACTTGTCGCCGCGCATGTTTCCGAAATGTCAGTGGTTCACGCCAGACCTGACGCTCGTGCTGCACGATTACGGCACCAGCATCCTGTTCGCGCATGGCACCGGCAGCATTCGCGAAGCGCTCGCTCACGTGACGTGGCCGGTCCATCTGCAAGTCCAGTCGGACGCGCTCGACGAAGTCGCGAGGCATGCGACCGTGGCCAACGTCAAGCACATGATCCGAATGGCGTGGACCGGTGGCTCCACTCGAGTCAGCGATCGCGTGACGCGCCTTGGCGCCTCGGACGTGCCGGCGATCGAGCGTCTGTATGCCGACGGCGAATCAACCGGCGAATCGCCCGACTTCTTCTATCCGTCGATGGTGACCGACGGCGTGTTCTTCGGTGTCTCCAAAGGCGAGGATTTGATCGCGGCCGCCGGCACACACTTGATGTCGCGCGAGGAAGGCGCGGCGGCGATCGGTAACGTTTATGTGAGAAGGGATCGCCGCGGACGCGGACTCGGACGAGCGGTCACCGCCGCGGTGCTCCACGAGCTGGCCGGCATCGAAACGATCGGGCTCAACGTCCGCGCCGATAACGATGCGGCCATCCGCGTCTATGAATCGCTCGGCTTCGTGCGTCACTGCGACTTCCGTGAGGGGCTGGCGACCCCGCCATAGAGGTTGAGACTTCAGGTAGACTACGGGGTCCTTTATTCGAAACGTCCTCAAGGAGATAGAGCATGGCTACCGATGCCGCAATTGCCGCCCTCAAATCGAGCTTGCGCGGCGAACTGATCCAACCCTCTGACCCCGGGTACCAGGAAGCCCGCAAGGTCTACAACGCGATGATCGACAAGAAGCCGCGCCTCATCGCGCGCGTGGCCGATGTCGCCGACGTCATCACGGCCGTGAACTTCGCGCGCGAGCAAAAGATGCTGCTCGCCGTCCAGAGTGGCGGCCACAATGCCGGCGGCCTCGGCAGTGTCGACGACGGCCTCGTGATTCAGCTGTCGAGGATGAAAGGCATTCGCGTCGACCCGGCCGCGAAAACCGTTCGCGTCGAAGGCGGTTGCACGTGGGGCGATGTCGATCACGCCACCCACGCGTTCGGCTATGCCGTACCGACCGGCATCATCTCTACGACCGGCGTCGGCGGCCTGGCACTGGGCGGCGGGCTCGGCCACCTCAGCCGCAACTGCGGCCTGACCATCGACAACATCCTCGAGGTCGACATGGTCCTGGCCGATGGCCGGTTCGTCACCGCCAACGCCAAGAAGAACGCCGATCTGTTCTGGGCGATTCGCGGCGGCGGCGGCAATTTCGGCGTCGTCACGTCGTTCCTGTTCCGGATGCACCCGGTGCACACCGACTACGCCGGGCCGATCATTTACGAGCTCAGCGAGGCAACCGAGGTCATGAAGTGGTACCGCGAGTTCATGAAGAAGGCGCCGAACCAGCTGACCGGTTTCTTCCTGTTCCTGGTCGTGCCGCCGGGCCCGCCGTTCCCAGAGCATCTCCACATGAAGAAGATGTGCGGCGTGGCGTGGTGCTACTCGGGTCCGCTCAAGTCGGCGGAGAAAGTGTTCAAGCCGATTCGCGCGTTCAAGAAGCCGGCACTCGACCTGGCCGGGCCAATACCCCATCCGGTATGGAACAGCATGTTCGACGGGCTTTACCCGCCCGGACATCTCTGGTACTGGAAGGCCGACTTCGTCAAGGAGCTGAGCGACGCCGCCATCGCCAAGCACGTGGAACATGGCTCGAAGCTGCCG
>Ga0310906_10000231_pt1 | contig 13380 bp, 8 predicted proteins | sample C48D3metaG_FD_203749 | JGI IMG/M metagenome (GOLD analysis project Ga0310906, IMG submission 203749) | Lab incubated soil microbial communities from West Virginia University Organic Research Farm, Morgantown, WV, United States - C48D3 | ecosystem: Environmental > Terrestrial > Soil >...
GATGGTCTTTGGCCATGCGGAAATCGATCGCGGCGAAGTCGAGTTCGAAGGGCGCCGGTATCTCGTCACCCGCGGCAGCCTGGATTTCGCCAATGCGGCGCGCATCCAGCCCTTCTTCGACATCGAAGCCGAGACGCGCGTGCGCGTGCCGGGCCAGACCTACCTGGTGACGATGCGCATGGCCGGGACGACCGAGCGGATGCAGCCGCAGTTCACGTCGGATCCGCCGCTGCAGACGCTCGACATCCTGACGCTGCTCTTCAGCGACCAGGCGCCGAGCGGCGACATCGAGCTCGCCGGCCTCCGCAATCCCGAAGAGCGCCAGCAGCGGCTGGTCGAGGCCCGCGCCACGCGCGCGCTCACCGGCACCTTGTCGGCGGAGGTCGGCCGTGTCGTCGAGCAGACCTTCGGCGTCGATACGTTCCAGATCACGCCGCTCCTCGGCGCCAGCGATCCGTATCAGCAGTCGACGAGCCTGAGCCTGAATCCATCCGCGCGCGTGACGATCGGCAAGCGCATCTCGAACCGCATCTACCTGACCTACGCGCGCAGCCTGTCGTCGACGACGCGCGATCAGATCATCCTCCTCGAGTTCGACGAGAGCGAATCGCTGTCGTGGGTGCTCTCGCAGAACGAGGATCGAACCTATGCCCTCGAGGTCAGGAAGAGGCACGCATTCTGATGCTCGTCATCGCCGCGGCCCTGTTGTTGTCCATGACAGGAGCGGAGCCGCAGGATTTTCTCGGCAAGACCATTACCGATGTGCGGGTCGAGATCGCCGGAGTACCGGTGGTCGAGAGCGGCGTGATCGAGCTCGTGGAGACGCGCGTCGGTGAGCCGCTTGCGATGCAGGATGTGCGCGGCACCATCGAGCATCTCGTCGGCGTCGGCCGCTTCGAGGACGTGCGGGTCCTGGCGTCAGGCAGCGACCAGGGGGTCGCGCTGCGCTGGCAGCTGATACCGATCCAGCGCATTACGAAAATCACGGTGACCGGAAGCTCCGCGGTGCAGTCTTCGGAGATTCGTCGCGAGATCACCGACCGCTTTGGCGCGAGGCCATCCTCCAACCGGATCGTCGAGATCGGGCAACGCGTCACCGACTTCTATGCGGCGCGCGGGTTCCAGGAAGTGTCAGTGCTGCCTCGCGTGCAGGACGAAGACCCGGTACCCGAGGAGTCCGAGCTCGTCCTGACCATCGTCGAAGGGCGCCGCCGGAGCGTCGGCAAGGTCGCCATCACCGGGCGGCCGCTCGAGTCGCAGGCGGAAGTGATTCGGTTGCTCGGGTTGGAACCGGGACAGCCTTTCGATCGAGTGGCGCTCGACACGCGGATCACGTCGCTCGAAGAATCGATGCGCGAGCGCGGCCATTACCAGGCCCGCGTGCGCGAATCGCACGCGCCTGCCAGCGACGGCTGGAGCGACGACGTGACGATCTCGGTCGAACCCGGTCCGCACGTCAGCCTCGTGTTCGCTGGCGATCCCTTGCCCGAAGGCAATCGCGACGCGCTCGTGCCGATCCGCGCCGAACGGGCCGTCGATCAGGATTTGCTCGAGGATGCGACCCTCAGGATCGAGAATGCGCTGCGCGAGCAGGGGTATCGCACGGCGCGCGCGTCGTACACGCGTGAAGAGAAGGGCGGCGAGCTCGTCCTCACGTTCACGATCGCGCGAGGGCGGCTGCATCGCATTGAATCGGTCGAGGCCGCCGGCCACGCGAAGATCACCGCCGTCGATCTTGCGCCACTCCTGCAGATCAAACCGGGCGAGCCGTTCGTCGAAGCGCGCGCCGGGCTCATTGCCGCCGCGATCGCGGAGCTGTACCGCGTCCGCGGTTTTGCGCAGGCGGCGGTCAAGCCGGACATTCAGGTGTTGCCCGAAGCGCAGGGCGGGAGCGGCCCGTACCGTCCGGTCGCGATTCGATTCGAAATCGTCGAAGGTCCGCAGACGATGGTCAGCGGCGTCGGCTTCGAAGGCAACACGACGATCGCGTCGCAGGGGCTGCTGGCGCAGATGGCGCTGCAGGGCGGCAAGCCGTTTTACCGGCCGCAGCTCTCCGTCGATCGCAACACCATCGAGCGTGCCTACCGGAACCAGGGCTTCCAGAACGTCTCGGTCACCTCGCAGCTGACGTTCGGCGCCGATCAGCAAGTCGTCGCCCTGGCCTGGATGATTCGCGAAGGCGAGCGGATCACGGTCGATCACGTGTTGATCACCGGCAATTCGCGCATCTCGACCGCGCTCATTCGACGCGAGCTGACGATTCACCAGGGCGATCCGATGAGCGACGAGGCCATGCTCGAGAGCCAGCAGCGCCTGGCCGCGCTGGGGTTGTTCAGGCGGGTCCGCGTCACCGAGCTGCCGCGCACCGGTTCGCTCGCGCGTGACGTCCTCGTCGAGCTCGAAGAGGCCGCGACGACGACCATTGACTACGGCGGCGGCGTCGAGGTGGGTCGCATTGCCGCGTCGGCCGACGACGGCAGCGGCGCCATCGATCAGCTCGACATCGGCCCGCGCGGCTTCTTCGCGATCAGCCGGCGCAACCTGTGGGGCAAGAATCGATCGGTGACGCTGTTCGGTCGCGTCACGCTGCGGCGCGAAGCCGAAGATCCGAACGACCCCGAGCTCACGGGCGCGTACGGGTTCAACGACTATCGCGGCCTCTTCACGTTCCGCGAACCGCGGGCCTTCGGCACGACCGGTGACGGTCAGGTCACCGCCTTCGTCGAGCAGGGCCGGCGCTCGAGTTTCAGCTTCAACCGGCGAGGCGTCACCACGGACTACGCCCGCCGCATGGGCAACGATTTCACGGTGACCGGGCGATACACCTTCGATTACACGAAGCTGTTCGACGAGCAGATCGCGGCTGAAGATCAATTGCTGATCGATCGCCTCTTCCCGCAGGTCAAGCTCTCGAAAATCTTTGGCGGGATTCTCCGCGACTCGCGCGATGACGTCCTCGATCCGCAGCGCGGCGCGGTGGTCGGCCTGGACGGCTCGGTGGCGGCGCGTCTCCTTGGATCCGAAGTCGGCTTCGTCAAGACGTTCGCGCAGGGTTTTGTCTATCGCCGACTGCCTGGGCGGCGCGTGGTGATCGCGGCCGGCGCGCGCCTCGGTTTTGCGGTCGGCTTTTCGCAGGATATTCCGCCGCCGCTCGAGATCGCCGGCCGTCGCCCGGGCTCCAGCGGCAAGAGCCAGGCGTCGGCGGAGCTCACGCGCGCGGTCGATCGCGCGGAGGTGTTTCCAACCGAGATCAAGGATCTGCCGGCGAGCGAGCGTTTCTTCGGCGGCGGCGACACCACCGTGCGCGGCTTCGCGCTCGATCGCCTCGGCACCGCCGAGACGATCGATCCCCAGGGGTTCCCGCAGGGCGGCAACGGCATGGCGATTTTCAATTTTGAAACGCGCGCGCCGTACTGGAAGAGCCTGCAATTCGTGTGGTTCGTCGATGCCGGCAACGTGTTCAGGTACGCCAGCGACATTCGCCTCAACGACATGCGCATGACGAGCGGCGTCGGATTCAGGTATCGATCGCCGATCGGACCGTTGCGCGTGGATTGGGGTTGGAAGCTGAGCACGCGCTTGCAGTCGATCGGCGGCCGCGAGCGCTCGAACGTGCTGCACATTTCTCTGGGGCAGGCGTTTTGAAGCCGCTGATGCTGGCGATCTTGATGGTGACGGGAACCGCGGACCGGGAGCCGGGAACCGGGAGCCAGGAACTTCTTGATCGCACGCTCGCCCTCGTCGGAGGCCGGCCGATCACGTTGAGCGATGTGCGGGTCGTCCTTGCGCTCGGACTGATCGAGCCCGACCGCGCGCCCGATCCGATTCCGGGTGTCACCCGTCAGCTGGTCGATCGCGAGCTGGTGCTGCGCGAGGTACAGCGCTATGCGCCGGCCGCGCCCGCCGAGAGCGCCGTGGAGGCGCGGCTCGAGGAGATCCGCAAGCGATTCGCCGATGCCGCCGCGCTGACCCGCGTGGTCGACGTGCACGGCTTCGGCGAGGAACGCTTGAAGGCGTGGATTCGCGACGATCTGCGCACCCAGGCCTACCTGGCGCAGCGCTTTGCGTCGGCCACCACGCCGACCGATCAGGAGATCGCACTCGCCTACGCGCGCGCCAAAGCCGAGTTCGACGGCAAGGCGATGTCGTTCGAGCAGGCCGCGGCGATCGTCCGCGATCGCCTGATCGCATCGCGCCGCCGGGAGCTGATCGCGGATTGGGTGTCCGATTTGCGGCGTCGTACTGATGTCGTGATTCTGCAACAGTAGTCAGCGCAGGAATATCCGGAGCAGCTCGCCGCTATTGAAGAGCGAGTGGCTCACGATCGAGGCGAGCGCGCCGCCGCGCGTCAGGTAGATCGCGCCCCACATCGCGCCGAGCGCGCCGGTGATGAGCGCGGCATCGAGGCCCTGAAGCGTGTGGCCCATCCCGAAGCTGAGGCTGGTGATGAACAGCCCCATCCACGGCTGGCCGAGATCGCCGCGAAAGCGGTGCAGCAGGAACGCGCGCTGCAATTCCTCGCGCACGCCGCCGGCGACGATCACCACCGCGAGAAACATCCACAGGCTGGCGCCGGTGCCGATCAGTCCCTCGAGCGGATTGTCGGGCACGTTGTGCAGCGCGGGGAGGAAGCGTCGAATCGCGAGCATCAATCCGACCACCACCATGACCACGAACGGGACCGAGAGCACGCCGGCGCCGATTTCGGGAAGCGCCCGGCGGCCGCCGAAGAACACGTCGAGCGGACGCTCGCCACGCCGCCGCAGAAGCAAGACCATCAGCGAGAGCAGAACCACGGTATCGGCGACCGACACCACGAACACAAATGTCGACGACAGCGAAAACGCCGGCGTGGATAAGCCCGGGAAGGGCCAGCCATACCAATAGGTCGAGCCGTTCGGGAGCCACGGCGCCATGCCGGCGAGGACCAGCAGCTTCCCCAGCACGATCTGCGTCGGATAGCCGGAGCAGAGCAGGATTTCCAACCAGGTCGGCCACTGCGGCCGGTGCGGCGGCGGCGCCGCCGCTTCGCTCGCGTCTGGAATAGTTCGGGTGGGCTGGTCGATATTGAATGATAAATTGAAAACCGTGGCCGACACCTCGCATACCGCCGAACGCGTGCTGATCGTCGAGGACGATCCGGCGACGCGCAGCGGCCTGACCGAGCTGGTCCGGGCCTGGGGATTCACCGCCGAGGAAGCCGCCGACGGCGCCGAAGCGCTCGAGAAGGTCACTGCCTTCCGTCCCTCGATCGTCGTCACCGATCTGGTGATGCCGCGGATGAGCGGCATCGAACTGCTGAAGGCGCTGCAGCCCGAGATCGACAACATCAAGGTGATTCTGCTGACCGCGCAGGGCACCGTCGACACCGCCGTCGAGGCGGTCAAGGCCGGCGCCGAGGACTACCTCACCAAGCCGCTCGATCCCAACAAGCTGCAGCGCCTGCTCGAGCGGCTCGCCGAGATCAACCAGCAGAAGCGCGAGAACCAGGCCCTGCGCCGGCAGCTCAACGATCGCGGCCGCTTCGGCCGCATCATCGGCCACAGCCCGGCGATGCGCGCGCTGTATCAGGTCCTCGAGCAGGCCGCGCCCACGCCGGCGTCGATGCTGATCCTCGGCGAGTCGGGTACCGGCAAGGAGCTGGTCGCGCAGACGATTCACCAGTTGAGCCCGCGCGCGCTGGCGCCGTTTGTCGCGATCAACTGCGCGGCGATTCCCGACACGCTGCTCGAGAGCGAGATCTTCGGCCACGAGAAGGGCGCCTTCACCGGCGCGACCGATCGCCGGGCCGGCTGCTTCGAGCTGGCCGATCGCGGCACGCTGTTCCTCGACGAGATCGCCGAGATGACGCCGGCGACGCAGGTCAAGCTGCTGCGCGTCCTGCAGGAGCGCAAGTTCCGCCGCCTCGGCGGCCGCACCGAGCAGGAAGTCGACGTCCGCGTGCTGGCGGCGACCAACATCGATCCGGTGACGGCGATCCGCGACGGCAAGCTGCGCGAGGATCTCTACTATCGCCTCAACGTCTTCAGCATCGCGCTGCCGCCGCTGCGCGAGCGCAAGGACGACCTGGCGCTGCTGATCCAGGCCTTCATCGACGAATTCAACACCCGCGATCGGCGCACCGTGAAGGGCGTGTCGTCGGCGGCGATGCGTCAGCTCGAACACTACGACTGGCCCGGCAACGTGCGCGAGCTGCGCAACGTGATCGAGCGCGCCACCATCCTCGCGCGCGGCGACTCGATCGAGCCCGCGCACCTGCCGGTGTTCGGCCCGGCGCCGTCGGCAGCGGTGGCGACGTCGGCCGCGCCGTCGAACGGCGTCACGATCGTGCCCGGCATGACCGTCGACGAGGCAGAGCAGAAGCTGATCATGGCGACGCTCGAGTCCTCCGGCGGCAACAAGACGCGCGCCGCGGAAATGCTCGGCATCAGCTTGAAGACGCTGCACAACAAGCTGAATCGCTTCAAGAGTGGGGAGTTGCCCACTGAACAATGAGCTTTTCGCTTAAGCAGAAGCAGGTCCTGGTCGTCACCCTGATGGTGGCGATCATCGTGATCGCGCTCAGCCTGCTGAACCTGATCAACACGGCGGGCGTCCTGCTCGTCGAGAGCCGCGGCCGTTTCGATCTGTTCGCGAGCGCGGTCTACTCGCAGGCGGCCAGTGCCATCACCACACCGGAATCGGCTTACAACGACGTGCGCACCAGCCCGTACGTGCAGGCGGCGCTGCAATCAGCGCTGTACTCCTCGGACGTCGTCGATGCGTTGATCGTCGATTCCGATGGCGTCGTCATTGCGTCGAGCGATCCGGCGCAGATCGGGAAGACCGTGCCGCGCCGGCCGCAACTGAACGAGCTCATCGCGATGAACCGCGTCTCGCGGCTGCGCGCCATTTACGGAAGCGAAGAGTACCTCGAGTGGACGCAGCCGATGTCGCTCGGCGAAAAGCCCTTCGGCGAAATCCGCATTGGGCTGACCAAGGCGCTGGTGCGGCGCGAGCTGAACCGGTCGGTGGCCCCGACGCTGGCCGCCGCGATCATCGCGTTGTTGATCGCCGTCGGCACCTCGATGCTGCTCGCGCAGCTCGTGCTGAGGCCGATGCACGTGATCCGCAGCAGCCTGTCGCGCCTCGGCCGCGGCGATCTCGGCGCGACGCTCGATCTCCGCGACGACGAGGAGTTCCGCGAGCTCGGCGACGTCTTCGATCAGGTCAGCGCGCAGCTGCGCGCGGCGTCGCCGGAAGGCATCAAGCCGGCGCAGCTCGCCGAGTTGTCGCGCCGCATCTCGATGGTCGGCCGGCTGACCGCCGGCGTCGCGCACGAGATGAAGAACCCGCTCAACGCGATGACCATTCATCTCGAGCTGTTGAAGCAGAAGCTGGCGGCGGGGAAGTCGGCGTCGCAGCACGTCGAGATCATCGAGCAGGAAATTCGCCGGCTCGACGAGCGCATCCAGGGATTCCTGAAATTCGTGCGGCCCGACGAGGCGAAGTTCGGCCCGGTTGCGATCTCGCCGCTGTTGTCGAGCGTGCTCGACGCGGTCAACCCGGAAGCGCAGCGCGCCGGCGTGTCGATTACGCGAGGCTGCACCGACGGCGGACTGCTCGTCGAAGGCGACGCCGCGCAGCTGCGCGACGCGTTCCTGAACCTCGCGCAGAACGCCATCCAGGCCATGCCCAGGGGCGGCAAGCTGACCATCACCTGCGCCCCGCTTCCAAACCAGCGGGTCCGTGTGCGCGTCGAAGATACAGGGGTCGGCATCGCGCCCGAGAACCTGCCGAAGATTTTCGAGCTGTATTTCACGACCAAGGAGAGGGGCACCGGCGTGGGTTTGTCGATGGTGTATCGCACCATCCAGATTCATAACGGGGAGATCGACGTCGAGTCCACGGCGGGGGTCGGGACCACGTTTATCGTCGTCCTGCCGGCCGCACTGAACTTACAATGATGGGAATGCGGTTGGCGCGCCTCGGCTCGCTCGTGCTGCTTACGGCCTCGCTCGTCGCGTGCGCCGCCAAGGCACAGGTCCGCACCGAAACGGAAATTCCGCTGCTCGATCCGCCGCCGCCGCCGCCGCGCGTCGTCGCGATCTACACGCCGGAGCCGGAGCCGATCCCCCTCACGCCGGCCGTCGAGCCGGCATCGCCGGTGCGACCGCCAGCAAGGCCCTCCCGGCCCGAGCAGAGACCTGAGCCCTCGACGACAACGCCCGACCCGGTGGAATCCGTTGCGCGTCCCGTTCCTGCTCCCTCGCTCACGCTGACACCGTCGCCGGGATCCGAAGCACAAACCGAAGCCGCCATCCACGATCTCCTCGAGCGCGCCAAGCGCGATCTCGGCCGCGTGAATTCCGCATCGCTCAAGGGCGACGGCCGCGCGCAATACGACACCGCGCGGCGATTCATCGAGCAGGCCGAAGAGGCGCTGCGCACGCGCAACATCGTCTTTGCGGGCAAGCTCGCCGACAAAGCCGCGACGATGGCTGCCGTTCTCGTCCGTTGATTTTCTCTCCGAGCATCGACGGATCTGCCCCCTCCGCGGCATCTAATAAATGAGAAAAGGGTCTCACTCCGGGGTGTGCGCTATTGCACAGCCTTGCACCGTTACCTTGCCGAAATAATTTCGTTAAGCGAAAATACGACGAATGGTTGGTTTTACGCCGGAATGCCGGACATATTGCGGGTGACCTAAAAGAAAAGCGCTACATGTTGTGTTCTAAGTGCTTGACAACAAATAGTTACAAGCGCATATTGGGCGTCGCGCGCGAAGATGACTTTCAGTCGCCAAGCACCTCCCGGCGCAGGACGACTGAGCGGATTCGAAGCGGGTTACAAACAGCACAACAGCAAGAAAGAGCGTCGTTTAAGTAGAAGTCAGTACCGCGCGTAACAAACCAACCAAGTCGATTGAATGATTTTGATAGGGCGATTGCCCCATGGGGAGGGGTGTCGCTAATCGGAGGAAGAAGGATGCGTGAAGGCGCTTCTCAGAAGGGCCTGTCGGCCGCGCCGGCCGGACAGACCGTAGGTTCATCAAACGGCAACACCGATTCCGCGGAGACGACACGCAGCCGAAAGGCGCAGGCCACCCCCGGCCTCGAATTTCCGCGGTTCTTCTCGACGGCAGGCGTCGATCCGTTCGACGAGATCGAATGGGATTTGCGCGATGCCATCATCGGCAACGAAAAAGGCACCGTTGTGTTCGAACAACGCGGGGTCGAGATCCCGAAGTCCTGGTCGCAGCAGGCGACCAACATCGTTGTCTCAAAATATTTCCGGGGGCACGTCGGATCGCCCGACCGCGAACGCTCGGTGAAGCAGCTTATTGGTCGAGTCGTTAACACGATTACAGAGTGGGCGCGAAAGCAGAAATACTTCGCCTCCGAACCTGCTCTTTCGGCCTTCAGCGATGATCTGAAGTATCTGCTTGTCCATCAACAGGCGGCATTCAACAGCCCGGTTTGGTTTAACTGCGGCTTCGAAAAGGCTCCGCAGTGCTCCGCGTGTTTTATTAATTCGGTCGATGACACGATGGAGTCAATCCTCGGTCTGGCGAAGACCGAAGGAATGCTTTTTAAGTTTGGATCGGGAACTGGCAGCAATCTTTCTGCGATTCGATCTTCCAAGGAGCTCCTCGCCGGCGGCGGCACGGCGTCGGGCCCGGTCTCGTTCATGAAGGGCTTCGATGCGTTCGCGGGCGTGATCAAGTCGGGCGGCAAGACGCGCCGCGCCGCGAAGATGGTCATCCTCAACGCCGAGCATCCCGACGTCCTCGAATTCATCAACTGCAAGGTCGAGGAAGAGAAGAAGGCGTGGGCGCTGATCGACGCCGGCTACGACGGCTCGTTCACCGGCACCGCCTACGGCTCGGTGTTCTTCCAGAACTCGAACAACTCCGTCCGCGTCACCGACGAATTCATGCGCGCGGTGCTCGACGATGGGCTGTGGCAGACCAAGGCCGTCACCAACGGCGAAGTGGTCGACACCTATCGCGCCCGCGACCTGATGCGCGCCATCGCCGAAGGCACCTGGGTGTGCGGCGATCCGGGCATGCAGTTCGACACCACCGTCAACGAGTGGCACACCAGCCCGAACACCGCCCGCATCAACGCGAGCAACCCGTGCTCGGAATACATGTTCCTCGATGATTCGGCGTGCAACCTCTCGTCGCTGAACCTGATGACGTTTGTCAAGGAAGACGGCGAGTTCGACGTCGACGCGTATCGCGCCGCCTGCCGCGTGATGATCACGGCGCAGGAAATCCTCGTCGACAACTCGAGCTACCCGACGCCGGCGATCGCCAGGAACAGCCACGCCTACCGTCCGCTCGGCCTCGGCTACGCCAACCTCGGCGCCCTGCTGATGTCGCGCGGCCTGCCCTACGACAGCGACGCCGGCCGCGATTTCGCGGGCGCGGTGACCGCGGTGATGACCGGCGAGGCCTACGCCCAGTCGGCGCGCATCGCCCGCGACCACGGCGGTCCGTTCGCGGGCTACGACATCAACCGCGAGCCGTTCCTGCGCGTCATGCGCAAGCATCGCGACGCCATCAAGGACATCAACGCCAAGCACGTGCCCGACGATCTCCATGCCGGCGCGAAGCAGGCGTGGGACGACGCGGTCGAACTCGGTGAAGACTTCGGCTACCGCAACGCGCAGGCCACCGTGCTGGCGCCGACCGGCACGATCGGCTTCATGATGGACTGCGACACGACCGGCGTCGAACCCGACATCGCGCTCGTGAAGTACAAGAAGCTCGTCGGCGGCGGCATGATGAAGATCGTCAACCAGACCGTGCCGATGGCCCTTGGCAAGCTCGGTTACACCGCCGCGCAGATCGACGACATCGTCAAGTTCATCGACGAACAGGAAACCATCGAGGGCGCGCCGCACCTGATGGAGCGCGACCTCGCGGTGTTCGACTGCGCCTTCAAGGCGTCGAAGGGCGACCGCTCGATCCACTACATGGGCCACATCAAGATGATGGGCGCGACGCAGCCGTTCATCTCCGGCGCAATCAGCAAGACCGTGAACGTGCCGAAGGATGCCAGCGTGGAAGACATCGAGCAGGCCTACCTCGAGTCGTGGCGCCTCGGCGCCAAGGCGGTGTCGATCTATCGCGACGGCTCCAAGCGCACGCAGCCGCTCAACACCACGAAGGCGGCGATCGACGCGAAGGGCGTCATCGTCGCCGAGTCGACGGCCGACGCGGTCAAGGCCGCCGTCGCCGCGGCGCTCGCGTCACGCGCCCCCGCCCGCCGCAAGCTGCCCGACGAGCGCCAGGCGATCACGCACAAGTTCGACATCTCGGGCCACGAGGGCTACATCACCGTCGGTTTGTTCGAAGACGGCATGCCGGGAGAAATCTTCCTGGTGATGGCGAAGGAGGGCTCGACGATCTCGGGCTTCGCCGACGCGTTCGCCCAGGCGATCAGCTACGCGCTGCAATACGGCGTGCCGCTGCAGGCGCTGGTCGACAAGTTCAGCCACGTCCGCTTCGAGCCGTCGGGCATGACCAAGAACGCCGACGTGCGCTTCGCGAAGTCGATCGTCGACTACATCTTCCGCTGGATGGCGTCGAAGTTCCTGTCGCAGGAAGCGCAGTATCACGCCGGCGTCAACAACCGTGACGAGGCGCACGAGGCGGCGGCGCCGACCGCGGTGCCCGCGCCGAAGGCGGGACCCGCGACGACCGCGACGGTCAGCTCGACCGGCGTGATCGTGCCGCAGACATCGCAGTTCACGACGATCAAGAACCAGGAAGACGCGCCGCCGTGCTCGACGTGCGGCTCGATCATGGTCCGCAGCGGCGCCTGCTACAAGTGCAGCAACTGCGGCACAACGAGCGGTTGCGCGTAAGTTTGCAAGAGGCTGACTGTGAAAGGCCGGGAGAAATCCCGGCCTTTTTTTATGCGTTATTCGTTATTCGTTATTTCTATCCGCCGCAGGCGTGATCGCCTTGCGTCAGCGCGCACTTGACGTAGGCGATGCGGTCGCCCGCGAACGACAGCATCAGGCCGGCTTCGCCCTCGTAGCTGTTGTTCGAGTACGGCTTGTAGCCGTCCTCCTTCATCGCGCCGTCGATCATCTGCACCTGGCGAATGATCTCGGTGCCGAGCCAGCCGTCGGCCTCCGCCATCTGGTTGGCGCGGGCGAGCTCCTGGTACCAAAGCGCCTCGTATTCGGGGATGGTCATCAGCTTCTGCATGAGCACGTTGTCCGTTGGCGGCCTGACCGGGAACGTCGATCCCCAGAACGTGTTGTCGGTGTCCCACGCAATCAGCACGTGCTTGATCTGATTCTCGAGGCGATACAGGTAGAAGTTGTTCATTCCGAACGCGCCGAGGAATCCGTCCGTATCGCCGAGATACGCCTGCGCGGCAACGAAACGAATGAACCCCGGGATATCGAATCGCGGGCCGATGTCTTCGTTGAAACGATTGGCCGGCGTCTGGTTCGCCAGCGTGATCAATTCCTGAATCGAACGGTACTTCTCCTCATCCGACTTCGATTCGTGCGTCGTCGCGTCGAAGCGAAGCTTGATCTCGGTGAGACCGGTGCCGAGATCGGTGAAGAGGTAGTGATCCTGCCAGACGAACTCGTACAGCCAGCCGTCGTTCTGCGTGTCCTCGCCGATCAACCCATAGATGCGCGCGAGAAACTGCTTGTCGACGGATTCCACCAGCGCGTAGAGGCCGATGAACTCGCCCCGCACGTAGAGCCTGACGTGCGTTTCGCGAGGCGTGGGAATGCCGAGCCGCTCGTAAAAGGCCATCGACACCGTCTCGTGTATGCCGGACGGATCCTGCGTCAGGTTATCGAGGACGAGCGACTTCAACCCGAGGAATTTCTGGTTGGTCGAATACCTGTCGAAGTCGACTTTGAGGCCCGGCTTGTTCGCGTTGCGCGAACCGCGTCCCCGGGAGCGGATGCCGACGTTGAAGACGGTCTGGCCGTTCCACTTGAAGTCGGCCGGGTAGAAAGTATTGGTCTGGAAGTTTTCCTTCAGCTTTGCCCAGTCGGCGCTATGGAGCTCCAGGTCGACGCGCTGGAGCGTCGATTTGCTGAATAAGTCGTCCGTGGTTTGCGCCGAGGACACTCCCGGTGCAAATACGAGAAGACACCCGATGGCGGCCAGTAACAGCCGTATTGCACTTGAGGTTGCCACGATGGGACAATATTGACTACAGGGTCTTATCGGACGTCAAGCCCCCTTCTGGTAGGACCGATGAATTAAAGAAATGTCACATCGCCTTCTCCCGGCGCTCAGGCTCCTGCTCGTGCTGGGGAGTGTGGTGGCATTCATTGAATGCGGCGGCGGTTCGCCTACGTCGCCCGCGCCGGTCGTCGCCGTCGACCCGAACACTCCGACGACGCCCCCTC
>Ga0310906_10000238_pt1 | contig 13242 bp, 10 predicted proteins | sample C48D3metaG_FD_203749 | JGI IMG/M metagenome (GOLD analysis project Ga0310906, IMG submission 203749) | Lab incubated soil microbial communities from West Virginia University Organic Research Farm, Morgantown, WV, United States - C48D3 | ecosystem: Environmental > Terrestrial > Soil >...
TCCTTTGAAGCGGATGAAGGGACTCGAACCCTCGACCTTCTGCATGGCAAGCAGACGCTCTAGCCAACTGAGCTACATCCGCGCGAGTCGCCCAGTGTAGCGGCGGGCGCCCAGCGCGGCAGAGGGCGACGCCGAGATTCTTAGTCGAACGCCGCGGCCGCCTCCTCCCTCGCGCTACGGAAGGCATGCGCTCGGTTCATGGCGTTGATCACGGCCCGAAGCGACGCGGTGACGATCGACGGGTGGATGCCGACGCCCCAGAACGCCTCCTCGTCGACGTCCGCCTCGACGTAGGCGGCCGCGGTCGCATCCTCGCCCTTCGACATGGCGTGCTCGTGGTACTCGCGCACGTCGACCGCGAGGCCGAAGCGCTCCTCGATCGCATGGACGAGCGCGGCGATGGGGCCGTTCCCCTCGCCCTCGATCACGAGCTCCTCGCCGTCGACCAGCATCCGGGCCACGAGCCTGTCGACGCTTTCGCCGCTCTCGTGGGTGTAGGAGAGGAGCGCGTACGGCGTGTCGACGCCGAGGTAGTTCTCCGTGAACGCCTCGAGCAACTCGCCGGTGCCGAGCTCGCCGCCGCGCGCGTCGGTGATTGCCTGCACCTTCTGGGCGAAGTCGATCTGGAGGCCGCGCGGCAGGTCGAGATGGTGTTCCGCCTGCATCAGATACGCGACGCCGCCCTTTCCCGACTGGGAGTTGACGCGGATGATCGCCTCGTAGTCACGGCCGACGTCCTTTGGGTCGATGTGCAGGTACGGCACGTCCCAGACCTGCGAGCCCGAGCGCTCCTGGGCATCCATCCCCTTCTTGATCGCATCCTGGTGCGAGCCCGAGAACGCGGTGTAGACCAGCTCTCCGACGTACGGGTGGCGGGGATGGACGCGCAGCTCGTTGCACTCCTCGACGATCCGTCTCGCCTCGTCGAGCTCGGACAGGTCGAGCGCGGGGTCGACGCCCTGGCTGAAGAGATTCATGGCGAGGGTGATCAGGTCGACGTTGCCCGTCCGCTCCCCGTTTCCGAAGAGGCAGCCCTCCACCCGCTCGGCGCCGGCCATCAGGCCGAGCTCCGCCGTCGCGACGGCGGTGCCGCGGTCGTTGTGCGGGTGGACCGAGAGGATCGCCGCGTCCCGCTTGGAGAAGTTGCGACCGAACCACTCCATGCGGTCGGCGTAGACGTTCGGCGGGAACGCCTCGACGGTCGTCGGGAGGTTGACGATCATCTTCTCCTCTGGGGTCGGCCCCCACTCCGCGGCGACCGCTTCGCAGATCTCGAGCGCGTAGTCGAGCTCGGTGTGGTGGAAGCTCTCGGGCGAGTACTGGAAGATGATCTCGGTGTCGATCTCGACCGCGAGGTGCCTGCAGAGCGCGGCCGCGCGGACCGCGAGCTCCGTGATCCCCTCGCGGTCGAGTCGGAAGACGACGCGACGTTGCGTCGTCGAGGTCGAGTTGTAGAGGTGGACGATCGCACGCGAGGCTCCCTCGATCGCCTCGTACGTTCGCTCGATCAGCTCGGGCCTCGCCTGGGTCAGGACCGCGATCGTCGTGTCGTGCGGGATGAGATCCTCCTCGACGAGGCGCCGGCAGAACTCGAAGTCGGTCATCGACGCGGACGGGAAGCCGACCTCGATCTCCTTCACGCCGAGCCGGACGAGCAGGTCGAAGAAGCGCTGCTTGCGGGCGGAGTCCATCGGGTTGACGAGCGCCTGGTTGCCGTCGCGCAGGTCGGTGGAGCACCAGGTGGGGGCACCGTCGAGGACGACGTCCGGCCAGGTGCGGTCGGGGAGCTGGACGACGTCGTAGGGGCGGTAGCGGCGGAACGGCATCGGCATGGGGCTTCTCCTCGGTCGGGGCATACGACTCCCGGTGTGTGCGGGAGCACGGCTCGTGTATGTGCGTCGCTCGCTTCCCCTAGCGGGGAAGGAGGAGAAGGGCGAGCGCGATCGAGCCCGGGTGGGCCGGCGTGTGGAGTGCGCGCTCGCGGTGCATCCCCGAGACCATAGCGAGGCGCGCGACTAGCGTGCAGGAGTGCTCGACGAACGTTCCTTCGTCTCGGCGGTCACCGAGCTCTGCTCCGCCGACGCCGATCTGGCTGCGATCGTCGAGCAGCATGGGGTTCCGGAGTTCTGGGCGCGCGAGCCGGGCTTCCCGACGCTCGTGCTGCTGATCCTCGAGCAGCAGGTCTCGCTCGCGTCGGCCCGAGCGGCGTACGACCGGCTCGTCACGCGACTCGGGGGGCTGACGCCGGGCGGCGTGCTCGACTCGACGGACGAGGAGCTTCGCGCGGACGGGTTCAGCCGTCAGAAGAACCGCTATGCGCGCGCGCTCGCGGCGGCGATCACGGACGGTGCGCTCGATCTCGACGCGGTCGCGACCCTCGACGACGCCGACGTGCGGACGGCGCTCGTCGCTCTGCCCGGGATCGGGCCGTGGACCGCCGAGGTCTATCTCCTCTCGGCGCTGCGGCGTCCCGACACGTGGCCGGCCGGCGACATCGCGCTCCAGGAGGGCGCGCGGCGCGCGAAGGGCCTGGAGCTTCGGCCGTCGCCCGAGGAGCTCGAGGCGATCGGCGAGGCGTGGCGGCCGCATCGCGCGACGGCGGCGCGGCTCCTCTGGCACCTCTATCTCAGCGAGAACGGACGCCGCGAGACGCCGGCGTGACGCTCAGCCTGCCGCGTCGAGCGCCTCGTTGACGAGCCGGTCGGCGAGCTCGTTGTGCTCGCGGCGGACGTGGGTGTACGTCACGCTGCGGAGCTCGCGCGCGAGACGCGACGCATCGCGGAACAACGTCTGGAGGTCGCGGTTCTTCACGCGGTACTCGCCGCGCATCTGCTTGACCATCAGCTCGGAGTCGGAGTGCACCTCGAGGTCGTCGACGCCGCGCGCACCGGCCTCGCGAAGACCGGCCACCAGGGCGGAATACTCCGCGACGTTGTTCGTGGCGACGCCGATCGCCTCCCCTCGGGCGTCGAGCACAGTTCCGTCCTCGGTCTCGAGCACGAACGCGTAGGCGGCCGGCCCGGGGTTCCCGCGGGCGCCGCCGTCCGTCCACAGCCGCGCCTTCACGTGCGCGACCCGACTTTGTGTTGATTCAACACAAGCGTTGTCCGCCTCACGCGTCGAGGCGGGGATAGACGTCGTAGGCCGGCTCTTCGTACGGGTGCGCCCGGCGAAGCGCGGCAACGACCGCTGCGAGCTTGTCGTCGGGAACGACGGTCTCGACCCGGTACTCCGCCACCGTCTCGTCCCTTCCGGCCTCCCCGATCGCCGGCCGGGTGCCTTCGCCGCCTCGGAACGTGCCCTGGCCGAGCGCCGACCACGAGCAGCGGGAGTAGTCGCCGATCCACCCGGCGCCGGCGGCGAACACGGCATCGCGGGTCGCCTCGAGGTGCGACGGCGGGACGAACCAGACGAGCTTGTGCGAGATCGACCGCTCCGTCAGGCCTCAACCATCGAGGTCGAAGCGGATGCCCTGCGCCAGCGGCAGGTCGCTCGTGAAGTTGACGGTCGCGGTCTGGCGGCGCATGTACGCGCGCCACGCGTCCGAGCCGGACTCGCGGCCGCCGCCGGTCTCCTTCTCGCCCCCGAACGCGCCGCCGATCTCGGCGCCGCTCGGGCCGATGTTGACGTTCGCGATCCCGCAGTCCGACCCCGCCACCGCGAGGAACCGCTCGGCCTCGCGCAGGTCGGTCGTGAAGATCGAGGAGGCAAGCCCCTGCGGGACGCCGTTCTGGAGTGAGATCGCCTCGTCCAGCTCCTCGTAGCCGAGGACGTAGAGGATCGGGGCGAAGGTCTCCTGCCGCACGACGTCGGTCTGAGAAGGCATCCGCACGACCGCGGGCTCCGCGTACCAGGCGTCGGGCCAGAGGTCGGCGTGCAACCTGCCCCCGCCGACGACGACCTCGCCGCCCTGGGCGACCGCCTCGCCGAGCGCCGCCTCCATCCGTCCGAACGCCTCACCGGTGATGAGCGGGCCGACGAGCGTCCCGGGCTCGCGCGGATCGCCGATCGCGACGCTGCCGTAGGCGCGCGTGAGCCGCGCGACCAGCTCGTCCACGACCGAGCGATGGACGATCAGCCGCCGCAGGCTCGTGCAGCGCTGGCCGGCCGTTCCCACGGCAGAGAACAGGACAGCCCGCACGACCAGGTCGAGGTCGGCCGAGGGAGCCACGATCGCCGCGTTGTTGCCGCCGAGCTCGAGCAGGGAACGCCCGAGCCGGCCCGCGATGTGCGGCGCGATCGCCTTGCCCATCGCCGTCGAGCCGGTCGCCGAGACGAGCGGGATTCGGGTGTCCGCTGCGAGCTGGACCGCCCGGTCGGCACCGCCGATCACGAGCCCGAACAGGCCGTCGGGGACGTCGCCGTGGCGCTCCGCCGCGCGCGCGAGCAGCGAGGTGGTCGCGATCGCGGTGAGCGGCGTCCGCTCCGACGGCTTCCAGATCACCGGGTCGCCGCAGACGAGAGCGAGCGCCGCGTTCCAGCTCCACACCGCGACCGGGAAGTTGAAGGCGCTGATCACCGCAACGGGGCCGAGCGGGTGCCACGTCTCGGTGAGCCGGTGGCCGGGCCGCTCGGATGCGATGGAGCGCCCGTAGAGCTGGCGCGAGAGACCGACCGCGAAGTCGCAGATGTCGATCATCTCCTGCACCTCGCCGAGGCCCTCCTGCGCGATCTTCCCGACCTCGAGCGTGACGAGCGCGCCGAGTGCCTCTTTCTCCCGGCGCAGCTCCTCCCCGAGCAGGCGAACGAGCTCTCCGCGGGCCGGCGCCGGCACCTCGCGCCACGCCTCGAACGCCGCAACCGCGCGTGCAACGGCAGCGTCCGTGCCGGCGGCCTCGGTCCGCGCCACCGCGCCGACCTCCTCGCCGGTGATCGGCGTCCGGACGACGAGCTCGCCGTCCGTGACGTGCAGCGGGTCGACGCCCAGACGCTCGAGCAGCTCGGCCGCCTGAACGGTTGCCGTCGCGACGGTGGTCACGAGGTCAGTCTAGGCAGAGGCTGCAGGCCGGCACCCGTCAGACGACCGCGAGATCCGGCACGAGCCGGTCGGACTCGTCGAAGCTCGCGTTCCACTGCGCGAACGTCTCCTCCACCTCGGCGATGTCGTGGCCGCGGTCGGCGATTCGCACCGGCTGGGCCGCCTCGGGGGTGACGCGGTACTGGTACCAGGTGATGTCCCACGCGAAGGTCAGCACGGTCTCGGCGTTGACGCCCGGGAGCGGCACGATCGAGACCTTGGGCCGGCCGAGGCTGCGCGCAACCCCGGCGACCGTCCGCCGGAAGGTCGACTGGTTGAAGAGGTCGGCCGCCTCTACGAGCGCGAGCTCGTCGTCGGAGAGCCGGCGGAGGACGGGCTCGGCGACGACGGGCTCGGCCTCCTCCTCGCGCGCTCCGAGGAGTGTCTGCCAGAGGGTCTTCTGCCTGCGCTTGCGCGGATGCTGCTGGAGCGCGGGTGAGACCGCGTGCCCCTCACGCACCCAGCCGTGGTCGAGCGCGACCTCGCTGCAAAGCGGGCAGACGTCGACGAACTCGGCGCCGTCCGGCGAGAAACGGAGCGTGTGCTCGCCCATCAGGAGCGTCCGCTCGCAGACCGCGCAGGTCCGCGTGACGTTGGCCTTGGTGACCCGCATGGAACGGCCACTATAACCGCGGCGGCGGGTTTCCACAGGGTGTGGACAACGTCGCCCTGCGGGGCTACGCGTTCGCCTCCTCGCGCGCCTTTCGGGTCTCGTCGACGATCTTCTGCGCGACGTGGGACGGCACCTGGTCGTAGCGAAGGAGATGCATCGCGTAGTCACCGCGACCGCCCGTCATCGAGGTCAGCGACTGCGAGTAGGTGAGGATCTCCGCCATCGGCACCTCGGCACGGATGGTCGTCATCCCGCCCGCGGGCTCCATCCCGTTGAGGCGCCCGCGGCGTGAGTTGAGGTCGCCGTTGACCGCGCCGACAGCCTCGTCCGGAACCGTCACCTCGAGCTCCATGATCGGCTCGAGCAGCACCGGGTCGGCCTTCGCGTAGGCCTCCTTGAAGGCCATCGAGCCGGCGATCTTGAACGCCATCTCGGAGGAGTCGACGTTGTGGTACTGGCCGTCCACGAGCTGCACCCGGACGCCCTGGACGGGCGCGCCCGCGAGCTCCCCGTGCTGCATCGCCTCCTGGATCCCCTTGTCGACGGCCGGGCGGAAGCTCTGCGGGATCACGCCGCCGACGATCTTGTCGACGAACTCGTACCCCTGGTGCCCCTCGATCGGCACGAGCACGATCTCGCAGTCGCCGAACTGCCCGCGCCCGCCGGTCTGCTTCTTGTAGCGGTGTCGCGCGCGCGACTCCTTGCGGATCGTCTCCAGGTACGGGACGCGCGGCTGGTGCAGCTCGACGTCGACGCCGAAGCGGCGCTTCGCTCGCTCGAGAGCGACCTCGACGTGCATCTGGCTCATCCCCGCGAGGATCTCCTCGCCGGTCTGGGGATCGCGCCGCAGGCGAAGCGTCGGGTCCTCCTCCGCGAGGCGGCGGATCGCCGTCGCAACCTTCTCCTCCTCGCCCTTGATCTTCGGCGTCACCGCGAAGCTCATCACGGGCTCGGGGAAGCCGAAGGACGGAGGCTCGACGTCGACCTCGACGTCCGTGAGGAGGTCGCCCGTCTGGACGTCCTTCAGCTTGGCGACCGCGCCGAGGTCGCCCTCGCCGAGCTCCTTCGCGGGCGCGTTCGTCTTGCCCTGGAGGCTCAACAGCGAGCCCATGCGCTCCTTCGCCCGCTCGCGATGGTCGATCAGCGTCGTCTCCGTCGTCACCTCGCCCTTCAGCACGCGGAAGAGGTTGATCTTCCCGGCGAACGGGTCGGCGATCGTCTTGAAGACGAACGCCGCGGTCGAGGCGCCGTCCACGGCGAACGGCGGCTCCGCCCGGGCGGGTGACGGGACGCCCTCGACGAGCAGGTCGAGCAATGCATGGGTGCCGAGGTTCTTGGTCGCGATCGAGCAGCCGACGGGAAAGAGCTCGCCGCGCGTCACGCCCTGCTTGAGCGCCGCGGCCACCTCGTGCGGGTCGAGCTCCTCCCCCTCGAGGTAGCGCTCCATCAGCGCCTCGTCGATCTGGACGACCTCGTCGAGCAGCTTCTCGCGGTACTCCTGCGCCAGCTCGGCCATCGAGTCGGGGATCGCCACCGGATCCGACTCCTTCTCGCCGCCCGGCGACATGTACGCGCACATGTGGAGCACGTCCACGATCCCCTCGAGCTCGTGCTCCGCCCCGATCGGGATATGCACCGCGACGCACTTCGAGGAGAACTGCTCCTGGATCTGGCCCAACGTGCGGAAGAAGTCCGCGCGCTCGCGGTCGAGCATGTTCACCACCAGCACGCGCGCCAGACCGAGGTCCTCGGCGAGCTTCTTCACGCGCGCGGTCCCAACCTCGAAGCCCATCACGCCAGACACGACGACCAGCGCCCCTTCGACGACGCGGAGCGCGCAGCGTGCCTCGCCCTGGAAGGACGGGTCGCCGGGACAATCGACGAGGTTCAGCTTGCGTCCCTGCCAGCTCGTGTGGGTCAGCGAGAGCGAGATCGAGAGCTGGCGCTTCTGCTCGTCCTCGTCCGAGTCGGAGACGGTCGTGCCCGCCTCGATCGAGCCGAGCCGGTTGACCTCGCCCGTCTGGAAGAGCAGCGCCTCGACGAGCGACGTCTTGCCCGTCCCGCGGTGCCCGACGACGGCGACGTTGCGGATCTTCCCCGGCTCGATGGCGGCCATGTGTGCGCGTTCCTCCTGGTCGGTGGGTGCCGCGTCAATCGTAGTCCGCGCGCTTCGCGCGGTCTCGCCGGGAGCGTGGCGTCCGGGCCCGAGTGGAGGAGGCCCTTGACATTCTCCGAACGAGAAAGGACTAGCGTTCCGCGGGCGGTGCGCTGCCGCTGCGCGGAGTACACCGTGGAGAGAGCCGTGCCGACCGTTGCCCACCGATATCGCCTGCACGAGCAGCTCGGCCGGGGCGGGATGGGCGTCGTCTGGCGCGCGCGCGACGAGCGCCTCGGGCGCGACGTCGCGCTGAAGGTGCTGCACAGCTGGGTCGCCGAGGATCCGGAGCTGCGCGAGCGCTTCGACCGAGAGGCCTCGGCGCTCGCCCGCCTCGAGCATCCCAACGTCGTCCGTCTGTACGACGTGGTCGAGGACAAGAAGCAGACCGTGCTCGTGCTCGAGCTCGTCCACGGCGAGGGACTCCACACGCTCGCGGCCAGCCGCAGGCTCGAATGGGACGAGGTGCGACGCTACTGCGCGCCGGTCGCCGCCGGCCTCGCGCACGCACACGCGCGCGGGGTCGTCCACCGCGACCTGACGCCCTCGAACGTCCTGGTCGAGCGGGGCACCGGGCGCGTCGTGGTCACGGACTTCGGCCTCGCGCGGCTCGTGCGCAGCACGACGACTGCGCCGGTCTCCGGCGTGCTCGCCGGGACTCCGGAGTACTGGGCACCCGAGCAGGCTGCCGGGGAGCCGACGGGGCGCGCGACCGACCTCTACGCGCTCGGGTGCATTCTCTTCCAGCTGCTCACCGGCCGGCTGCCGTTCCAGGGCGAGGACCGCCTCGCGACGGGCCTCCGCCGCGCGCACGAGGCGGCGCCGCCGCTCGCGTCGGTCGCGCCCGACGTCCCACCGGAAGCGGCCGCTCTCGTCGATCGGCTGCTCGCCCGCGACCCGGCAAAGCGAGGCTCGGCCACCGATGCCGCGCTTGCCCTGGGGGCATCCCGAGCGATCCTTCCCGCTGCCACGGACGAACACTCGGCCGGCCGCAGGCCAGACGACTCTTGTGTTGATTCAACACAAGGTCGATCGCCCCTCACCCTTGTCACGCGGGTGCTTCGTGACACCGCAAGGCCGATGCCGACGCTCGTCACGCGCGTCCTGCACGAGCCGGCGACGATGGTGCAGCGCGTGCGCTCGCATCGCGCCGTGCACCGCGGCCGGCTCGTCGTTGCCGCGGTCGCGGCGGTGACGCTGCTCGCGCTTGTCGGCGGCGGCGTCTACGCGATCGCCGGCGGCGACCCACCCGGCGTGAAGGCGCCCGACGCCGTCGGAACGAACGTCGCGCAGGCGCGGGCGGAGGTCACCCGGCGCGCGAAGGACGCCGGCGTGCCCGTTCCCAAGGTCAAGGTCGTCCAGAAGGCGTACTCGGAATCGGCGCCGAGCGGCGTCGTCGTGCGGCAGGACCCGCCCGAGGGCGAGCGGATTCCCGAGCGCGGGGCGTTGCTCGTCTCGGTCAGCCTCGGCAGCGCGTTTGCAGACGTCCCCTCGGTTGCCGGTCTCTCGAGCAAAGACGCCCAGTCGCTGCTCGAGCGCACAGGGTTCGTGCCGACGAAGCGCTACGCGCCGTCGACCGACATCGCCGCCTGGCACGCGGTGGAGACCGAGCCCTCGAGCGGAACGCGCGTGAAGCGACCCGCGCACGTGCAGGTCACGATCTCGACGGGCCCGCCGCGCATTCCCGTGCCGAGCGTCGACGACCTCGCCGCGGCCGAGGCGCGGAAGACGATCGAGGACGCCGGGTTCACGGTCAGCGTCGAGAAGGTCGCCAAGACCGACATCGACCCGGGGACCGTCGTCGGGGTCTCACCCGAGACGGGCACGCGCGCGCAGCTCGGCTCGACCGTGACGCTCACCGTCGCCCGTGAGCCTCGCTGGACGCCGATCGAGCGGGTGGAGGGCACCGAGGACGCCGAGCCGCAGTCGTTCACGGTCCCTGCCGGGGCGCGCCTCGTCCTCACGACCGTGGACACGTCGCCGCTCGGCCTGTTCGGCGGCGAGGTCGATGTGCACATGTCGGAGGACAGCGAGGGCGAGTCCCAGGTCACGGCCGGCGAGACGCTCGTGCTGGCGGACGTCGCCTCGCAGGCGCGGACGATCGAGGTCGGCCTCGACGTGCACGGCTCGGTCCACTGGGCGCTGGGGGTCGAAGAGCCGCGCTAGATGGTTACTTGGCGGCGGCGCGGGCGCCGCCGGAGAGCCGGGCCTTGAGGCGCAGCACGGCCTTGGTGTGGAGCTGCGACACGCGTGACTCGGTGACGCCGAGCACCTCGCCGATCTCCCGGAGCGTCAGTTCCTCGTAGTAGTAGAGCGTCACGACGAGCTTCTCCCGCTCGGGCAGCCGGGCGATCGACTCCGCGAGCGCCTCGTTCAGCTCGGTCTGCTCGAGCGAGAACTCGGGATCCGCTCCCGCCTCGTCCTCGATCGTGTCGATCAGCGCGACCTGGTCTCCCCCGCCTTGCGGCGTCCACAACTCGTCGAGCGCGGCCATCGAGGAGCGTGAGATCTCGAAGAGGCTGCGGTCGAGCTCGTCGCCGGTGATGCCGACCTTGGCCGCGATCTCCTCGTCCGTCGGTGCCCGCATCAAGGTGCGCTCGAGCTCGACGATCGCGCGCTCGATCTCGCGCGCCCTCGAACGGACGGAGCGCGGCACCCAATCGAGTGAGCGCAGCTCGTCGATGATCGCGCCCTTGATCCGCATGATCGCGTAGGTCTCGAACTTGATCTCGCGGTCGGGGTCGTAGCGCTCGATCGCCCCGATCAGGCCGAGCAGCCCGTAGGAGACGAGATCCTGCTCGTCGACGTGCGACGGCAGGCTCGCGCCGAGACGCCCGGCGACGAACTTCACGAGCGGCGCGTAGGTGAGGATCAGCCTGTCGCGAAGCCCACGGTCGTTCGTCCGCCGGAACTCCTGCCACAGGGCCTGCGTGTCCCTCTCGAAGGTTTCCGAGCTACGCGCCGCCACGACATCAGAATACGCCGCGAGTCGGCGCACTCATTCACTGGAAGGCCAGGCGTTTCCTGGCGTTACGGCCAGACCCTGCGGGCGAGATCGCCCATCCACAGCGCGATCGCCCCCGCCGCGAAGGCGACCACCCAGGCTCGGCCGCCCGAGAGCGCCGACCAGACGGCCAGGAGTGCGAGCGAAACCGCGATCAGCGAGAACAGGACACCGAGCGCGCGTCGCTGCACCGCGGGAGCGTACTCCGCGCTCCGGGAACGACGTGGCGACGCCGGTACAATCGCCCGGCAGCCCAGGGGCGTGGCGCAATTGGTAGCGCACCGGTCTCCAAAACCGGGGGTTGCAGGTTCGAGTCCTGCCGCCCCTGCTGGAATCGCCCAGGCCGCAATCGTCCTGCTCAAGCGGTCGACCGGTTAGGCGAGTTCCGCCGCGCCGAGGCTGGCCCTAGAGCCCGGCGTCGGGCTTTCGGTCCTCTCGAGTGAAGCGGGAGCGTGCCGGCGGGGAACGCGCCGCAGCACGTTCCCCGCCCCCGCGCAGGAGGAGATGCGCCGAAGCGCTCCCCCCGCCCTCCCCCGCCGCGGGCCGCTGATGGTGCCGACGCGGCTAGCGGCGTGGGCTAGACGGAGGGCTAGGGATTCGCGGGAAAGGCCTAATGGTCGTCAGTCGGTGCTCGGCTTGGCGGTCTTGCCGGCCTTGATGCACTGGCCGAGGTTCTTGTACTTCTGCGCGAACGCGGCCGCGTCGTCGGCCTTCTGCTTCTTGCATGCGGCGACGACGGCGTTCGACGCCCGGTCGTCCTGCTTGTCCTCACGGGCCTCGGCCTTCGCGTTGGCCCTCTTCGACACGCACTTTCCGAACGCGTTCTTCTTGTTCTTGTTGGTGCCGTAGAGCGCGGCGAACGCGTCGACGCCCTTGGCCTCGCGCACGGCCTTGCAGTACTTCGCCGCGTTCTTGAAGTCGGCCGGATTCGGATCGGCGGCCAGCGCGCTCGGCACCGTCACAGCCGCGATCAGCGCCGCCACCAGAAGCAACCGTCTCATCTCTGCGTACCCCCTCGTCGAGCGGATCCTTTCCCCGGAGTATCGGCATCTTCCCGGTCGCGCACAAGGGGCGGGTCGGGGGCGTGCCGGGCTCGCTCCTAGCCCAGCGCCGGACGGAGCGACGGCCGCGCGGGCCGAGGGACAGGCGTGCGCGCAGCCCGCTCGACCGCGCGGGCGACATGATCGGCAGGGCAGGTCACGAGCTCGGCGTCGCCCCCGTCGAGATGCACGACGATCACGGCCCCGTGGTCGGCGAGCACGTGGCCGGACGTGCCGATCTCGTGGATCTCGCGGCTACCGTGGACCTCCCTCGAGAGGTACACCCTCTCACCCGTCGCAAACCGCTCGCCGTTCTCTCTCACATGGATAGAGACGTGGGCCCACCGGCGTCGGTTTCCGCTCCGTACGAATTCCTTACCCGATCGCCTGGGCTCGAGCCGCCCTCCCGTTTGCCCGGCACCCTGGTCGGGAACGATCATGGTCCTGTGACGGAGGTCCTCGTCCTCAGCACCGTCGTGGCGCTGGTCGGCGTCGTCGTCTGGATCGTCCTCCTCCTCTGGGCGGCGCGGGAGGACGGTCGCGACCAGGAACGGAGGGACCGCGCGCTCGCGGGCGCCGACGACGGCGCTAGCGAAGGAGGAGGCGCACCGCCGCCGCCTCGATCTCGTCCTCGGAGAGCAGGACGAGGCGTGCGGCGTCGCCGAGCGGGATGAACGAGTCCTTGCTCGCCACCCGCACGAGCCGTCCGCTGTAGCCCCGCCCGACGAGCTCGGCGACGATCCCCTCGCCGACGCCCCCTGTCTGCCGCGTCTCGTCGACGACGAGCGTCCGGCCGGTGGTGGTCGCCTCGCGGACGACGTCGTCGATCGGCAGCGGAGCGAGCCAGCGGAGATCGACGACGCGGGCGTCGATCCCCCGCTCGAGCAGTCGCCGGGCGACGCGGAGCGACATGGGCAACCCGTTGGCCCACGTCACGATCGTCAGGTCGCGGCCGTCGAGATGCGTGCGCGCGGCGCCGACGGGCACGTGCTCGCGACCCGCCTCTGCCGTCCAGAGCTCGTCCCCGTCCGCGAGGAGGTCGCGCGTGTGGTAGAGCGCGATCGGCTCGAGAAAGACGCAGACGCTGCCGTCCACCTTCGCCGCCGCCACGCACGTCTCGAGCATCGGGCCCGCGTCCTCGGGTCGCGACGGCGACGCGATCACGAGCCCGGGGATGTCGCGGAGCACGCCGAGCCCGTTGTCGTTGTGGAAGTGGCCGCCGAAGCCCTTCTGGTACCCGTAGCCCTGGATCCGGACGACCATCCCGTTCCGGTACGCGCCCTGCGAGAAGAACTGCAGCGTGGCGGCCTCGCCACGAAGCTGGTCCTCGGCGTTGTGGAGGTACGCGAGGTACTGGATCTCGGGGATCGGGACGAGCCCGGTGACCGCCGTTCCGAGCGCCAGCCCGAGGAT
>Ga0310906_10000239_pt1 | contig 13240 bp, 13 predicted proteins | sample C48D3metaG_FD_203749 | JGI IMG/M metagenome (GOLD analysis project Ga0310906, IMG submission 203749) | Lab incubated soil microbial communities from West Virginia University Organic Research Farm, Morgantown, WV, United States - C48D3 | ecosystem: Environmental > Terrestrial > Soil >...
ATTGCTATAAAATCTGTCAATGAAACCAATAAGTATACCATACAAACAAATTGTTACTGTATGTGGAAATGGTGCAGCTGGTAGTCCATCTGCTTCTAATTATGTTGAAAAATTGAAAGGGAATTCAAGTATTTACTCAGATTGGAAAAAGAAGATCGGTGGTCCTGTTTTTTATTACTAGTCGAATTTTTTTGCCATGGTACTGATCTACTAAATTAGGAACGTCATTAAGAGTTTGTCTTTTGTCGTATGTTGGCTACGTTCAAAGTTCTCCGTTTAGGATCAAGGCTCGGATTGAACCAGATCTCTTGAAGCGCTATCATAATACTCCTATAGTAGGCGGGTGAGTGAATGAGTGAGTGCATGGATGTTTGCCACCCTCTGTTTGCCACCATGAAGTAAGAAAGAAGATGAATGAAAAAATTGATTCATCTTATAATAAATGTTAAGAAGAAAAATTTTAGCCCAGCACTAAAAGATGATAGAGGAAAGAAATTGGATGCGTTCTACTTTGGTAACAATTCGAATGGAATACTAGAACCAATTAAATGAATACCCTATCATAGAATGAAAAAATGTAATGCATTAATGGAATCTAGGGACAACTTGTGTATGAGAATACATATTATACATTAGAAGTTATTGGAGAAAATATACAGACTAGCAAATACAGTAAAGACAAATATAGTAGTACAAGCAAAGATTAAGGCTGATTAACATGGTGTCTGTATACTATCCTATCTGCTGAGCACAGGTTTGATATCCGAGGCGTTTACCCATAAAAGAATTAAGAGAAAAAGGAAGTTTAGTTATAGAATAGTATATTATCTCGAACTAAGACAAAACTAGCAAACAAGATTCATAATATTTTATACAAATATGTAAACCGAATAGAACTAAAAGATATATTAGGAAGATCTGGAATTGAGTGGATGAAATTTTTACCTCTTACTCCCCTGCTCCTACGCTTTCCACCAAAATAAGATCATTTACTGCAAAATCCAATATGCCAATTACATTTCTTAAGATTTAGAGATGCCACCAGATGCACCCCTTGAACCTAAACTCCTCATGAAAATATTGTCATCATCCATTGTTGAAGGCATACGGACCCTGTCGCCAAGAATAGCACCTCCCGAGATAGCACTTGTAGGATCTACTGCCAGTATAGATATCTTGAAACCAAAATTTTCAAAATAAGTAATCAGTTTTCCAATAAGAGTACCCTTCCCTGTACCGGCAGAACTTGTGAATCCGATTGTCACCTCTTTCCCAGTTTTTGGATATATTTTCCTTAGTATTTCAGGGGATAATTGGTCCTTAACATCTATCATTGAATTGGATTGTGCAATAATTCTTTTGTTTTTATTTAGTATACCTTCAACAATATCATCCATTGGGATGAGATGATAGAATTGGAAATAAATTATTTTGCAATCCTTTATTGATTCAATCAGAGTAATTCATCATATTTTCTGGATTTCTAAATAAATCATCATGTTCACTGCGCAATAGTGACTTGATGCCAGTATCGTCGTCACCTTCTATCAAAAGATTTTGATGGTCATAGCCACGTATTATAGCCACAGGATTCTTTAAAGTTTTACCCATTACAAGTTCAGCGGCTGCCGCAAGTTCGTCTGCTATGGCAATTTCTGTTACTAATAATTTTTTACCGTACTCATCATTCATTCCAATGTAACTTTTTAATGGGGCAATGCCCGCTACCCCTATTGCAACATTAGTTTGACCCGTTCTGAAAGGTCTGCCAAATGTATCGGCTATAATTATACATACTTTTTTTCCAGAAATATTGTGCATTGATTTTCTCAGGTTTCTTGCTGAAGTATCAGGATTCTCCGGTAGTAAAAGTGCCATTTGAGAATCGCCAGAAACATTACTTTGATCTATCCCTGCATTAGCACAAATAAATCCATGTTTGGTCTCAACGATCAAATGTTTTTTTGTGATTCTTATAATTCTAGAAGTTTCACCTAAAATCAATTCAATCAATCGTGGATCTTTATTGTGCAATTTGGCCAATCGGATTGATTTTGGAGAAGGGGCAACGTACCTTAAATCCCTAAACCTATTCTCTGATTTCGAAACGATTTTTTGAGCCACCACGATAATGTCATTTTCACAGATCTGCATTTGGTTCAATTGTACAGACTCAAAAATTACCTTTGACAAGTCGTCGTTTGGTTCAATATTCTTATTAATGCGTATCGGGATGATAGAAATCAAAAAAAAGAATCACGTATTCTTTTCTTTTTATGAATTAATCTTTATTTTGAATTTCTCTTTTATTACTGGGATTAGCAAGGACAAATCCTTCTTATCAATAACTATATCTGCTTTGTCACGAACTACGTCCACTGCACAAAACCCTACCGTGAAAGAAGATAAATCAAACAACTTCAAATCGTTCGCGCCATCTACGACCACTACGATCTCATCACTCGAAAAACCATTTTCTTCTATATAAGATCTTACTGATGCAGATTTATCAGAGGTAACCTTTATGGTAACGTCCAATAGCTTGTTATCTTCAAAGATAAGGTCATTAGAAAATATTTTATCAATATTTAGTTCTGAATATAGTCTATCAGTGATGATGTTAAATCCTCCTGAAACGGCCACCAACTTCCAACCAAGACCTTTTAAGAAGGAACATAATTCTCTTGCACCGGGCATAATCTCCAAATTTTGCGCTATAGTGGAGGCTTGATCATATCCTATACCTCTTAAGGCATGAACTCTTTCTTTTAATCCCTCCTCCCAATTAATTTCCCCACGGATACCCTTGTTAGTTATGTCCCAAACTTCCTTTTCCTTCTCCGGACCAAGCAAATTTGCCAAGACTGGGAGATATTCTGCGTTAAGCAGTACGCCTTCTACGTCAAATATAACAAGCATTGCACAAATCATTCTCCTTGTCCATACATAATATTAAGATATTGAAGGTAATAGTCTATTTAATTCGATCCTTCGCATTATGACTTTAAGTAAAATATTGCTTTAGGAAGTTAGTCGATTAAAATAAGTGTAATATTCACTACGATAGTGTTGTATGATCACTCAAGTTTGGGATTATTAAGAGATGTCCATGCCTGTATGAGACTGAAATCAATAAATAGTCCCTAGTATATTTCGCAAAAACATTTAATTAAGTTATAATGCCTTTATTTATCTATGTCTTCTAATCCTGACGATAACATGAAGTCTAGTATGAAAACTATTGACGTAAGGGGCCTATATTGTCCTGAACCCGTTTTTAGAACAAAGATTGAAATTGAACGTATGACCAAAGGTGATTTATTAAAAGTTGTTTCTGATGATCCAGATTCAGAGGAAGACATTTCTAGATGGGTTAACAGGAACGGTCATGAATTGTTATCGTTAAATAAGTCAAATAAGGATTTAGAATTTACAATTAAAAAGGCAAAGTAGGATGACGACTTCGACCACTTATTCAGATCCTAACAATGTAACTGAAAGAATCGGAAATACACCCTTAGTACAATTGAAAAGCTTTTCAACTGATAATGTGAAAATCTATGCTAAACTTGAATGGTATAATCCCTTTGGATCAGTAAAAGATAGGGCTGCCTATTGGATGATAAAAAATGCTGAAGAAAAAAAAATTCTGAGAAAAGATAAAAGCATAATCATTGAACCCACGTCAGGAAACACTGGCATCGCTTTAGCAGGAATCGCATCTTATTTGGGTTACAAAGTCGAGATCGTAATTCCTGAAAAAGTAAGTAAAGAAACTAAGGATATTCTGAGAAAATTGGGAGCTATTTTGCATGAGACTTCAGATGATTTATGCCCTCGAGTAGGTGCTGGTACGGATCAGAGCATCGCCCTTGCGTACGCTATTTCCAAACCTCGGCCAGACGTTTATTATATGCCAAATCAGTACGAAAACGATTCAAATTATCTTTCTCATTTTCAAAGCACTGGACCAGAAATTTGGGAACAAACCAATGGAAAAATAACTCATTTTTTCACTGGGGCTGGAACTGGAGGTACTATTACTGGAACTGGAAAATTCTTAAAAGAAAAGAACAATCAAATCCAAGTAGTTGCTATTCAAGCACAGAGAAATCATCTGCTTCAAGGATTAAGAAACTTTGAGGAATCCGCAAAGCCAGAGCTGTTCTTGAGGCGAGAAGAAGTGGTGGATGCTTGGTATACGGCAACAAACGAAAAATCATTTAAAATGGTAAAACAGATCGCGCTGAATGAAAATATGTTGGTGGGACCCTCTTCTGGCTCTGTTCTAGCCAGTATGATGGAAAGAGCTCAAGAGAATACAAACAAGGACCAGGTTTTTGTGGGGATATTCGCTGATGATGGACGCAAGTTCAAAAGTTTGTACAAGGAACAGTCGGTATTTACAGACAATGAATTTGAAAATTACTTGAAGGACAATAGCTTTTTGCCAAAACTAGCGTACCAGTAGTAACAACATGATAACATCAATCCAATAACAGCTACGATAGTCAAAAAAATAAAATAGGATGATTTTCTTAATTGGTCCTTTTTTCAGACAGCCATTTTTCAATGTCTAAAGCAGCCATACAGCCAAATCCAGCAGCTGTTATCGCTTGTCTATATTTGAAGTCATGAACATCTCCGGCTGCAAAAACACCGTCGATATTTGTCCTAGTACCATTCTGAACTTTTACGTATCCTCTTTCGTCTAGGTCCACTTGCCCCTTAAAGATAGATGTATTTGGTTCATGACCTATTGCGACAAAAACACCACCTGCCTCTAAATTTTTTTCTTCAGTAGTATTTAGGTCCCTAACAACTACTGCGGAGACTTTCTTGTCCCCTTTGACGTTAACAATGGATGAATTCCAAATAAATTCTATTTTTGGATTTTCAAATGCACGTTCCTGTAAAATTTTACTTGCTCGTAGATTGTCACGTCTATGAACAACTTTTACTGTTTTACCAAATTTGGTTAAAAATGTTGCTTCTTCTAAAGCGGTATCCCCGCCTCCCACAACTACGATGTCTTGATTCTTAAAAAACGGTCCATCACAGGTCGCACAGTAAGACAATCCCTTTCCTGAGAACTCTTGTTCGCTTTCTATGCCCAACTTCCTGGGAGTAGCACCAGTGCTAATTAATACTGAATCAGAAGTGTAACTAGAGGAGCCAGTAAAAATTCTGAATGGCCTAGACTTAAAGTCCACCCTTGTGACTTCATCGATAAGCATAGCAGTTCCAAACCTTTCTGATTGTTGTTGCATAAACGTCATTAACTCAGGTCCATCTATCCCATGTGGAAATCCTGGATAATTTTCAACTTCGGTGGTGGTCATCAATTGTCCACCAGGTAAACTTCCTGAGATTACAATTGTCTTTAATTTTGCTCTGGATGTATAGATAGACGCTGTGTATCCGGCTGGTCCAGAACCGATTATAACAACATCGAAGTGATTTTCGTCTGCGTTACTTGGGGTATGATTTTCTCTACCTTCATATTTTTCATTATCAGATCCGTCCACAGATATGGTCATAATTAATAGACCTAGAATTTCATTTATTAATGTATTAGGGCATATTTTATTACCATGTCGATCGTATCCCGGTTAATATGATAAATTAGCAATACAAATTTTATTATATTCTCCTATTATAATGATAAAAGGATAATTTTAATGAGAATAATAGTATGCGGACTGGGGGTTGTAGGCCAAAGTTTTCTAAGATTGCTTATTTCTAGTTCTAACCTATTATATAAGAATTACGGAATAAAACCAAGGGTAGTAGCCTGTATAGACAGTAGGGGAATTGCATATTCTCAAACCGGCTTAGATTTGGAGAGAGTTTTAATGGTTAAGCAAAAATATGGGAACATAAGCAAATATTCTGAATCAGTCTTTAATGCTGATAATTATATTGAAAATATTGACGCAGAAGTCTTGTTAGAACTTACCCCTACCAATTTAACTACAGCTGAACCGGGATTGTCTCATGTCATCTCAGGTTTAAGAACTAAAAAGAATGTTATTACTGTAAATAAGGGACCATTAGCCTTGTCTTTTTCCTCTTTGGTAGAACTATCCGAACATAATAACGTTATGTTAAGATTCAGCGGAACAGTAGGAGGAGGCACACCGGTATTGGATTTTGCAAAACATTGTCTAAAAGGAGACAGAATTACATCCTTTACAGGGATATTAAATGGGACTACAAATTATATTTTGACTAAAATGGGTGAAGGGTTGGATTTTAGTGCAGCACTTGATGATGCTAAGGAGAAAGGATATGCAGAGGCTAATCCTTCATTGGATATTGATGGAGATGACGCGGCTGCTAAATTAGTCATCATGGCTAACTGGATAATGGGACATAAAGTAACATTGAAAGATGTCGATAAAACTGGAATTACTAAGGTAGATCAAGAGCAAATAATTCAGGCAGCTAGTGAAAGAAAATCACTAAAATTAATTGCTAATTGTGACAAGGATAGTCTTTTCGTTAGACCAATTCCAATATCAAAAGATGATCCAATTTGTGTCAACGGGACGCTGAACGCTGTTACATTTAGATCGGAGCATTCTGGAGCACAAACGATAATAGGTAAAGGAGCTGGAGGGATGGAAACTGCTAGTTCAATTTTACGAGATCTCATAGAAATTAAAGAAAACTTTACCAACTATCAGCTAAATTAAAGTTTTGACCTCGCCACAGTATTCAGACTAATTATAATAAAGAATTATATGAACAGGCAAGCTTTTGTAACCAATAAATGTATAGCGGTGAGCTAGAGGTCCAAGCAAAAAGGAAAACAATGGCAATACTACAAGAAGAGTCAAATAAGATTCTAAATTTATCTCGAGAATTGGCAAGAATGACGACTGCTATTATCCATGAAAACAAGGATGGAATTAGAGAATCTTCTGAGAGGATGAGTACCATAGAAGATGATATAATGGTGCTGAGAAAACAAATTACTAGAGAAGTAATAGCCACTGGAAGTTTAATGACATATAGGGAAGACCTTTTAAGAACTGCATATTTTATTGATGAAATTTCAGGTTATATTAAAGGGGTCTCCTTTAGGTTGTCAAATATAGAACCAAAAGTGATTAAACTAAATTTTGAAATTGAGTTGAAAGGGATGATCGACATGATAATAGACGTTATGTTCAGAATTAACGAGATGTCAAGGACTCTTACAATTAAACCTGAAAATACAATTGAATTGGCAATTGAGGTCCAAATGATAGAGATGGACGTAGATAAAAAGTACAGGGAATTGACAATCAAGGCATTAGATAAGATAACTTCTCAAAAAGACTTGATTTTGTTCAAGGATGCTATAGAGGGTATCGAGGGGATAGTCGACAAATGTCAACAGGCTTCTAACTCATTTACAATACTAGCTTTAAGCATTTGATAACCACCTTTACCGGTCAACTAGTAGAAAACAGAATATTCATTCATGATATTCTGGAATCACGGACATTGTTTGGTAGTGGATATTTTGGTAAGCCATTAGGCATATCTAAACCTAAAAATGCCGAATTTGATGCGCCAATAGTACTCGACCTAATTGAGGGATATTATCTTTGTAATAGAAATCGCCTCAAAATATTCAAAGATTCGGCTACAGATGTTGAACCGAAAGAAATCCTAAGAATTTGTACAAAACAGTATGTAAACTTTGAAGTAAAATATGTGGTATTTGAAAACTTGAGAGATAAGGGCTATATTGTAACCCCTGGGATAAAATTTGGTTGCGACTTTGCTGTTTATATTCATGGACCTGGCATAGATCATGCGCCGTTCCTTGTGAAGGTATTGAAACAAAATGACCATATTACAAGCATGGACATAGTGCTTGCAGGAAGACTTGCCACCACTGTTAAGAAACAATTCATTTTGGCAATTGTTGATCTCCTGGACAATTCTATCAAATTCGTAGGTTTTGACTGGTGGAGAGCTTGATCTATTGCATGAATCTTGGTCAAAAAGATATCGATTCAGAATCTAGTTAGATCTTTGGTAAATCAAATTTTATAAAATTCTCGCCAGAAATTGTCAATCGGGTTGATAATTTTTCAATACCAGGCTCAAGCCATCCTTTGTACCTTATAGAATTTTTAACAATGTCGATTATGCTAGGTTTCTTTTCATTAATTTCTTCATAGCACGAGAGTATCTCTCCGTATTTAATCTCCGTTAGTTTATTATATTTGGTTAAATAAAAGACGAACAAAGTAGTTTTTTCGTAGTGATTTGCAGGTTTTTTCTCTGCATAAAAATCTCGGAGGCCAATTTTTTCATTATTTTCTTTCAAATCCACGGGCAGTGGAGGTATATTAATAGAGATTTTTGGAATAGAATGTTTTGTAGGTTTGCCTGAAAGAGGTAATTCCCTTTGAACATCACTAATCACGGAATTTTGAAAATCTTTACGTTTCGATGAATGTGTTCCAGATTCTTGAGAAGAAAAATTTTCCAATGGGATTGGAACATTGTTTACTTGTGTGTTAGATGGTGCAGATGTGTAATTCAGAACATTATCCTTATTATTTATGATGACCTCCTTAATAGCAACCTTGAAAATTTCTTCAAACTTTTCTAAATGTTTATCTACAAAAGTTTCATTTCCTTCCAGTTCAAAAACACCCTCTTTTAGATTAATCCTGAACTTCGTATCGGAGGCCAATAAAAATTTTCTAATTCATAATTATATAACTATTTGCATTTGAATGAATTAAAGATAGTCAAAATCATCCTTCTCGTGCCAATAGTTAAACCTTTGATGTAACCAGGGGAAAAAGTTGGTTTCTCTATTCTCAAATTCCTTTTTCATTATTTTTACGATTTTTTTGGATACTTCCCCAGGGTTTCCATAAATTTGTTTTTTCTTCTTAAAATTAAATCCATAATCCACCCCTTTATCATATATAGTAGATACCATTTTAGGTAACCACATTCGGTTTATTGGAGGGACCAAGAGATTCCCCTTAGCATCGAAGACTGTTTCCGGCCTATCGGTATTAAATCTAACTGTAAAGGAGCTAACCTTTGGGAAGTATAATAATTCTTCTTGCAGTGAACCTGAGTCAGTAATCTCTGCCCAGCATTTCCCACTGTCTAGAAATTCGACCACATGACCATACTCTTTCCACAAATCAGTCATCATAAACTTATCAGGGTATGCCATTTCTAGATCTTTAAGCTTGTTGTAAAGATCAAACCTATTTAATGCGGATATGGTAGCATTTAAAAGGACTAAAACTACTCTAAATTCCGAATCCTTTATTAAATCAGTCAACCCCCCTATAATAGCATTAAATCTGTGGTTGGTTAGATTTTCTCTACGATGAATATCCATTCTGATCCAATTTCCGGATTCTAATTTAGGATATAATTCAAAAATGCTTTTTTCAGGTTTTTTCATTCTTTTGATACCAATAGCATCTACTACAGAATTCCCAACTATGTGGATATCTTCGTCGGGATACCCTTCTCTAAGTAAGTGCTCCTTATTTAGTTTGGTGGGAACAAAGAAAAACTTTGTTCCTGCAGAACATACCCAAGTATCAATTTGTTCTGGGAATGGTTCCTCCCTAGTTAGGAACCATGATGAGGACAATTGATTAGTAATAAATTTTTCTATATCAGAACGGTTAGGATATACATTCATCTTTATATCTTTGATAATAGTCGGACTCATTGACCTAAGTCCAGCCTCATTTTGTCCGACTTTTTGTCCCAACCCGAAAACCCAAGACAATGTTGCGATTCCTGCTACCAAAGTATCTCCGTGAACAATCGGTAAAATTCGGTTGCTTGAATATTTTTTTTTCAAAAATCTACCAAAGTATCCAAATTTCATGATTAAATCGCTAGATTTTTCCATCAGATCCCCACGAATCTGCAAATCGCAAACTATTGAATTTTCCAAGTCAAATTCCTTTATCCCATAACCTAGTAATTCATCGTAATGCTGTCCTGTGGAAATTATAAATGAAGGCAAACCTTCTTTAATTGATTCAATTAGGAGCGGAGCCTGCTTATAGAAATCGGGCTTAGTACCTATTACGATAGCTAAAGCTTTATTAAAATCATTATCTTTTGAAAAAATCGTTTCTAAATTACCACAGTTGATCTTAATTGGGAGAAACTCCTTGTCTACCTTCAGAGAATCAAACTTTCTGCTAATATTTTTCTGGTTTGACTCAATAACTTTACTAGAGGATTGTTTTCTATGTCCCATTACGAAAATATCGCCATTTTCTAATAGTTAGATCTCACTATTTTTGGTGGACATGTACATTCTCTTTCTATAGTTAATATACCCCATAGAGACCATTATTATGCCGAAAATTGAAAATACCCAAGGTGCATAGATAACCCATGATGGCAAATCAATTTCAGTTATCATAGGGATCAATGTTGTTATATAAATCATCCCGAATATCAAGCAAATTCCAGATACTAATACTAGTAATGAGGATAATCGTGATCCTTCAGATAACACATTTGTAAAAAATGAAAGTCCAATTGCCGGTGCTAGTGAGATGAAAATGAATTGAAGATAGGCAGTGGATGGTTCGACAGTGGTTGTTGGACCTGTCCCTTCTGGGCCAATCAGAAAATTGAAGAAGGCTATGGAGTTAAATATGAACAAAACAACGAGACCCAAAACTGCAATCGATAACCATTCGCCTGCTCTTAACATTTCTATAATTTCATTTTAAGAGATACAATATTTTAATATTGTCTCCGAAACTGTTAATGTACTCCAATCAAATTTGCCAATTCCTTTCTTGAAGCTTCTCCCAATATTTTGGCTGAATCCTCAGGATTCGGTGTATTAACGTATATTCCAAATCCTCTTTCCAATCCAGACCATGATGAAATTAAGGGATACACTTCTATGTGCCAGTGTAATTGTCGACTATTTTTTTTCTCAGGTGAAATATGAAAAGCCATGCTGAAATCAGTTTTGCCCAGTATTTTATCCATCCCTCGCAAAGATGAACAAATTACTAAGGCTAGGTCATTTATCTCCTTTTGACTTGCCTTTGAAAAAAAGGTAGAATGTTTTCGCGGACAAATCCAAAATTCGTAATTATAGGTTGGCGCCCAAGGAACTAAGGTTATGAAACCATTGGTAGAGAATAATTGTCTTGGGCCGTTAATTTCAGACTCTATCATATTACATGCAGGACAACTTCCACTTTCATTCATGGATTGGTGAAAAGTTTTAGCTTCTTTTTCAATAATCGGAGGGATTGACGAAAATGTTGTGATATGGAAATGAGGGTGTTTTATTTTACTGCCGCCATTTGTCCCACGGCTGGCATATATGGCAACATATGTCACACCTCGTTGGCTGTATAACCATCTCACCCTATCCTGGAGTACCAATAACAAATTGGTCCACTCATCTATAGACAATTCTGAAAGAGCAATATTGTGTTTTGGTGTTGGAACAACTATGAGGTCATATCCACATGCTGGTTCCCTATAAAATGGTCTGTCCGAATATTGTTGATTTGAGTGCGCAGTCACTATGGGATTTGTGCATTCAAAAACTCGGATTGACCAATTCTCATTCTCATCATCAGTTGTATCATATAATCTCTGTAATATCCCTTCCTTGACTACAAAAGATAATACAAGATTGTCGCAATCCCCAGTAGATCCAGGGCAATATGGGCATGTTTCAATGGTAGTGATAGGATCAGATTGCTTTTTATTGTAAACCATTTCAGGTTTTTTGTTTATGTGATCAATATTATTAGGTATTAAGACAAACTTATCTTGAACGTAATAATCCTTTCTTAATTCTGACAATTTTTCTACCTAAAAAGTTCACCAAGTTGCTTTAAATAAGTATTATGTATCCTTTTATTGCAAAAGGATGGATTCTTAATATAAAAAATCAGATAAACGGTCTTGATAATTAGACAAAATCACGTTTTTGAAGAATATGTTGAAAAATGTGGTTTCCTGTAATTTTTATTTTAGTCAGAGTTTTCTCATGAAGCACAATTGTCAAAAATTAAATTAAGTAAAAGCAAATAACATTTGTGCCTCAGTCAAGTAGCGACGATAAATGGGATTCGGTAAAAAAATATAAATTAACTAAAATGTTGAATGACCTGTCTAAAATATCTGGTCACGGTACTGAACTAGTTACTGTATATATTCCCCCAAAAAGGCCAATCTATGATGTTCTAGCGCAACTAAGAAATGAAGCTGGTACTGCGTCAAACATAAAATCAGATTTAACCAGAAACCATGTTCAGGATGCCCTCAACAAGACGATGGAGCAACTAAAATTATATAAGGAACCTCCTGAAAACGGACTAGTCATTTTTTGCGGTGCTATTCCCACTGGAAAAGGATTGGGAACCGAAAAAATAGAAATATTCACCGTTGTCCCTCCAAAACCAGTACAGATAAACCTGTATAGATGCGATGATCATTTTTGGATAGATCATATCAAAGAAATGCTAAAAGATGATCGTACTATTGCCATTATTTCCATAGACACTCAAGAGGCAGGATTAGGAATTTTGACAGGTGATAGATGGGAAACAATTGAGACCTTGACATCTGGAGTTTCAGGTAAACACAGACAGGGTGGACAATCTGCTAGAAGGTTTGAACGCCTCAGAGATAATGAGCTTAATGAATATTATCATCGTGTTGCTAATTATGCTCAAAAAATCTTTATTGATCAATATACAGTCAAGGGTCTCATAGTAGGGGGCCCAGGACCTACAAAAGAGACTTTTGTTAGAGAGGAATATCTTGACTATAGGCTCCAAAATAATATCGTTGCTACCCTTGATACCTCTTATTCTGGCGACGAAGGGGTAAGGGAAATCATAGACAAGGTAAATGATCAAGGAATAATGTCTGAATTCCGATCCATGGAGGAGAAGAAAATAGTGAAAAAATTCATGGGTGAAGTTTTTTCTGGGAAGGGCTTGGGAATATATGGTTTGACTGATGTTGTAAACCACCTAAAGGCGGGAATAACCGATTCTATAATCGCTACCGATAGCATTGATTTGATATACCTTGAAGTAATTTGCAATAAATGTGATTTCAGATATGAAAAAATAGTTGAAAGAGACCAACTTGTTGAGACAAAACAAAATATAATTTCTAGCCCTTGTTCTAAATGTGGTGGGCAGGACTACACAATTAATGAAAAGGATTTCATAGACTATTTGGAGGA
>Ga0310906_10000245_pt1 | contig 13167 bp, 9 predicted proteins | sample C48D3metaG_FD_203749 | JGI IMG/M metagenome (GOLD analysis project Ga0310906, IMG submission 203749) | Lab incubated soil microbial communities from West Virginia University Organic Research Farm, Morgantown, WV, United States - C48D3 | ecosystem: Environmental > Terrestrial > Soil >...
CTCGCGGCAACCGCGATGAAGGGCCTCGAAGCCCGCATCGCCCAAGAGAAACAGGGGAAGAAGTAATGGCAGTCGTAATTCGAGGAATGCTGGCGGCGCTGGCGATCACGCTCGCCGCCGCTTGTTCCGGTCCGCTGGAACTGGTCAACATTCAGGTCGGCCGATCGCTCAACCAGGATGGGAGCGTCGCAAGCATCACCACCCTGTTCAAGCCGAGCGAAACGGTTTATGTCGCCGTTCAGACGGGCGCGGGCAAGGGCGTGATCGGCGTGAGGTGGAAGTTCGGCACCAAGGTCGTCGCCGAGCCCACCAAGTCCGTCGACTACAACGCCGGCCCCAAGTCCACCGAGTTCCACTTGCAGAACTCCGGTGGATTCCCGCCGGGCGATTACAGCGTCGATGTGTTGATCGACGGCGTGCAGGTTGGCACGCGCAACTTCAAGGTCGGTGAATAGAACGTGCCAGGCACCCACGCATTTTGCGGGTGCCTGGCACGATCACTCGTACCTCAGCGCCAGGATCGGATCGATGCGGCTCGCGCGCGTCGCGGGGATCAGGCCCGCCGCCGCTGAGACGACCGTCAACAGCAACACCGTTCCGATCGCCATCCACGGATCGTTCGGTTGAATCCCGTAAAGCTGTGACGAGACGTACCGGCCCAGCCCGATCGCCGCGGGCACGCCGACGGCGAGTCCGATGGTGAGCAGGAGCAGCACTTCGCGCATCACGATCCACAGCACGCCTGACGGCTCGGCGCCGAGCGCGAGACGAAGGCCGATCTCTTTGCGCCGGCGCGCGACGATGAACGCCATGACGCCGTAGAGGCCGATCGAGGCCAGCAGGGTCGCCAGGAAACCAAAGCCGGCTGACAGCAGCGCGATCAGGCGGTCCGTCAGCAGCGTTTCGTCAAGCTGTCCCTGCACGGTCTTGACGTCATACACCGGCATGCCGGCATCGAGCCGCTTCACTTCGCTCCTGATCACGTTGAACGCAGACGATGACGCATCGGTGGTGCGCACGTAGAACGTCGTGCTGCCGCCATAGCCCGGCCAGAACACCTGGCGGCGGACGCCTTCGCGCGGGCCTTCGTAGAGCGAGTCTTCGACGACACCGATGATCTCGACGTCGAGCTTCACTTCGGGTCCCTGGCCGCGGCCCAGCCGCTTGCCGATCGCGCTCTTGTCTCCGAAGAAATGCTGCGCGAACTTGCGATTGACGATCGCGATCTTCGGACTCTCGACGATGTCCGACGATCGGAAGTCGCGCCCGTCGAGCACCTTGATCCCCATCGTCTCGAAGTAGCCCGGCGAGAGCGCGTTCATGAACGCCTGCATGTCCTCGCCGTCCTTGGCGTTGTGTCCTTCGACCGATGTGGTGCTGTCCCATTCGTCGCCGGACAGGATCGACACGCCGGCATGCCCCGCCGACTTGATTCCCGGCGTGCTGCGCAGCCGTTCGAGAAGCTCGTTGTACAGGTTCACCGTCCGCGGGTTGTCATATCCGCTCAGCGCCGGCGACAGGCGGAACGTCACGAGGTTATCCATCTGCACGCCGGTGTCGGTGGTCTGCAGATTCTGGAGGCTGCGCACGAACAGTCCCGCGCCGAAGAGCAGCAGAAAGCTCAACGCCACCTGCGCGGCGACCAGACCCTTGCGCAGGAAAAGCGATCCGCCGGTGCCCGCGATCCCTCCGACCGTGTCCTTGAGCGTCGCCCACTGATCGGGATTGCTGGCCTTCAATGCCGGCAGCAACCCGAAGACGACGCCGGTCAGCAGCGTCAGCACGAACGTGAACGACAGGATGCGCAGGTCAGGCGTTGGTTGAATCAACAGCGGCTGTTGCTGCGGAATGAGCGCGATCAATCCGCGCGTCAACGCGACCGACAACGCAATGCCAAGCGCGCCGCCGATCAACGAGAGCAGCACGCTCTCGGTCAGTAACTGCCGCACCAGTTGGCCGCGGGTCGCGCCGAGCGACAACCGCACGGCGATCTCTCTCTGGCGCATGAAGCCGCGGGCGATCAGCAGGTTGGCGACGTTGGCGCACGCGATGAGTAGTACGAGGCCGACCATCGCCATCAACACCAGCAGCGCGGTCGAGAAATCGTTGCGCAGCGGCGAATAGCCGACATCGGCCTTTTCGATCTTCAGCTGTCCCTTCAGGAACTGCTCGCGATTGAACTGCGAGAAATACTTCGCGCCCGGCAGCGTCAGCTCCTGTTGGCGGATCTGCGTGAACAATCCTTGCAGCGGCGCCTGCGCGCTTTCGATCGTCTGGCCAGGCTTGAGACGCGCGAACACCTGCACCCACCGCGTCCGCTCGTCATCCATTCGCACCCAGCTCCACTCGGGCACGATCACGGGCTTCATCAGGATCGGCACGCGCATCTGCGGCGAGCGTGCCGGATCGATGCCGGCGAATCCCGCCGCCGACACGCCGACGATCGTCATCGGATAGTTGTTGACGAGGATCTTCTTGCCGATCGCGCCGCTGTCGCGATTGAAGCGGCGGTTCCAGTAGTCGTAGCTGATCACGACGACGGGATGGCCCTGGTAGATCTGATCGTCTTCCTGCGAGCTGAAGACGCGGCCGGCCGCTGGAGCGACGCCGAGCATCGAGAAGTAGTTGCCCGACACCATCTCGATGTCGATGCGCTCGGTCTGGTTGTCGACGGCGATCGACGCATCGGCCAGCCGCCGCGCAATCACTTCACCGAGCGGCTCCGCGCGCTTCTGATACTCCTGGTAGATCGGATACGAGTGCATCCGCGAGCCCATGTTGCTGCCGCTGTGAGGCCCGGACTGATAGAGCATCACCAGCTCCTCCGGGTTCTTCACCGGCAGCTTCCGGAGCAGGATCTGATCGATCAACGTGAAGATCGCGGTGTTGGCGCCGATGCCAAGCGCGAGCGACAGGATCGCCACGATCGAGAACAGCGGGCTTCGGAAGAGGCCGCGGACGGCCAGCTTGAGGTCGTTGGTGGGCAAGGTCATTACGGGGGGTTAGACGGGCCACCGAAGACAGGGGTTGTTATCCCAGGGCCACAGAAAGCACAGAAGGCATTTAATTTCTGAGCTTTCTGCGCCTTCTGTGGCCCAACCTTGAACCCTCGGCGGCCGTCAAACGTATCAAAGAAAATGGAGGCTTCATGTCGTTTCTGAGTCGATTACTTGGTAAGAGCGAACCCCCCAAGCAGCGCGTCCAGGTGTGCGTCGAATGTGGTATGCCAGTGGCCGACCACAAGCAATGGTGTTCGATCCTTCAGGGCCAGAACGAGTTGAAGCAGAAGGCTGAAAAGAAGACAGCCTAACCAGCCTGCCCCGCCGAAGCCTTGGGCGTAGGCGGGCTGGCACATGATTGGCAGCGATACGGGGCCCGGGAGGGTTCCCGTGTCGCAACTTGTCGAAGATCCCGATCCGCTGCTCGCGTTCGCCAACGAACCTGGCGGCGTTCCTCCAGCCGCCCCTCCCTCCGATCCCGCGACCCAACCCGTTGCTGCGACAGAAGATGCGCCGCGGCTGCTGCGAGCGCCGACCGTCGACCCACTGATCGCGCGTGTCGATCGACTCGAGCGCGCGCTCGAGGATTCGAAGAAGCAGGTCTCGACCTTGAAGTCCGAAGTGGCGACATTAGTCCGCACACTGGGCGACATCAAGAAGCCGATGAGCCGGTCCGACGCGACACCATCACGCGCGACGCGCTCGGACATCCGCACGGTCGCCGCGGCCGTGGGCATCGTGATCGGCCTGGGTTTCGGCATTCTCACGTGGGTGTATCTGACCACCGACGCTGACTCAACGATTGCCGCGCCCGCGCCGGTATCGACGCAAGGGTTAGTGGCGGATCCGACGCCCGCGGTTCGAGGGCCGACAGTACCTGAAGGGCCGAAGACGTCAGCACCAATAGCACCCGCAGCACTCAAAGCACCTAAGGCACCTCAGGCATCTGAGCCACCTCTATACGTCGGTACTCTTTCGATCGATTCGTCGCCTGGCGGCCAGGTGTTCCTCGACCGTCAGAAAGCAGGCATCACGCCGCTGCGCCTCACGAATCTTCGCGCCGGTTCACATCTGATCTGGATCGAGCGCGACGGTTACCGGCGATTTACGCGCGTCGTGCAAGTGCCTTCGGATCGCGTCACGCGCCTGTCCGCCGAACTGGAGCCGATCCCCGTGAGATGAGGTAAGCTTTTTGCCTCATGAAGAAACCGGCCGACTTGACCATCGCCGAAATGAATGCGGCGCTGTTTGGCACCTCCGACGCCCGCGCCATCACGACGGCCGCACTGATCGAGAAGCTGCTGGATTCCGGCGACGGCATCAGCGATCTGGTCTTCTCGCCCGGCCGCCCGCCGCAGGTTGAGCGCTTTGGCGAGCTGGTGCCGGTCCCGGTCGCGGAGCTGCCGACGCTTCGCAACGACGACACCGCCGGCATTGCCCGCGATCTGATTCGCGACCACGAGACCTATCTCCGGACGTTGATCGATACGGGGTCGACGGATCTGTCGTACGCCTTGCCGGATCGCTGCCGCTTCCGCGTCAACGTCTTTCGCCAGCGCGGCTCGTTCGCGATCGTCATGCGAATGATCGCGCAGAAAATCCCCTCGCTCCAGGATCTCGGATTGCCGCCGGCGATTGCCGATTGCTCGACGTTGAAGAACGGCATCGTGCTGGTGACGGGCCCGACCGGATCCGGCAAGTCATCGACGCTAGCGGCGATCATCGATCTGATCAACACCAACCGTGCCGATCACATCCTCACCATCGAGGACCCGATCGAGTTCCTGCACCAGCACAAGAAAGGCACGGTGCACCAGCGCGAGCTGCACACCGACACGCCGACGTTCGCGCTCGCGTTGCGCGCGGCGCTGCGCCAGGCGCCGAAGGTGATCCTCGTCGGTGAAATGCGCGATCGCGAGACGATCGAAATCGCGTTGACCGCCGCGGAAACCGGCCACCTCGTGTTCTCGACGCTCCATACCATTGACGCCTCGAAGACGGTCGAGCGCATCGTCGGCACCTTTGAAGTGTCGGATCAGCAGGCGGTGCGCGGCCGGCTGGCCGCGTCGTTCCGGTATTTCATCTCGCAGCGCCTGATCCCGAAGAAGGGCGGCGGCCGCCTCGCCATCATCGAGATGCTGAAGGCGACGATGCGCACGCGCGAGTACATCGAGATGGGCGAGAAGGAAGGCAAGTCGCTGCTCGATGCGATGCGCGACGGCGCTCTCGACGGCATGCAGTACTTCGACGGCGAGCTCGAGAAACTGGTCCGCGCCGGCACGATCGCGCAAAGCACGGCGTTGCTCTATGCGACCAACGCCGGCAACCTCAGGGTGGCGCTCGCGGACGTGCCCGACGAAGACTCGCTGATAACCAGGTAGTCAGGTCGTCAGGTCGTCAGGTCGTCACTCGGACCGGAGCGCTTCCATTACATCCACGCGAGATGCTCGCGTTGCCGGCATCAGCGATGCGATCACCGCCGCGGCGATCAGCACCGCGGCCGCACCGGCCAGCGGCACCGCGCCCGGCACTTCGATGTTGCCGAAGAATCCGCCGGCAAATCTCAGCAGCGCCAGGCCCGCGATCACCCCGGTCACGATGCCGGCGCCCGCGATCACGGCGCCCTCGCCGAGGATGCGCGTCAGCAGGTTCGACGGCGTCGATCCGATCGCGAGCCGCACGCCGAATTCGCGCATGCGCGCGCTCACCGAGAACGCGAGCACGCCGGCCACGCCGACGACGGCGATGGTCAGCGCGACCAGCGCGAAGCCGCCGAACACGATGGTGTTCAGGCGATTCGGCGCCAGCACTTCGGCGCGCACGTCTTCGAGTGTCGCGGCGCGCTCGACCGGCTGCTCGGCCGAGATGTCGCGAATGATCTTCGTGATCGGCGTTACCAGCGTGTAGGGATCGACCTTGGCGTGCACGAAGAGTCGCCCGCCGCCGAATTCCTGCTCCATCGGGTGATAGATCGTCATCTTCGGTCCGGGCACGATGTTCTCGTCGTCCAGGTCGGCGGCGATGCCGATGATGCGGCGGCCGCCGGTGGAGATGCCGATGAACTTCATCACCGGATCGGTCCACATCAACTTGCGGTTCACCGCATCCTGGCTGTTGAACATGCGGCGCGCCACGGTCTCGCTGATGATCACGACCTTCTCGGTATCGGAACGATCGTCGGCGTTGAAGTCGCGGCCGGCGATGATCGGCACGCCGAGCGACTTGAAGAAGCCGGGCGACACGGTGCGGAAGCTCGCCCGCGGATCGTCTTCACCATCCGCCTTCGCGTAGCCCTCGGCCGTGAACTGCGCATCGAAGAACGCGCCGGCTTCGCGCCATGGCACGATCGTGCCAATCGCCACCGTCTCGACGCCCGGCAGCTCGCCGATCTTTCGAATCGCTTCGCGATACAACGGCAGGGTCTGTTCCGGCGGGCGCTCGAAGTTGAGCGGCACGTGAACGGCGAGAACGTTGCTCAAGTTGACGCCGGTCTTGGTCTGCTGCAACGCGATCAACGTCGTCAGCAGCGCGCCGGCGCCGGCCAGGAGCACGAACGATCCGGCGATTTGCGTGACCGCGAAGAGCCGCAACCGGCGGTTCGTGCCGCTGGTGATGCGCACGCTCCCGCTCGACAGGCCGAGCCCCGCGGCCGCATCGGCGGACGGCAGCCTCGGGATGAACGCGAGTATGACCGACGACACCAGCGCCAGGCTGACCCCGACCCAGAGCAGCGTGCTGTCGACGGTGAGATCGAGGGCGCGCACGGAGAAGCGGGACGCATAGCGCGCGATGAAAGTCAGCATCGGCCGCGCGATCAGCACGCCCAGCGCAGCCCCGGCGCCGCACAGCAGCACGCTTTCGGCGAGCAGTGTGCGCCGCAGCGCACCTGCGCTCGCTCCGAGAGCGGCGCGGACCGCCAGCTCGCCTTCGCGGCGCACCGAGCGCGCGAGGATCAGGTTTGCGACGTTCGAGCACGCGATGACGAAAATCAATCCGGACGCGGCCAGCAGGACAAGAAGAATCGTACGCGCCGGCGACGTGATCTGATCGCGCAACGCGACGGCGTTGATCCGGAAGTCGTCCTTCACCGGATACGCTTCCTTGTGCGCCGTCAGCATGCCGGCGTGAATCGCCCGCAGCTCCGCGCGCGCCTGCTCGATGTCCGCGCCGGGCTTGAGGCGGCCGAAGAGCTCCGTCATCCGGTGCACGCGTCCGTCCTGCATCGTCGCCGACATGTGATGCGAGCTTGTGACCACGTTGGCGATCAGCTGCGTTTCCGCGGGATACGGCACTGACGGCTCGAGGACGCCGATGATCGTCGACGCGCGATCGCCCAGCTTGATCTGCTTGCCGAGCAGCGTTTCATCGCCGTGCAGCGACTCGGTCCAGAAGCGATGCGTCAGCACCGTCACGCTCGCCGCCTGCGCGCCATCGTCGGTGGCATCGATCAGGCGGCCGCGGATCGGCTGGAGGCCCATCACCGGGAAGAACGATCCGCTGACGACGCCGGCGCGAACGACGCGAGGTTCGCCGAGACCGACCAGCGTGAAGTCGATCGTCGAGAAGTCGCCGAGCTGCGTGATCGTCTTCAGGCCCGATTTCAGGTCGTTGATTTCGGGCACCGAGAAGTTCGCGTTGTCGGTGCCGCGTCCGGGCGCGCTCTGCCGGATGTAAACCAGGTGTTCCTCGTCGTCGTTGACGAGCGGCTTGAGCAGCACGCCCCGGACGACGCTGAAGATGGCGGCATTGGCGCCAATGCCAAGGGCGAGAGTGAGGATGACGGTGATCGCCAGGCCGCGGGCCCGGATCAGGGAACGAAACGCGTAGCGGAAGTCGGTCAGCAGTCCCATAACCAATCCATTCAACGTTGAAGGGCCAATTCTTTTGCCGGGGCCGGTTCCGATGCAAGGGCGAAGAATTCGATCAGTGCAGGCGCCAGGACGTCCTGCTTGACCATGTGCGTCTGGCCGGCCAGCGTCTGGTGGACGGCGTTCGGAAAGGCGTGGGCCCACGCCTTCATCGCGTTCTGCATCCAGGCCGGGCTCTTGCCGCCACCCATCACGAGGACGGGCACCGTGACCATCGACCACTTACCCTCGGGGAATGGCCGGCCCTGGTGATGCGGCGCGATGATTTCGAGATCGTTCGAGAGCGTGTGCGCGATCTTCGTGAGCTTCTTCCAGAGTGGCAGCAGCGACATCGCAAACACCGCGATCGAAGGCGTGCCGACGTAACGCATGAACTTCTTGACGGCGGCGCCGCGATTGCCGGAAGCGACGAACGCCTTCGTTTCGGCGATGAAGTTCGGCGGCAGCGGCTCGTGCGTGTTGTCGACGACGTAGGGCGCCTCGAACAATGCCAGCCTGCGAATGCCGCGCAGCTGCCGCACGGCTTCACCGGCAAGCGCGGCGCCGGACGAGATGCCGAAAACCATTGCCGATCCACCGGCATGCTGCAGCACGGCATCGAGATCATCGATCTCTCGCTGCACGTCGTAGGCGAAGCCATCACCGCTATCGCCGCGGCCGCGCCGATCGTAGTGATACACGGTGAACCGCGACGCGAGCTCCTTCGCGAGCGGCGGCATCGGTCCGAATCCGCGCGAGCACATCGCGCCGTCGACGAGGATCAGGGCCGGCCCGCTGCCGAGCTTGTCCACCGCGATTGGGGTGCTGTCTTTCGAAATGACCTTTTCCACGGTTGCTCTCCTGCTTACACGTCGAACGGCGTCGGCGGAAATCGACAAGCCCGTAAATCGTTGTCCCGACAGGCTTTATGAGGTCGTTTCTCGGAACAGTTCTTCGTGGGCGCGCGCCCGCCCGCGCTCGATCTGCTCAGCGGTGGCGCCGAGTCGCAGGAGCAGATCTTCGACGAAGGCGAGCGCGACTTCGCCTTCACCGGTGAAGACCGTGTCGGCGCCGGCGCGCTTGATGTCCGGCTTGTCACGCAGATACATCGCGCGCGCCAGCACGCGTATGCCGGGATTCACCTCACGCGCGGCACGGATCACTTCGGTGCTATTGGACATGCCCGCAGATGTCAGGATCAAGCTCCGGGCCGACGTGATACCCGCTTCGATCAACGTTTCAGGACGCGTCGCGTCGCCATAGACCGCATCGATCCCTTCCTGCCTGATGGCGCGGACGGTGTCGATGTTGAGCTCGATGACCGTAGGTTCGATGCTGCTCTCCTTGAGCAGGCGAGCCACGGTCTTGCCGGTCGGACCGTAGCCGACCAACACGGCGCGATGCGTACGGTTCGATGCGCGCACCTCGGGCGGCGGCGCGTCGGCGTCGATCAGGCGCGGCCGATCGAAATACTCGCGCAAGCCAGGTTGTCGCCCGATCCATCCCACGACCGGATCGATCATGCGGAAGATCGCCGGGTTGACCACGATCGAGACCATCGAGGCGGCGACGAGGGTGTTGGTGGCCTCGTGCGTCAACAGGCCGAGCTCGCGGCCCATCGTCGCCAGGATGAACGAGAACTCGCCGATCTGCGCGAGGGCGACGGCCACTATCACGCACACGCGAAACGGCTCGCGGCGCAGCCACATGATCGCGAAGGCGACGATCGGGTTCGCGACGAGCACGATGCCGAGCGATCCGGCGAGCAGCCACGGCGAATCGAACAGCGACGCGGGATTGAGGAGCAGTCCCACCGAAACGAAGAACAGCACCGCGAACGCATCGCGCATCGGCAGCGCGTCGGAAGCGGCGCGCAGGCTGTAGTCGGATCGCCCGACCACCATGCCGGCGAGAAACGCCCCGAGCGCCATCGACACGCCAAAGATTTGCGCCGAGCCGACGGCGATCCCCAGAGCCGTGACCAGGACGGTGAGCGTGAACAACTCGCGCGATCGTGTCTTGGCGACGCGATCGAGCACCCACGGGATCACGCGCGCGCCGACGATCGCGGTGAAGGCGACGAGCGCCGACACTTTCACCGCGGTCAACGCGATCGCCATCCACAAGGGCTGATCGGATTGATCCTTGCCGAAGAGCGTCGGCAACAGTACGAGCGCGAGGACCGTCAGCACGTCCTGGACGACGAGCCAGCCGACCGCGACGTGGCCGGCATGCGTATGCAGGACGTCGTGATCGGAGAGCACGCGGATGACGACGACGGTGCTGGCGACCGCGAACGCGATGCCGAAGATGATCGAGCCTTCATTGGCCCAGCCAAGCGACGAGGCGAGCCACGCGCCGAGCAGGGTCGCGACCACGCTTTGACCGATGGCCCCCGGTACAGCCACCGCACGCACTGCCAGCAGCTCCTCGATGTGGAATTGCAGGCCGACGCCGAACATCAGCAGGATCACGCCGATCTCGGCGAGTTGCTCGGCCATCGCCGAATCGACTTCCACGCCGGGTGTGTTCGGGCCGACCAGCGTTCCCGCCAGCAGGTAGCCCACGATCGGCGACAGCCCGAGGCGTTGCGTGATGTAACCGAGAAGGAGGGCGCCGGCCAGCCCAACCGTGAGCGTCAAGATCAGGTCGTATTCGTGCATTGTTCGCTGGCTAGTCTGACAGATCCGCCTCTGGTCTCCAGAGTCGAACGGGGCTACAGTGTGGGCGCTATGAAACAGCTGGCCACGCTCGCCGTCGTCTCCCTCCTGATCAGCCTCGCAGGGTCCGTTGGCGCGCAGTCGGGTCGCGCCCTGACCATCGAGGACTACTACAAGATCAAGTCCGTGGGCGATTCGCAGATTTCGCCGAACGGCAAGTGGGTCGCGTTCACGCTGTCGACGCGCATCGAAGAGGACAACACGACCGCCATCGAGACGTTCGTGGTGCCCGCCGATGGATCGGCGGCGCCTCGCCGCATCACGCACGAGGGCAGGAGCGTCGCCACGCCGCGGTGGACCGACGACGGCATGCTGCAGTATTCGCTCAACGCGAAAGTGAATAGCGCGATTTTCCTCGGCGGCGACACGCCCCAGCCGCGCCCCCGCACCGATGCGGCGCTGTTCAAAGTCAATGTCGATGATCCGAATGCCACGCCCGCGACGACGACGGCGGCGGCAGCCGGTGTGCTCAGCGCCGACGGCAAGTGGCGCGCGCAGGCCCGCGATCTGCCGCGGGCGCCGGTCGCTGAAGTGACCGGCACCGATTTCGAGAAGCGGCATGCCACGCGCTTCAAGGGCCGCACCTTCGACTGGATGCGTTTTCAGTCGGACGGCCAGGATTATCCGACACCGGACCCGCGCACGCGTCCCGCGGCGGAAGTCGCGATCGCCGCCGTCGAAGGCGGGCAGCCGAAGACGATCACGAGCCTGGGCATGCGCACTGCGAATCTCGCGTGGCATCCGAATGGCAGCGCGATCGCGTTCACGGCCGATGACACCTGGCAGAACGAGCAGGCCTACGAGCAGCCCGATATCTACACGGTGACGACGGGCGGCGACGTGAAGCGGCTCACCAACGACGGCTACGTCTGGAGCTCGCTGTCGTATTCACCCGACGGCCAGTTCCTGCTGTCGGAACGCACGTTCGGCACCGGCATGATCATCGAGAAGAAGCTGTCGCACGGCGGCTCCGACGATCTCATCGCGTGGCCGGCCGCCGGTGGCACGCCGATCAATCTCACGGCGTCGTGGGACCTCGAGCCCAACGCGCCGCGCTGGTCGGCGGATTCAAAGTACGTCTACTTCGTCGCCGAAAAAGGCGGCACGACGCACTTGTTCCGCGTCGCAGCTCGTGCCGGCGCGCCAGTCGAACAGGTCACCAAAGGCGAGCGTCGCCTCAACAACGTCACCTTCGACAAGGCGATGACGCGCATCGCCTATAGCGTCGGCACTTACGACAGTCCTTCCGATCTGTGGACGGCGAACATCGACGGCACCGGCGAGAAGCGCCTGACGGATCTCTTTGCCGATATCCGCGCCGAGATTGGCATCACCAAGACCGAACGCATCACCTGGAAGAGCAACGACGGCACCGAGATCGAAGGCTGGCTCACGTATCCGTACGGATATAACGCGGCGAAGCCCCGCCGAAGCGGCGCTGCCGCGGAGGCGGATGGCCCGTATCCGCTCGTCGTGTTCAACCACGGCGGCCCGCACTCGGCCGTCGGCTACGGCTTCAACTTCAAGCAGCAGTACTTCGCGGCCAACGGCTATTTCGTGCTCGACACCAACTTCCGCAGCTCGACGGGCTACGGCGATTCGTTCAAGTGGGCGACGTGGGGCGGGTGGGGCACGAAGGACGGGCAGGACGTGGTCTCGGGCATCGATTACGTGATCGCGCGCAACCCGATCGATCGCGCGCGCGTGGCGACGATGGGGCATTCGTACGGCGGGTTCATGACCAACTGGCTGATCACGCAGTATCCCGATCGCTTTGCCGCGGCGGCATCAGGCGCGGGCATTTCGAACTGGTTCAGCGACTACGGCACCGCCGACATCTATCGCACCAAGGAGATGGAGTTCTTCGGCGCGCCGTGGCAGGAAGAAGGCATCAAGCGGATGATCCTGCAGTCGCCGCTGATGCAGGCCGGCCATGTCCGCACGCCGACGCTCTTCATCAACGGTGAGATGGATCAGCGCGTGCCGTACGAAGAAGGCGAGCAGATGTTCTTCGCGCTGCGCCGCCAGGGCGTGCCGGCGAAGATGATTCAGTACGCGGGGCAGCCGCACGGCATCAGCGGGCACTGGAACAACGTGCACCGGATGCTCAACGAGCTGAAGTGGATCGACACCTACGTTAAGAAGACTCGAACGTCGTTTTGATGCGTTCGATCTGATTGAGGTGCATCAGGTCGTGGCCGGCGTAGAGGCGCACCAGGTATCCGGCGCTCTCTTCGCCGCGCTCGGCGTGCACGCCGACACGCTTCAGATCTTCCGGCGTGGCGCGCTCGATCAGGCGCAGGTTGTCGCGCCGCAGGATCGCGAACGTCTCGAGCGATTCATTGGGATCGGCATGCGCGTAATCGAGCCGCTCGGCCCATAGATCCTGATCGAAGCCGGTGATGGCCGGCCGATCCTGCGCGAGGATCAGCCGCATTCGCCATCCCCAGACCACGTCGGTGTCGGCCAGGTGTCGCAGCACGTGCGCGACCGACCACTTGCCGGGCGCTTCCGGTGTCAGCACCTTTTCCGGCGTCATCGTCGCCACGGCGCGCGCGGCGGCGCCCGGCGTCTCGCGAAGCACATCTACTGGATGGCGGT
>Ga0310906_10000247_pt1 | contig 13091 bp, 10 predicted proteins | sample C48D3metaG_FD_203749 | JGI IMG/M metagenome (GOLD analysis project Ga0310906, IMG submission 203749) | Lab incubated soil microbial communities from West Virginia University Organic Research Farm, Morgantown, WV, United States - C48D3 | ecosystem: Environmental > Terrestrial > Soil >...
CCTCGGCCTCGACCGTGCCGTCGGCGCGGTTGCGCACCCAGCCGGCGACCCCGAGTCGCTCGGCCTGCATCCGCGCGGAGTAGCGGAAGCCCACGCCCTGGACGCCACCGTGCACGATCACCCGCCTGCGGATCACCCCTCCAGCGTACGATGACGAGTGCCGGCGTCGGGCCACGGCGGACCGCGCCCGGCTGGGAGCGAGATGACCTCGTCGAGCGCACTCGAGGCGGGCCGCGCGGCCGCGGCCGAGCGGCGCTGGGCCGAGGCGTACGAGCGCCTCTCGGTCGCGGACGCCGTCGACGGCCTCGGCGCGACCGACCTCGAGCTGCTCGCGAACGTCGCGCTCCTGCGCGGCGAGCCGCAGGGCTCGGTCGACCTGCTGTCGCGCGCCTACGACGGGCACCTCGGCGTCGGCGACACCGCAGGGGCCGCGCGCGCGGCGGGCTGGCTGGCGCTGTGGTTCATCGAGCTCGGCGACTTCTCGCGCAGCGTCGTCTGGGCCTCGCGCGGGATGCACCTCGTGCACGCCATGGCCGACCCGGGCTCGGTCGCCGGCTTCGTCCGACTGGCGCCGGCGGTCGGTCAGCTCGGCAGCGGTGATCCCGCCGAGGCGCGGCGGCAGTGCGAGGAGGTCCTCGCGATCGCCGAACTCCACGACGACCGGGAGCTCGCCGCGAACGCGCTGCTGTGCCGCGGCAAGTCGCTCATCGAGCTCGGCGAGATCGACGAGGGATTCCGCAGCTTCGATCGCGCGATGGCGGCGGTCACGGCCGGCGACGTCGCGCCCGTGCCCGTCGGGGTGATCGTGTGCGCCGTGATCTCCGACGCGCTCATGGCGTCCGACCTCGAGCGCGCCGCCGCCTGGACGGCGGTGCTCGACGAGTGGTGCCGCGGGCAGCCCGAGCTCGTCACCTTCAGCGGGCAGCGCCACGCACTTCAGGCAGCGCTCCTGATCGCGCGTGGCGCGTGGGACGAGGCGGCGACGGCGGCGGAGCTGGCGCTCGCCCGGTTCCGCGCGGGCGACTACCGGGCGATCTACGGCGCGCCGTACCAACTCGCCGAGCTCGCGCGCCTGCGCGGCGCGTTCCACTCCGCCGAGGCCTCCTACCGACGGGCGGGCGAGTCGGGGTGGGAGCCGCAGCCGGGCCTTGCCCTCCTCCACCTCGCCGCCGGGCGCACGCGGCAGGCGCAGGACGCGATCCGGCGCAGCGCCGCAGGGGCCGATCGGTTCACCCGGCGGTACCTGCTGCCCGCCGTCGTCGAGATCGAGCTCGCCGCCGGCGAGGTCGAGGCGGCCCGCCGCGCCGTCGCCGAGCTCCGCGAGTCGGGTGAGCAGATGACCACGCCGACGCTGCAGGCGGTGATCGCGTCGGCCGAGGCCCGCATGCTGGTGGCCGTGGGCGACGCGGCGGCGGCGTTCGAAGCGGCGCGGGTCGCCGTGGACGCGTGGCGTGCCACCGGTGCGTCGTACGAGCTGGCGCGCAGCCGGGTGGTGGCGGGTCGCGCGCTGGCCGAGCTCGGCGATCGGGCCGGCGCCGAGGCGGAGTTCCGCGGCGCCCGCGAGGTGTTCCGCGCGCTCGACGCCGACCCGGCGCTCGCCGAGCTCGCCGGGCTCACGGGGGATCGGCCGACCGGTGGGCTCACCGCTCGGGAGCTCGAGGTGCTCCGCCTGGTCTCGACGGGCCTCACCAACCGCGCGATCGGCGAACGCCTCTCGCTGAGCGAGAAGACCGTCGCCCGCCACCTCAGCAACATCTTCGGCAAGCTCGGGCTGTCGTCACGAGCCGGCGCGACCGCGTACGCCTACGAGAATGGGCTCGTCTGACACGCTGCGAGCGTCGCGGCCGGCGGTCGCCGTGCACAGGATGACCCATGCCCGCCGGCCGGCGGAGTTGGGCGCTTCGGCCGACGCGGCATCCGGATGCCCCGGCCTACCGTTGCGGCCATGGACATCCCGTTGATCGCCGGCACGGTCTCGACCGTGGCCTTCGCGGTCAGCAACCTGCCGATGCTGCGCAAGGCGCTGCGCACGCGGGATGTCTCGTCGTACAGCCTGACGAGCATGGCGATCATCAACGCGGCGAACGCCGTGTACTCGCTCTACGTGTTCAGCCTGCCGCTCGGCCCGATCTGGGCGCTGCACACGTTCTACCTCGTCTCGTGCGGCATCATGCTGCTGCTCTGCCTCACCTCGTCGCGTCGCACCTCGGGCGTACCATGTGACGTCATGGGGGAGATGAGCGACTACATCGCCGGGCTCGAAGAGCCCGAGCGCGACCTGATCGAGCGCATCCGGGCGAGGGCCGTGTCGCTCGTGCCCGAGGCGGTCGAGGGCGTGAGCTACGGCATGCCGGCACTGCGGTACCGCGATTCGCCGCTGCTCAGCCTGATGTCGACGAAAGACCACATCGGGCTCTACCCGTTCAGCCCAGAGGTCGTCTCGTCGGTGCAGGGGGAGCTCGACGGCTGGTCGTGGTCGAAGGGCACGATCCGGTTCACGCCCGAGCATCCGCTGCCCGAGTCGCTCGTCGACCGCATCATCCTGCTGCGCCGCGACCAGATCGACGCCGCGAAGAAGCGCTGACCGCGTCTACGCCGCGGCCTCGTCGCCCAGGTCGTCGAGGAACCGCTCGACCGCGCGGATGAACTCGGCCTCGCCGCAGCAGTCGTGGCCGAGGCCGGCGAGCTCCACGAGTCGCGCATGCGGGATCGCCTGCGCGATCGCGAGCGCCGCGGTGAACGGGCTGCGCCGGTCGGCGCCGCCGTGCACGACCAGGGTGGGAACGTCGATGCGGGGGAGGCTCGAGCGAAGGTCGAGCTGCCCGAGCGCCTCGAGCATCGCCGCGGTCGTCTGCGGCCGCCACTCCAGCAGGGCCGCCCGGGCCGAGGCGAGGCGCTCGGGTGCGGCGCCGGTCGGGAAGGCGTCACGCAGGAACTCCTCCGCCCACTCGGCGGGCGGCACGTCGACGGTGGCCTCGAAGTCGCGGATGCGTCGCTCCACCTCGGTGGGCGGCAGCGACCCCGCCCAGCCCGCGTACGGCCCGGCGAGCACGAGGCCCCTGGCCAGGCCGGGGTGGTCGCGCACCGCGAGCAGGGCGAGCACGGATCCGAGCGAGAGCCCGCAGATCACGGGTCGGTCCAGCCCGAGCGCCTCGACGAAGCCGGCGATGGCGTCGGCCCAGTCCTCGTCGGTCCAGCCCACGGGGACGTCCGACGAGCCGCCGCAGCCGGGCGCATCCCATGCGACGACGTCGGCGCGATCGGCGAGGCGCTCGGACTCGGCGGTCCAGTCGCGGGAGTCGCCGAAGGCGCCGTGCAGGAACAGGAGCGGGATGCCGCGTCCGCTCCGACGATAGGCGAGGTCGAGGCCGTCGACCCGCACGGTCCCCATGCCGTCACGGTAGTCCTGTGCCGAAGACCGCGGCGACGAACGGCGGACGAGCGGTCGCGACGTTCCCCAGGCCGCGACCGCTCGTCCCCGTCCCGCGTCAGTTCACGGTCGAGGGCTCCTCCGTGAACTCGCCGCGGCGGGCCCGCAGGCGCGCCGCCACCTCGATGGCGTCGCCGGCCGGGGCATCCGACTTGCGGTCGGGTCGCGCCAGGAAGAGGTACACGAGGCCCGTCCCGAGCACGACGCCGAGGCCGAGGAGGACCACCCAGTCGGTGAAGAAGTCACCCGATGCGCCGGGAGCCGCGAGCAGGTACATCGCGAAGATCCCGTACGCGAGCGCGAGGACGTTGACCACGATGCCCCAGCGGCCGAGGGAGAACGGACCGGCCGGCTTCCAGCCGCGGAGCCGCTGGCGCAGGGAGCCGAGCACGACCATCTGGAACGCCACGTAGATGCCGAGGACGGCGAACGCGGTGACGGGGTAGAGCAGGTCGGCGTTGAGCCAGACGAGGATCGCGATCAGCGCGGGCACCGTGCAGGCCACGATGAGCGCGTTCGTCGGGACCTTGCTGCGCTCCGACACCTTCGACAGCCAGCGGTGACCGGGGAGCATCCCGTCGCGTGCGAAGGAGAACAGGAGGCGGCTCGCTGCGGCCTGCAGGCTGAGCACGCAGGACAGGAACGCCGTGATGGCGACGACGAGGAACAGCTTCGCCCCGACCGGGCCGAGCGTCGACTCGAGGATCGCGGGGATCGGGTCGGCGTCCTCGCCGGAGACGATGGCCTGCAGGTCGGGCGCGGCGAGCACGTAGCCGCCGAAGGAGAACAGGGCGGAGACGCCGCCGACGAGGATGGTCAGGATCATCGCCTTCGGGATGCGTCGTGCCGGGTTCTCGACCTCCTCGGCGACGTCGCCGCACGCCTCGAAGCCGTAGAAGAGGAACAGGCCGGCGAGCGCGGCACCGATGAACGCCGGCAGGTAGCTGCCGTCCCCCTGCACGCCCATCGTGTCGAAGAAGATGCTGAACTCCTGCTTGCGCTGGAAGATCAGCAGGTACAGGCCCAGTCCGATGACGCCGATGAGCTCGGCCGCGAGGCCGATGCGGGCGACGCGGGCCAGCCACTTCGTGCCGGTGAAGTTGATCGCGAGCGCGATGAGCAGCAGGGCGAGGGTGAGCACGAGCCCCGTGGTCGGAGTCGCCTCGACGCCGAACAGGCTCGCGGCGAAGCCCGACCCGTACTCGGCGACGGCGGTGATCGTCACGATCATGGCCCAGATGTAGACCCACGCGGCCATCCACGCGTAGCGGCGACCCCACAGGCGGCGAGCCCATGGATAGATGCCGCCGTGGATCGGGTACTGGGACACGACCTCGCCGAACACGAGCGAGACGAGCAGCTGCCCGGCGCCGACGATGACGATCCACCAGATCGAGGGCGGGCCGCCGACGGTGAGTGCCAGCGCGAAGAGCGAGTAGACGCCGACGAGCGGCGACAGGTAGGTGAAGCCGAGGGCGAAGTTCGCCCAGAGGCTCATGGAACGGTTGAACTCGTCCTCGTAGCCGAGGACCTGGAGGTGCTCGCCGTCGCCGAGGTCGGCGGGCTTCGCGGGTTCTGACATCGTGACCTTTCGTGATCGTCATTGATCGCGTCCGCCCACCCCGGACGCCAGTCGATTGCGACAGCTTGCCATACCTTTGGCGCTAAAGCTATAGCACCAAATGATTTTCCGATCCCGCCGTTGCCGGGCTCCGGCACGCGGGTCTAGCCTGAGGCTGGGCGCCGGTCGGATCCGCCGTCTCCCGACTCGCGCACGGTCGACGCCGACAGCCCCACTTGGAGGCGTCATGGACGCGCCGACCGCCCTCGACCGAGGCCGCACCGCCTATTCTGAACATCGCTGGACCGACGCCATCAACGGCTTGGATGCGGCCGATCGTGCGACGGCGGCCACTGCACTCGACCTCGAGCAGCTCGCCACCGCGGCCCTGCTGGTGGGGCGGTTCGAGGAGAGCGTCGCGTGGCGAACCCGGGCACACGAGGCGTTCATCGCCGAGCGGGACCTGGACGGCGCGATCCGGAGTGCGGTGTGGCTCGGCATGGAGTTCATGTACGTCGGGAACCTGGCGCAGGCCGGCGGCTGGTTCGCGAGGGCGCAGCGACTCCTCGATGAGCACCCCGACGGCCGCCCCGACCACGGGTTCCTCTTCATCCCGGAGGCCCTGGCCTCCCTGTACCGCGGCGACGCCGAGGACGCCGCGGCATTGTTCGCGCGCACGTCCGAGCTCGCGCGCGTCGCGCAGGATGCCGACCTCCTCGCCCTCGGGCAGATGGGCCTCGGCGAGTCGGAGATCATGCTCGGCCGTGCGGCGGAGGGTCTCGCGCGGCTCGATGAGGTGATGGTCGCCGTCACGGCCGGCGAGCTCTCGCCCATTCCCTCCGGCATCGTGTACTGCGAGGTCCTGCAGTGCTGCCGCCGGACCTTCGACGTGCGGCGTGCGCATGAGTGGACGAGGGCGCTCGATCGCTGGTGCGCCGAACAGCCCGACATGGTCGCGTTCAGCGGCCAGTGTCACGCGCACCGTGCGGAGCTCTTCCTCCTGCACGGTGCTTGGGCGGACGCGCTCGCAGCGGCGGAGGAGGCGCGGCAGCGGTCGGAGCTCGGGGATCCCAACGGCATGTTCGGAGCGTGCTACCAGATCGGGGAGGTGCATCGGCTGCGCGGTGAGCCGGATGCCGCGGCGTCGTCTTTCGAGCAGGCCGCACGCACGGGCTTCGAACCCCAGCCCGGCCTCGCCCTGCTGAGGCTGGCACAGGCGGAGGTCGACGTGGCGCGCGCCATGGTCCTCGCCGCGGCGGAACGACTGGACCCGGCGGAGCGCCGCTGGCTGCTGCCCGCGACGGTCGAGATCCAGCTCGCCGCCGGCGACGTCGCCGCCGCGCGTGCGGTGGCCGACGAGCTGCGGGAGCTCAGCCGTTCGAGCCCGATGCCGATGCTGCTGGCGGTCGTCGAGCAGGCCGATGCGGCGGTGCGCCTCGCCGAGGGCGACGCGCGTGGCGCGCTGACGGCGTCGCGTCGGGCATGGGCCCGCTGGCGTGACCTGGATGTGCCCTACGAGGCGGCGCGGTGCCGGCTGACCGCGGCCAGGGCCTGCCGAGCCCTCGACGACGAGGCGTCCGCCGCGATGGAGCTCGACGCGGCGCGCGTGGTGTTCTCGGATCTCGGCGCCGGTCAGGCGCTCGCTGCGGCGGAGGCCGAGTGGTCGACCGTGTCGACGCCGCAGCCGGGCGGGCTGTCCGACCGCGAAGCCGAGGTGTTGCGGCTCGTTGCGGCGGGCGAGACCAATCGCGAGATCGCGAGCGATCTCTTCCTCAGCGAGAAGACCGTCGAGCGGCACCTCAGCAACATCTTCGGCAAGCTCGGCGTGTCGTCGCGGTCGGCCGCGACGGCCTGGGCGTTCCGGCAGGGAGTGGCCGACTGATCGGCAGGCGACGGATGCCCCGCAGCAGGCGCTCGTGGCGAATGGGGGATTCTCCCGACGCGGCGGCCCCTGCGGCATCCGTACCGTGCCGCCCATGAACGAGACAACCGACCACATGGACGAGACCGATCGGGAGCTCGACGCCGTCGTCATCGGCGGCGGGCAGGCCGGGCTCGCGATCGGCTACCACCTGCGACGGCAGGATCGCGATTTCGTGATCCTCGACGACCGGCGGCGCGTCGGCGACGCGTGGCGCACGCGCTGGGATTCCCTGCGCCTGTTCACCCCGGCGCGATACGACGGGCTGCCCGGCATGAGGTTCCCCGGCGACGGGCTGGCGTTCCCCACCAAGGACGAGCTCGCCGATTACCTGGAGGCGTATGCGACCCGGAATGCGCTCCCGATCCGGCTCGGCGTGCACGTCGACGGCGTTCGTCGCGATGGCGACGTGTTCACGATCAGCGCCGGCGATCGCCGGTGGAGGGCGCAGCGCGTGATCATCTCGACCGGTGCGTTCCACGAGCCGAGGGTGCCGGACTTCGCACGCGGACTCCGGGCATCCATCGTCCAGCTGCACTCCGCCGAGTACCGCAACCCCGGGCAGCTGCAGCCCGGACCCGTGCTCGTCGTCGGGCTCGGCAACTCGGGCGCCGAGATCGCCCGGGAGCTCAGTCGCACGCATGCCACGAGCGTCTCGGGGACGCCGGGCGGCGAGCTGCCCGTGCGGCACGGGCGAACGGCGGCGCGGTTCGTCTTCCCGCTCGTGCGGTTCGCGGGCCTGCACGTCCTCTCGCTCGGCACGCCCGTCGGGCGGCGGGTGCTGCCGAAGCTCACCTCGCATGCCGCACCGCTGATCCGCACCCGGAGGAAGGAGCTCGCCGCGGCCGGAGTGGAGGCGGTCGGACGGGTGACGGGTGTCAGCGATGGGCTCCCCGTCACCGCGGACGGACGCGTGCACGCCGTGGCGAACGTGATCTGGTGCACCGGATTCCGCAGCGACTTCGGATGGCTGCAGGTCCCCGCGTTCGACGAGACGGGCCGGTTCCGGCAGTGGCGAGGGGTCGTGGAGTCGGTACCCGGGCTCTACGCGCTCGGCCTGGACGCCATGTACTCGATCAATTCCGAGAGCCTGCCCGGCATCGTCCGGGACGCGGCGTACCTCGCACGGCAGCTGCGCGCTCCTCGCCGGGTGCGGTCGACGGTCGACGGCGAACCGGCGACGGCGAACGCCGCCTGACGCGATGAGCCCCCGGCCACGCGGACCGGGGGCTCGAGTGCGCGGATCTCGATACGCGTCCGCCTCCGGCGGGCGCTCCTCGATCAGCGGATGGTGGCGTCAGCCGACGCGGATCATCTTCTTGTTGACGAACTCGTCGGCGCCGAAGCGGCCGAGCTCGCGGCCCGAGCCCGAGCGCTTGACGCCACCGAAGGGCAGCTCGGCGCCGTCGGCGAGCACGAGGTTGACGAACACCATGCCGGCCTCGATCGCGTCTGCGACGCGGTCGGCCTGCGCGGCGTCGGTCGTGTAGACGTACGAGCCGAGGCCGAACGGGATGTCGTTGGCGATGCGGACGGCGTCGCCCTCGTCGGCCGCGCGGTACACCTGCGCGACCGGGCCGAAGAACTCCTCCTTGGACGCGGGGTTGTCGGACGAGACATCCGTCAGCACCGTCGTCTGGAAGAACGCGCCGTCGCGCGAGCCGCCGTGCACGAGCGTCGCGCCGTGCTCGACCGCGCGCTTGACCTGCTCGTGGAGGCCCTCGGCCGCCTTCAGCGACGACAGCGGGCCGAGCGCCGAGTCCGACGAGGTCGGGTCGGTCGCCTCGACCTCGGCGATCTTCGCGGTGAACTTCTCGAGGAACGGCTCGTAGAGGTCGTCGATCACGATGAAGCGCTTGGCCGCGTTGCACGACTGGCCGCTGTTGTCGAGGCGCGCGTCGACCGCGTTCTGCACGGCCGAGTCGAGGTCGTCGGTCGACAGCAGGATGAACGGGTCGGAGCCGCCGAGCTCGAGCACGACCTTCTTGAGGTGACGGCCGGCGATCTCGGCGACCGCGGCGCCGGCGCGCTCGGAGCCCGTGAGGGAGACGCCCTGCACGCGTGGGTCGGCGATGACGGTCTCGATCTGGTCGTGCGACGCGTAGATGTTGACGTACGCGCCCTCGGGGAAGCCTGCGTCGGCGAAGATCTGCGCGATGGCCGCGGCCGACTCGGGGCACTGCTCGGCGTGCTTGAGCAGGATCGTGTTGCCGATGATGAGGTTGGGTCCGGCGAAGCGGGCCACCTGGTAGTACGGGAAGTTCCACGGCATGACGCCGAGCAGGACGCCCAGCGAGGAGCGGCGGATGACCGCCGAGCCGTCGCCCGCGAGCAGCGACACCGGCTCGTCCTTCAGGAACTCGGCCGCGTTGTCGGCGTAGTAGCCGTAGATGTCGCCGGCGAAGTCGGCCTCGGCGAGGGCCTGCTCGATGGGCTTGCCCATCTCGCGCACGATGATCTCCGCCAGCTCCTGGCGGCGCTCGACGTGCAGCTCGCCCACGCGGCGGACGAGCGCGGCGCGCTCCTCGACCGTGGTCGACTTCGACCAGGTGCGGTGCGCCTCGGCGGCGGCGGCGATGGCGGCCTCGAGCTCGGCGTCGGTGATGGTCGGGTACGTCTTGACCGTCTCGCCGGTGGCGGGGTTGGTCACGGCATAGCTCATGGGAGTTCTCTCCTTCTCAGGTGCACACGCGCCATTGATCCCTGGGCCTGTCGAAGGGCCGTCTGCCGCGGTGCAGTCGCTCGTCCGTCAAAGATATACCACTGAATGATTGATCAGGAACCGGATCCCGCGGGCTGTACGCGCACGGCGAACGGCGTGCCGGCGCACGGTACGGTCCGGCTTCCGGGGCCCGCCAGCTGGCCGACCTGCAGCGCCGGCTCGGTGGAGAGCACGACGCGGCCGTGCTCGTTCACGAGCGCCAGCGGCTCCTCGACGTCGAGGAACGCGGCGAGCAGCGCGCGCTCGAGCGTGCGCACGGCGACGTCCGCGCCGACGACGCCGACCATGCGCTCGCCGTCGGCGTCGTGCACGGGCATCGTGAGCGTGAGGATGTAGTCGCACGTGCAGAGGTGGTCGACGTAGGGGCCGGTGACGTGCGCGTGCCGCGTGGTCGCGGGGATGCGGTACCACTCGAGGGCGCGGAAGTCGCGGAGGTACTCGGTGTAGCCGCGCGTCGACAGGTCGAGCCGGGTCGGTCCGTCGGTGGAGCCGAGCACCGGGTTGTCGTCGAGGGGCCCGAGCCACCACGCGAAGTGCACGCCCTTGCCGCGCACGACCTCGCCGTCGGCGATGAACCCGGCGCCCACGAGCATCGGGTCGTCCTCCTCGAGCCGCGGGAGCACGAGGTCGGCGACCGTCGTGTCGAGCGTGACCGGGCGGACCTCGCCGCTCGACGCGCCTGCGCCGGTGCCGCCCGCAGCAGCGCCCACTCCGCCCGCGCTGGCCGCGAGCAGTTGCTCGATCGGCGTGCGCCACGCGGCGAGCTGGTCGAACACCCCGCGGAACACCTCGCTGACGGCGTCGGCGACCTCAGTCGGCGTGCGGCTCATCGAGCGCACCCCCTCGTTCGACGCGCGCCTTCGCGGCGAGCAGTCGCCGGGCGAGCATCACGACGAGCTCGCCCGCGGCCTCGCGGGCCCTGGACGCCCGGTGCCGTGCGACGGCGCGCACGATGCGCTGGTCCAGGTCGGCGGCCTCGGCCCGCGCGACCTCGTCGGCGAACCCGAGCAGGAGCAACGGGCCGAACTCGGCCTGCAGCCGGATCTGCTCGCGGACGAGCCGCGCCGACTGGCTGAGCACCGCCAGCTCGAGCAGGAACCCGCCCTGGTTGGTGCGCGCCGCCGCGGCGGTCGAGAAGTCGGCGTTGCGGAGCCAGCCCGCCAGGTTCGCGGCGTCCTCGTCGGACGCGCGCTCCGCGGCACGCTCGGCGGCGCCCGCGAGGATCGCGCCGAAGTACACGGCCATGTCGCTGAGCTCGACCTGCGCGAGCCCCCGCAGCCGCGCCGTGATGATCGCGCGGTGCTCGGCGTCGTCGTGCACCACGAAGCTGCCGCCCTCGCGGCCACGACGGGTCTCGACGAGGCCGGCGTCGCGCAGGATGCCGAGGCCCTCCCGCACGGTGATGAGCGCGACGCCGAAGCGGCGGGCGAGCTCGGGCTCGCTGGGGAGGCGCTCGCCGGGGTCGAGCACCCCGAGCACGATGCCGTCGGTGAGGCGCTGGGCGACCTGCTCCGCGCGGCCGGCGTCGGCGAGCTGGGCGAACACGGCTTCGCGCGCGCCGGGACCGACCCTCGTCTCCATGGGACCACGTTAGCCGAGGGGTGCGCCCACGGCGGGCGCCGCGCGGAAAAAAGATTCGATATAGGATGAATCCCGCGTGCCCCGCCGGGCCGCATCATGCGAAGGCGGATGATCCATGACCGAGTCGACCCGGGCGACGCCGCGCGGCGCGCTCGACGGCGTGCGCGTCGCGGACTTCTCGCGCGTGCTCGCGGGCCCGTACGCCACCATGACGCTCGCCGACTTCGGCGCCGACGTCGTCAAGGTCGAACCGCCCGCGGGCGACGACACCCGGCACTGGAAGCCGCCCGTCGACGCGGCGGGGGAGGCCACGTACTTCGGCAGCGTGAATCGCAACAAGCGGTCGGTCGCGCTCGACCTCGCCACGGAGGCGGGACTCGCCGAGGCGCGGCGGCTCGCGGCATCCGCCGACGTCGTGGTCGAGAACTTCCGCCCCGGCGTGATGGACCGGTTCGGCCTGTCGTACGACGAGGTGCGGGCCGCCAACCCCGGCGTCGTGTACTGCTCGATCACGGGCTTCGGCACGGGTGAGGGGGCGACCCTCGCGGGCTACGACCTCCTCGTGCAGGCGGTCGGCGGGCTCATGTCGATCACCGGCGAACCCGAGGGCGAGCCGTCGAAGGCGGGCGTCGCGCTCGTCGACGTGCTCTGCGGGCAGAACGCCGTCGCCGGCATCCTGCTCGCGCTGCGCGACCGCGACCGCACCGGCCTCGGCCAACGCGTCGAGGTGAACCTGCTGCAGAGCCTGCTCTCGGCGCTCACGAACCAGGCCGCCTCCACCCTCGCGACCGGGCGTGCGCCGCGACGGCTCGGCAATCGGCATCCGAGCATCGCGCCCTACGCCGTGTTCCCCGCCGCCGACCGCGACCTCGTCATCGCCGTGGGCAACGACCGGCAGTTCCGCGCGCTCGCCGGGCTGCTCGGCGTCCCGGCCCTCGCCGACGACCCCCGCTACGCCACGAACGAGGCGCGCGTCGCGCACCGCGACCTGCTGCACGCCGAGCTCGAGGGCGCGCTCGCCGCGGCATCCGCCGACCACTGGGTGCGCACCCTGACGGACGCCGGCGTGCCCGCTGGGCTCGTGAACGACGTCGCCGAGGCCATCGCGTTCGCGGAGTCGCTCGGCCTCGAGCCCGTCGTCGAGCTGGGCGCGACACGCACCGTCGCGAACCCCATCGGCCTCTCGGAGGCCGTCCCCGACTACCGCACGCCCCCGCCGCGGCTCGACGAGCACGCCGGCGCCGACTGGCTTCCGCGCGATCCGCGCGATGTCCGTGAGAAAGGACCCATCGCATGACCACGGCCCCACGCCTCGACGAGGTGTTCGACCTCGACGGCCTGCTCACCGAAGAGGAGCGCGACTGGCAGCAACGCGCTCGCGCGTTCGCGCAGGAGCGCATCCTCCCGATCATCGAGGAGGACTTCGAGCAGCGCCACTTCCGCCGCGAGCTCGTGCGCGAGCTCGGCGAGCAGGGCTTCCTCGGCATGCACCTCGAGGGCTACGGCTGCGCGGGCGCCGGTGCCGTGAGCTACGGCCTCGTCTGCCTCGAGCTCGAGGCCGCCGACTCGGGCTGGCGCACGTTCGTCTCGGTCCAGGGCTCGCTCGCGATGAGCGCGATCCGCCGCTACGGCTCCGAGGAGCAGAAGCAGCAGTGGCTGCCGGGCATGGCGAAGGGCGAGCTCATCGGATGCTTCGCGCTCACCGAGCCCCAGGGCGGCTCCGACCCGGCGGCGATGACCACGGTCGCCCGCCGCGACGGCGACGAGTGGGTCATCGACGGCGCCAAGCGCTGGATCGGGCTCGCGTCGCTCGCGGATGTCGCCGTCGTGTGGGCACGGGTCGAGGACCCGTCCTTCGGAACGGGCGGCGCCGCCG